>OMLO01002685.1_pt1 | contig 14501 bp, 3 predicted proteins | sample 1674811 | NCBI WGS metagenome assembly OMLO01 (sample SAMN06265003, study PRJEB25207) | coral metagenome | isolation source: Coral host | place: Mexico:La Bocana,Puerto Morelos, Mexico | collected 2008-11-13
GTCGAGGTTCTGAAACAAATATTACCTGGGTTTCATGGCATATCCCTTAACTTGTTTTTGGAGTGAAAAGCTTGTGAGGTTTACTGGCGTTCAATTTAATTTATATATGTGCATGCTGACCATATGTTTTCTTCAAGTTTAACAATCTCGGGCGGCCTTAGACTTTTATTGTTTTTTGCTTTCCCCGTAACATATCGAATATCGCTTGGAGTGTGGGGTAGGTAAAAGGTATCCTGAGCGAAGAAATAACAGAACATCTTACACCACGTATATCAAATTCTCTTTGGATTTATGGGTACTTTCTGGTCATACATATGTAAGCAATGTGGAATAACCAAAACTGTGCATATTTTCTTATGTTTTGCAGATTGTCAGAGCTCAAGTCAGGGAGAAGAAGGATTGTCTGCTTCATCTACCACCAAGGCTCCTCAGACGATGACTGGAGAGCAGACAGGTACCTGTGGGTCTGAACACTAATAAATTAAATTCTACATCTTATAAACCTAGCTCTTATATCAAGCTGGCTTCCTGATAGCCATACAGCTAGGAATAGTTACCATTACAGCTGCTCCCGCTGTCAATCAGTTTTTTTAATCGTATCCATTACTACAGTCAAAACGACCATTTCAGCTGAAATTATAGATTCCTTAGGCTGGGGTACACCTGAACATGGGTGTGGGGGTAACTTTTTGGAGAAATGTTAATTGCTCACTGCTGCAGTATACAGATTTTTGGAAAAAGTATTCGGTTGTACACTTTAGGCTGCCCTGATCACTTTAATTCAAAGACTGTTGGAAAAGTGTTTATTTCGTACCCTTTGTTGCGGTATAAAGAATGTCAGGAAAGTGTTCTGTTTGTACACTTCAAGCCATTTCACTCATTTCAATGTGAAGGTTGTAGGAAAATGTTCATTTTCCAGGGCTTTGCTGTGGTATGCAGATTTGTAGAAAAATTTTCCCTTTTGTACACTTTAGGCTGTCCTGATCACTTCAATTTGAAGACTGTTGGAAGAATGTTCAATTCGTACACTTTGTTGTGGTATAAAGAATGTAGGAAAAGTGTTCTGTTTGTACACTTCAAGCCATTTCAGTTTGAAGGCTGTAGGAAAACAGTTCATTTTCGTACCCTTTGCCGCGCCATAAATTCTTTTGGAAAAGTGTCCCGTTTGGATACTTAACCCAAACAGTTCACTTTGAATGCTGTTGGGAGAATGAGTACAGATTTGTGGAAAAGTGTTCCTTTTGTGCACTTTAGTCTTTCCTGATAACTTCAATTTGAAGACTATTGGAAGAGTGTTCATTTCGTAAACTTTGCTGCGGTTCAAAGAATGTCGGAGAAGTGTTCCGTTTTGACACTTTTGGCTGCCCACATCACTTGGATTTAAAGGCTGTTTTAAAAGTGTTACCGGTACCTTTTCACACTTCAGCCGACAAATATGCCCAGTCTGAAGGCTATTGGAAAGGTATCATTTTAGACCTTTAGCCATTCAAATTCATTCGGGATGAAGGCTGTTGGAAAATTATCTGTGTCATTTAAACCGACAGATCTGTTTCTTTGGAAGAAAAAGTTAGAGTTGTTCAAATTGGGGACTTTGAACAACTCCGTCCAAAGTAAGGGGTGTAGACAACGTGGACAATACTAGACAGAATGTGTATTAATTTGGAAAAAAAATGTTGTTTTGCGACCATCGCCCTAATGCTAACTTGTTCATAAAACAATTCATGTGCAGTTGATATTGACATAATGAACATTTTGACCAAAGACTTGCCAAGAGTGACCCTCTGATACCCCATGTACTTTCATTTCCCTAGTCAAACTGTAGGCATCACTATAAATTAGAGGAATGGGAGACTGTGTTAACCATATACGGTATACACATAAATGTACCATGTTTAAAAAAGTTGCATATTTCAAATAGAATTGACGAGTTTGTGAAACGGCTATAACTTTTGAGTAATGAATAGAATATAGAGACAGAATCTAGCTCGCCAATAGGGCGAGTGACTTCCACTCGACCTTACCTTTGAAACTCGCATGGGCGACTAAGCAAGTATTAGTTTCCAACACCAGGCCTCCAAGGTTGCCAAATTTGTTATAAAATACACGTTGTAGTCGTTTTGTTATATACTTTACTTGTATTGTATTCAAAGACTTCCTTAGTACCTTAGTACGTTAGTTCGCCACCGTTTGTATTCAAAGACTTTCTTAGTACCTTAGTACGTTAGTACGACAGCACCGTCTGTATTCAAAGACTTCCTTAGTACCTTTTTACGTTAGAACGACCACCATTTTTTATTTAAAGACTTCCTTAGTACCTTAGTACCTTAGTACGACCACTGTTTGTATTCAGACTTCCTTAGTACCTTAGCACGTTAGTTCGACCACCGTTTGTATTCAAAGACTTTCTTAGTACCTTAGTACGTTAGTACGACAGCACCGTTTGTATTCAAAGACTTCCTTAGTACCTTTTTACGTTAGAACGACCACCGTTTTTTATTCAAAGACTTCCTTAGTACCTTAGTACGACCACTGTTTGTATTCAAAGATTTCCTTAGTACCTTTTTACGTTAGAACGACCACCGTTTTGTATTCAAAGACTTCCTTAGTACCTTAGTACGTTAGTATGACCACTGTTTGTATTCAAAGACTTCCTTAGTACCTTAGTATGACGACCGTTTGAATTCAAAGACTTCTTTAGTACCTTAGTACGTTAGTACGACCACTGTTTGTATTCAAAAGACTGATTGTATTCTGAACATCTGTTGACTCTGGTAAATCTTAGTTGAAGAGACATGGAAGAAAAATCAAGGTTGACTACTTTGTTGTTATTGCATCAGTTTCTTAGTACAACAAGAACACGTACTAATGAAGAAACGAAAAAAAATGATTCCTATTCTGTGCATGGTATAAAAACATGAGAAAAGAGCACAAAAACTTTGAAAAATTTGCACAAAAAATTTGCCAAGTTTTTTCAGCACAGCCTTACAATAATTATTTCTTTGAACTAGTTCACATTTGTGAAGGACATCGCTAAGAACGAACCAACTATATTTTGAAAGGCGCTATTTTCGTGCCAGAGCTAGAGTGGTATAAAATAAAAAAGCTCCTAAAATTTAACTTATTTAAATTTGAGTTATCTTAACTTGGATAATATGTTACAGTCATGTCACACATAAGTGTAAGGTCTAAATCCTGTATAAGACTTGTTCAAATAGATGCAATTTTGCATTTCAATCATTGCATGGCAATATACTTTGTACTGTAAGAGGTTTCTGGCTGTATGGTTGAATTAAGACTTACACTTTTTTTCCAGATATACTAGTTGAGATTAACAAGAAGCTTGATGATTTGTCAAAAGAGAAAGGTTGGATTTCTAAACCAATAATTTTCCCATCAGAATGGATTGACCCTTTGGTTTCCATCCATCTATCCATCTATCCAACTATCCAATCAGCCAGGCGAAGGGGCGGGCAGCCAGTTAACCACTCACCCGCCTTCCCTCCCATCCATTCTAATTATAAGTAAATCTAAATTCAGTTTATACTAGGTCAAAGTATATTTATCGTATTAGTTAGTTTTAATAGTTGTTCATATATTGGCATGGTTTTCTTGGAAACTTTACTGAACTGTCTATTTTTCTCTGGCTGCAGTCCATACCTCCTATTTTCCATTAAATTTCTTCTGTTTTTATGAATGTTTTAAAATTTGGTGTCAGATCTTACTGAGTGGAATTATTATTGGTAGTTATGGGGTCAAAATGGTTGCTCTCTGTAGTAATTCAATAACCCATAGCAGGCTATGGTACTTTCTTTCTGATCGCCATTACGTCATGGGAAATAATTGAAATTTTGTTATTTTTTTTACCATCTCAATTCATTCAAAAGAGGCCTCAAGAGTGCAACAATCTTGGGAACTAAAAAGTGAGTTACCAGATGAGCCTGCCAATATACATGGCCATGTAACGGAGGTCAACGACATTGTTCAAGCCCTCTCATACAACAGCAATAAGGCAGTTTCAACAGTCCTTGTCAGTGGAATTTCGGGAATTGGAAAAACTACTGTTGCAATTCAAGCTTGTCATCAGCTAACAAGCAAGCATGGTAGTATCGTCAAGTTTTGTTCTTTGAGATTTATTCAGTCGTGCGAAGAGAGTAGTAATCATGAGGAAAGTAAAGGGGAAAGAGAATTGAGGGAGATTTTAAATGTGTGTGTACCAGGTCATCATCAGACCAATGAGAACCCCAGACATGTCTTACTGAACTGGTGCAGACGACTTGAACGTGAGCTTATACTTGTCCTTGACAATGCTGAAGATGCAATGGAGGAGAAAGTTAGAGACTCTTTTTTTGAATTGTTAAAAGACATGAGAAAGTGCTCACAGTCTAAACTCAAGTTTCTGATCACTTCAAGACGTTCAGACATTGACCGTACTACCGGTTTGAACATTAAGGCTATCAAACTGGGCCCTTTGGATTTAGAGGAAAGCATTGAAGTTCTCAAGAATGACGCTACATTGGAATCTAAATCTGAGGACCTGCGTGATAACTTGCAACAGATAGCCGACCTCTGTGAGCATATCCCACTGGCACTTCAACTAGCGGGTCCTCTGCTTTCGTCAGAGTCTGAATACACTGTTGAAGAACTTGTACAAAAGCTACAAAACAACCCAACAAAAACACTTGAGTGTGAACGAATGATGGAAATAGCCTTTGAAAAACTAGATGAGTCGTTGCAATCAGCATTAGTTTGCCTTTCTGTTTTTGTTAGATCTTTTGACAGGAATGCAGCAAAAGCTTTATTAGGCCTTCATTTTGCTGAGTACTTAACAAAATTAAAAGAAAGGTGCTTGATACAAAAACAGGATGACCGATACCTCATTCACTTATTGATTAGAAGTTATGCAAGACAAATTGGAAGAAAGAAGTTCCCCCACATTGTGGCACATGTCCAACAGACATTTCTTGAGTACTTTTTGTCCTTGATTTTAAGTAATGCCAAGACATATTGGGGAAAAGATAAGTGTAAAGACTCTTTTGATCTGTTTAATGCAGAAAGACTTAATTATGAGTCCACACTAAGGGATGTCAGCAACAGGAAAATCAGGAACTGTAGGCAACTAGAAGATGTTGTCGATGACTGTCGGCTGGTGGCACCTTACATAGGAGTTTGCGTTCCTATTAATCTTTATGAAGACTTCTTGAAAGGTCTTCTACATTTTGCTGAAAGTCAAGACAAAGTAATCAACAGAGTGGAAATTTTGTGCCATCTTTATCACGAAGGAAGGAAACGTGGTGGTGGCAGGAAGGAATGGCAAGAGGAAGCAATCAAACTACATGACGAAAATAGCGACCTATTTGAACAACACAGCTTGTCTGAGGTATTTTATGCTGGCCATTATGCTAGATACCTCTTCCAAGATTGTAATTGCATAGAAGAAGCACACCCAGTTTTGAAAAAGGCACTTTCAGTTTATGAAGAGAAAAAACGTGAATGTTTTGAAAAGGGAAATCCTGAATCTATATATGATGTGGCAAAAATTCTAGGGCAAATGGGACATATTGCAAAAACACAAGAAAGAACTGAGGAGGCTTGTGAAAACTATTTAGAAGCTTTAAAGCTTCTAAAGGATGATTACGGCAACCACATTTTGACTGCGTTTGCACACAAAGATGTGGCAGATTCCTATTTGTATATTAATCAATATTCCAAGGCAGAAGAAAACTACCAGAGAGCAATGAGAATTTTGGAAGATATGCAAAAAGCGGATCACAGAGAGGCAATTCCAGTCTTAAAAAATTGGGGAATCTGCTTTGAAAAGTCTTGTAAGTTTAGCGAATCCCGGGAAAAGTATGAGAAGGGAAGTGACATTGCTGAAAACACTATTGAGGGAAATCACAAATGGAAGGTTTGGATCCAAACTTACTTGGCATTGCTTCTTTATACAAATTACCCAGAAGACGTTAGTACAGCTAACAAAATTGCAGCGGAAGTTCTTCAAATGGGAAAAGAACTTAAGCTCAACCACTGGCCAATGAAGAGAGAACTTGAGGAAATGTATATAACTCATTAGACAATTTGACAGATGAGATTTTCGATTATTTTGATGATTTTTTGTAATATTTTGTAGGTTTTATAGTAGTTCTACTTTATTTTAGTAATCACCTAACCAGTTAGCAGTACAATCGTGCGTAACGGCAATGCACTTTGTTGATACAGCTACTCCAGTTACTTGAACAATAGTAAGAGATCAGCCAGTAACTGTTTCTAATTGATCTTCCGTTTTTTCATCAATTGGAAAATAAGCTTTGTTCTAAAATCGTACTGAAGAAGAGATTTCATTTAAGATGTATAGCTTATAGTCACAAAGAAGAAAATGCAAAACCAATATAGCTGAAGTCCCAAACAGAGCAGTTTATCAAGGCTTTTTAGCGTTTCTCATTTTTACATCTCTTATTGTAGTTTGATAGGTGAGGAAAATAGAAAACCTTCATTGGGAAGGTGACTGTAGTTGCTCAATAGGGGGGGCTGGTTAATAGGGGTTTATTTGCAGTATTTACTGAGAATAATTTCGGGACTTTGATAACGAACTGCTCATCTAAATGGGCCGCCTTGTAACTGATTGTGGCGTTGTGCCACAACTGATTGTGAGGTGTTTTTAACAAGGCAATGGACCTTTTCTTTCCCTCACTGTGGATTGTGACAACTTTGTAATCAATCACAAATAAAACATGTTTTAGCGCCCAAGTTGTTGTTACCATGTTATAAAAGGATTGCTTCATGCTCTTTAGCTGTGTGTTTATCGAGTTACGTATGCACTTAGTTGGTTTGTAGAATAATAAAGAAGATAGATGTGCTCTCATCTGTGCCTTGATAAACTCTTACACTTCTCACGTGCACTCCAAACATTCAGCGTGCATCCATTCAACAAAAAGATTTCATGTAACCCATACCCATCGTAACCTATCACAGATCACTTAAAAATGTGGTAAGAATAAAAAAGTGGCACACACGGTGATAGCCCTTCCCCATTTTGTCAAGCACAAGCACAAAAATAGCGTTTTGATGTCATCTATTGTCTGCAAAATGAAGCTCACTATGGTTGCTCTGTGTAGCAAAGAATTGTGATTGGTTCTGAGAAATCAAGCCACTGTCAAACATCAATCGAGCTTCTCTTGCCATAGAATAAACACAGCAAAAGCAGAATTGAACTGTGAAATATACAAATCCTATCAAAAATAAAGGAAAAGTCAAGTCAGTTTTCATCATCAGAGCAACCCTGTGAGTTAAAAAACTTGGACGCCGGTTGCCTTAAATATTGCAGGATTTGAAAAATACAGTTGGAAAACTTGTGGTTGCAGCCAACATTGGAGGCCATTCGCCCAGAGGGAGGGGGGGTACTCCCAGAAAAATTAGGTATGGGTGTGCGGCCCGCTTACCAAAACCCTTACCCTATTTATGACCTGACCAAAAATTTTATGCCCTATTAATGACCTGACTCTAAGATTATTAGGGGAAGGGCTTTTGTTGCTGGCCTTATATAGCCTGTGTAGCAGGCGTTAAACGGAGTAGAAGAAGGCAAAGCGTGATGGGAGAAGGAAGGCGTGATTAAGAAGTAGCTTCTTCTAAAAAAAGGCGAATTGAAGACTAGAGTGTGAAAATCGATACCCTATTTACGACCAAAAATACAGCAAAATGGCTAAAATCGATACCCAATTTATGACCAAATCGGCTGAAAAACTTTGGGGCCGCACATACCTGTATAGCCCATATAAAGGAGTACCCCCCGGGGCCATTTGATTCAAAGTTTTAATGAAAAAAGCACTCATGTTGGTGCAAGTTTGTGTCTGGTGTGATTGGTGATTCTCAAATAAATTTGATTTAATGTTGGAAACATTTTCTAGCCATGATACAGGTGGCTGTGAGCTGTAGTGAACTATACTTTCTTCAGGGCTGTGCCCTGAAACCAACTGTCAGTGTTTCTTTTAACTGATTTTTTTTGTTGTTGTGGTGTTCCATTCCTGACATCAATCCAGTCTGTCAATTATTTGATACTAAGAATTTTGTAGGTTCAGTGGAGTGCTTTTAAAAGAAGATTTAGGGTTGGATTTTGGTTTACACAGTATTGGATTCATTTATTTATTTGTTTATGCAGGTTTGTATATATTGGCAGCATGAAGCTGACGTGGACCTGCGGCCAATTAACAACAACACAATGAGCAAAGACCAGACCACAACACCGGGAACTCTGCGCCCTACTCTTTTCGATAAGTGTGGGTTCTTTAACGTCCCCTGCTAACCTATTACAGTGAAGATGCAGGAGATTGGGCCTACGGTTTATAGTCCTTATCCGAAAAGACTTGAATATCTAACCATTTGCAGACACCATTGCAAAGGCAGCATATTCTCGACCATTCTCAGTTATTTTAAGACCCTGAGTGTTGGTCCGGTCTGGGGCTCAAACCCGAGACCTCCCGCTCGGTAGTCCGATGCTCTACCAACTGAGCTAACCGGTCGGCAGTTGAGCTAACCGGTCGGTTAGCATATGCTCCATACATACAGGTTTAGATAGACAACTAAGTAGCACAGGCGATAGCTGAAGGCTTTGGGGCTTTCCTTTGATGTTTGAAGGATCAGCGGAGTGCTTTTAATCGATATAACAAGTATACAGATAAAACAACAAATTAATTTCCGGTGAGGTAATCAGTGTTAACAATTAATATATGAAATAGAAAACATGTACCGTGTTTCTATCGAGTTATAGACAGACGAGTGAAGGTTTGGGAGAACAAGAGATGCTGTGGGAACTTTCACGAGTGTTTCTATTAAACAATTAGATTATGATCATGAGCTCGAGGTTTCTATCGCATGATAGTTGATAAGGAGGTAGGCCAAGTCAACTATCACACATAAAAATCGAGAGCGAATAATCTAATTGTTTTAGTATAAATTTACTAGTCATTCAAAATTTTATAAAAATCCTCTTCACAGACACTTATGCTACGCTACTATCTATCACTGAATAGATAGTGGGTAGTGTAACCAATCAAAGCGCGGCATTTGTGATAGAACACTAGTAGATTTCTACTAAAACTTGATAGAAACATGAAGAACATGTTTTCTATTTCTTTTACAAAATAATGTGACGCAAAAAAGAAAATAAACTTGTTCACTTCAACCATCAATTCTCTTAGCTCACGCCATCATTACGTCAACAGCTCATGCTAGTTCTGTGTTTCTATCGAGTTATAGAAACACAGTCTTAAACCAATCAGCGTGGGTATTTGCTTTGGGTTATTTTCTAAATATTTTTAAAGATAATAAGGTGTCTGTTTCAGAGAGAGTAACGTGTGCTTTGCAGCTTTCCTTCGTTGCTTGTAGGATCAGCGGAGTGCTTTTAATTTCAGCTTTTAAATGAAGATTTGAGGGTTGATTTTGGTTTATCCATTATCGGATAAATTTGCGCTCACAGGCAAACTCAAACTAAGAGCATATCTTCCATACATACAACTTTTGATTGACAAGCAAGTCGCACACGAATAGTTCAAGGGTCCACAAAACATTTGCGTATTGGTGACCGCTATTTAGGCTAGAGCTTTGTCTGTCTTGATGTGAATTGAATAAGTACTGTCAAAGCACTGTATGAGCATTGTATAAGCACTGAAATATCTGAACTAAACTTATTTGTGGACCGCAATATTGGTAAAGTTTAATGGAGAACAGTGTGGTATAAAGGTAAGCTACCTGAAGTTGGTCTACCCTAAATGCGAACCCCTAAAATTTCTAACACAAAAGTTCACATTGAGTTTAAGAATCAGTTTGTCTGCTTATGTTCTAATCTTCCAAGAATAATTATTAAATGTCATCGCTTCTGCATGCATTACATGCCGTTTATTGGTTGCATTGGCGACCAGTCAGTCTCAATTTCGGACCCTGTTAACTATTCAGTCTGTTTTAAATCATCTAGTTTCTTGATGATCATTTCATTGTGCAGTATTTTTCTTTATTATTTGTCCCATATGTCAAAAATTTCAACTCTTGTTTCTAATCACTTTGTGTTTCTTTGGAGAATTTTGTGCTGTATCAAGGAAATTTTCCCAACCGATAACATTGCTTCACATATGTTTCTTTAATTTTCTTTCTAAGAAAACTGATGCTGAAGCAAGTAAAGAGGAAGAAGAGAAAGAAGTGTCTCCAAAACTGGTGTCAGTGAGTTGGGAAGAGAAACAACTTGTCTTGTGGCAGAAAACAACATTGCACTAGCATCTTCCCTTGACAATGAAGAGAAAATTGTGCAGTTTTAGCATTTCATTATAAAGCACCAAAGATCCCACAGCCACTCACTTCATCTTATGGCAAACATAGACGAAAGCCTGATTCAATTTGATATCTTTAACTCATATTGTCAGTAGGACAGTAGTGTTGTTGTCATAGAAACTCTCTTGGCTCCAGTGTCAAAAACCAAATGTCCTCATTTTCAACCTTTACAGTAGGACAGAGGGTTCTGTTTGGAACAGACATCGTAACCATATTGTCTTAACTCTTACTGGCTGGAGTAGATGGTCCTTGGTTAAGACAAAAACTGGGAATTGTTGTTTTAATTAAGGCAGGACCAGTAGCAGAACTGTTGTCATGGCAACAGCATAGCAGGTGTCATTTGTGTCTTTTGTGATAAACATTTCTGATGGCAAGTTTGAAAAACACTACCATCACTTGCATCTAAGCGTGAACACGTGGCTCCGAAACATGATCTAATTGGCTATAAACATGGCATGTTTGGTCGTCAAACGTTTGAAGTTTAGCGGACTGTAACGGCAAGTTTCCTGCCGAAAGTTCGAAGTTTTGGTTTTGAAATGGCAGCTGAAAGATTAGACATAGCAGAGTTTTTTCGGAAAATTGATCTTAGGGTTATCATGAACATTTTGAGCGCAAACTTCGGTGAAACTTGCTGTTACGGTCCGCTAAACTTCAAACGTTTGACGACCAAACATGCCATGTTTATAGCCAATTAGATCACGTTTCGGCAGCATGTGTTCACGCTTAGATGCAAGCGACGGTACTTTAATATTTCCAGAGATACTCTTTATTCAGTATTTTACGATTTTAGTTGCAAACCTTATGACGTCATCACTTTCCTAATTTGCATATAAGATAAAACATCAATATCTCTAAAACAAAAAAAGATATTCCTAAAAGGAAAACTTATTTGAAAAGCCTTTCAAATAAGCTGCAATTATTTTTCATTTCATAGGCCCTTTAAGTGCAAGACCAATTTGCGAACAAACATGGTACATCATTGTTGCTATGCAGGAGAAGGGATGGATGGACAAAAACATGAAACTTTGGATCACGAATCAAAGGACTTGGAAGGCAAAGGAGTCTTCTTGTGCTTGGTTCTTGTGAAGCCTACAAGGCCAAGGAAGTCGAGCATTTGTTTAAAAACCAGAACACAGATTTGGCAGTTATTCTCAGATGGTTCACTACTGTGTTGCAGACTTAAGATGTTAGTTTGAACAAGCCATTCAAAGACAGGGTGAGGCAAAAGTGGATTGCATGGATGGCTGAAGGAATTCATGAACTTATGGCTGTTGGATGCCAGAAGAAACCATCTGAAAAGATGATGTGTCAGTGGATTGACAAAGTGTGGAGTGACATCCCAAGAGAAATGGTTTCAAAGATTATTTTGTATTTGATAGCTCAGATGATGAGTCATTCATAACAGATTACTCACTTGTCACAGACTTGTTTGGTGACACTGATTCAGAGTCAGACTTTGAAGGATTTTAAGGTACCATTGCTTTGGTCAAGAATAGAAATATATAGTCAAGTTTTCTTCTGTAAACTTGAAGTTTATTGTAATAAACTGTATAAGTGAAAAAAACGTTTTTATTTTGGGTCTTAAATAACATTGGGAGTTGTCTTCAAAATTAGGGTCCATATTATACACAGGAAAATATGGTACTTACCTGGTGTATCTAAGTGTATTCTATGTTAAAATAGGCATAAGAGGGAGTCAGTTAGGATGTTGTTTTAAGCAATTTTTGTGAAATGTTTTATTTCCAGGTACCCTCAGGACTACACCTACTACATTCAAAATGTAAGTATAATGGTCATGTAAAAATTGTTCTTATTATCTCTCAAGCATTTTGATTTTCAAATACTCGGAAAGTGGAATGAGAGTGACAGTAACTTCATGTGTGTATATCTACATTTAGATATATTTGTGAACACTATTTTGATTGTGACTCTTGTGAGTGATGCTTGGTTTGGTGCTCATTTGCATTGTTTGCTCTAGATATTGCTTTGAATCATTTTAGTTATTCAGTGTAACTTACCATAAGTAGTCACTAAAAGAAGGAATGACCCAAATTGATCTAAAATGATCTAAATTGATCTACAGTGAACTAGATGGAGATCTAAAATGATCTAAAATGACCTACATTGTGACTCGGTTGCTGGGCAAAGCTCAGCTTACTATAGATAAGATAAAGAATCAGATAGCTCCCCACCAATTAGAACAGCGTTGCTGGGCAAAACTCAACTTACCATTTTCATTCCACACCAATCAAAATCGCGTTGCCGACTGAAACTTGAAACTAAATACAGCTTTTCCAGTTTTCTTTATTTTATTAAGTATTCTTCATTTAGAAGAGATTGGGGAAAAGGTAAGGATACCACAATAAAAGTGCCGAGCCGCACAACCTTACATGGGTTGGGCATCTTGAAACCATTTTGCCTTCATCATGCAACACTTCTGCCGTCTGCGCATGCCATGACGCGCATACCTGCGTTCGATTCGCATATTTCAGGTAAGATTTTTTTGTGTTTTGCAACTCATAAAAAATCGGTAAAAGTCCTTGTACTTGGGTTGATTGTTTCAGACCATAGACCATTGACCATTGTGTAACTGGTTGACTGCCTCTTTAAACGATTGAGATCATCTTAGATCATTATTAAAGGTCATTTGAGAACATTTTAGGTCTAAATGCAAGTCATTTTAGATCATTTTAGCTCTCCATCTAGTTCATTGTAGATCATTTTAGGTCATTTTAGATCATTTTAGGTCATTCCTTTTAGTGACTACAACTTACCATATCCAAATCAAATATGTTGATGTGTACATGTAAGAAATGAATTACACTGCCTTTTTTGGACCTTAATAGGCTTCTTTTGAGTATGCATTTAAGCCTCATGAGTCTTTTGGAGGACGTCCATTTGGTCTAACTATCAACTTGGCATACAAGGACTCGGTAAGATACTAACATTAAAAAGGCCAATCAATAAAGCCATCAGATTTCAAACACTGATATCAAATTCAGACTTTGGCTACTCAAGCAGGTAAGGTGGAGCTATCTTGCCTGCTTTATCCTACAGAAAATGGTACATTTGAATCTAATGTTTTCAAATACTCACTCTTCAACCTCACTCTTGGTCAACGACCCATACAAAAATCTGTCTGTCTGTTTCTTGATACTGTTGTAAAAATATTGTTATTTTGGTCAATTGTTCAGTAAAGGGTTCTCTTTCAGGTGATGGTTTTTGTTTTCTTTTTCAGTTTTTTCCTATATGTGTTCTTGGTAGCAGTTGCTCTGCTGCTTGTCATGGCTGGCCACTATGCCCTTACATCAGTCAAGGTAAACTGAAAGCTTGCATTTAATAAACAGTGAAAATGTTGTAAACGTGGAATTAATTTCCTCAGACACTGTTATTCCACTACTTAGGTGGTCTAGAGAAAATCAAAACTGCCTGACATTAAAAAACAAATTGAAGTGTAATTTTTTTCGTATGTAAGATTAGTGCGAGATTGATTCTTAGTCTTTCTCTTTCTTACAAAGGGCAAGAAACCAGCTGCTAAGCCAGTAGTTGAGATGGGTACATAACAGAACAATGATATTGACTTGACTGCCAAAGGAAACCACCACAGAATTTGGTATGTTGTGACTTATTAACGAGCTTGTTACATGCCATGAGCATGAGCATTTATAGGGAAGTGTCCTGATTTTTCCCAGGTAAAGCCTAGCTACACCTCTGTAATGACCAGTTTTCAGAATTGTAACAAGGATACTTCAGGCATTTTCAGTCATCTGTGATAGCCTTTGGTAACTTGTATCATCAAGATTGTTATTTTGGACTTTTGGCCCTCACAGGCATGTTTCTCCTTTATTCTGATTGCATATTACAAAGTAATCAATATTTGTTTGCATATGTACAGGTGCTGGGAAGTTGCGTTAATTGAAGCTAAGCTGCTTTATGTTTGTGTAGTGATGTGCTATTATATTGACAAAAAGTGTTCTTTTCTATTTGCAGCTGGCAAAAATTCCCCACGTCGCTCACCAAGAAACAGGCAGCAGAAAAGTAACACAGGCTCTGACGAATAGATTTAAGTTATTAGACGAAAGGCAAACTTCCTGAAGCTCTTATTCTGGTGTTTAACCCTTTCACTGCCAAGGACGTATATATACGTCCAATAGGGTCATGCACTTTGTACCACTTGTGACGTCATC
>OMLO01002686.1_pt1 | contig 14500 bp, 15 predicted proteins | sample 1674811 | NCBI WGS metagenome assembly OMLO01 (sample SAMN06265003, study PRJEB25207) | coral metagenome | isolation source: Coral host | place: Mexico:La Bocana,Puerto Morelos, Mexico | collected 2008-11-13
TTCAAAATTTAAGTTCCTATAACATAAACAATCAATAGGCAAAGTTTGACAAAAATCTCAGTGCAGGTTCTATTTCAATGGAATGACCTTAAACTGGTGTAAAAGATATGACATGACATGTAAGGAGAATTAACATTGAGATTTTGGGAGTGAAAGGGTTAATGTGAAATTTAGGATCCTGAAAAATCATTCTGAGTTCTGGGGAAAGCCCTGGAAATTTGTTTCTGAAAAAGGGTATGGACTCTGGTACATGCATTAATTAAAAGTGCATGTCTTGATGTGACAGTGTATATGGTTAAGAAGTGAAGGTCGATTTACAGTATGTAACAAATTATCTTTGAATATTGATAAAACAAGTTTTGTTGTATTTCATTCTCCACAAAGAAGAATATTGCACAATTTGAATCTTAGAATCTCCAATACTTCTATTAAATCCGACACTTGTGTTAAATATTTGGGACTTATTTTAGATTCAAATCTGAATTGGAAAGCATATATACATGAATTAAGTAAAAAAATTTCAAGAGGTATTGGAGTACTATCCAAACTTAGATATTATGTAAAGAAAAATATATTGAAACAATTATACTATTCACTTATCTATCCCTACTTAACTTATGGCTTATTACTCTGGGGCAATACTTATAGTTCTTCGATTAAACCTTTAATAATTCTTCAGAAGAGAGCAATGCGTATAATAACTTCTTCAAAACCAGATGAACACTCAGAGCCTCTCTTTAAAGAACTAGAGATTCTAAAATTAGGTGACCTTGTTAGCCTGCATAATGCACTTTTTTTATATCAGTATCATAAGAACCTTCTTCCATCATCCTTTGATAACTTTTTCCAGTCAGTTTCATCAATTCACCAGTACAAAACCAGGCTTGCTTCCAGATCAACTTATTATATTAACTCTGTCAAAACAAACTATGGTAAATTCAACATTCGCTTTGCTGCTGTAAAAGTTTGGAATGATTTGCATGAAAACATCAAATACCTCCCCCTCAAAATGTTCAAAAATGAAGTTAAACTTAACATCTTACAGAAATACTGCCAACATTAATGAGTGTTCATCTGGCACCTAGTAGTTACCTAACATGTAATACTTATTTTATTTATTTAGCTTTTGTATATATATATATTTTTTGCTATAGAATGTTTGTGTTAGCTTTAAATGTTTTTTCATTAACCGCCTTTTTTATTTATTTATTTAGTTTTTTTTTTTCCTTTGCTTTATTGCCAACCACCTCCTTGTATTAATGTAATTTAACTTCGCTCAGCTCGATAAGCTTTTTAGTTTTTCTGAGTGTTGTTACCATATTCTGTTTTAATTATATATATATTTTTCTTTTTTCAAAACATTGTGCATATTTTCTGTTAATAAAGTTGTTGTTGTTGTTGTTAAATTGTGTTCAGCACTACAGAAAGAAGAAATAAAAAGATGTACATGTAGGAAGGTTGTATCAGTATATTTATTGTGCTTAATTTCATTATGCTTGCCTTAAATGTCTTAGATGACAAGGATGCAATCAACAATCTTAATGAATTCTTTCTATGAAGTAATATGCCTCTTATGATCATCTTTTCTGTCAGGTCGTTGAGTTACTAATTGCTAAAGGAGCAAACTTTGAACACCGCAATGTCTCTGATTACACTCCACTAAGTCTTGCTGCATCTGGAGGGTATGTTGGTATCATCAAACTTCTGCTGAGCCATGGTGCTGAAATAAATTCTCGTACTGGAAGCAAACTTGGAATATCGCCATTGATGTTAGCATCAATGAATGGCCACACAGCAGCTGTTAAACTCCTGCTAGATATGGGAAGTGACATCAATGCACAGATCGAGACCAATAGAAACACTGCTCTGACTTTGGCATGCTTTCAAGGGCGACATGAGGTTGTAAACCTTTTGGTGGAAAGGAAGGCAAATATTGAACACCGTGCAAAGGTAATTAATATTTCAGAGCACACTGTATTGTAGCATTTCTGTTAATGAACTATTGCTGGGTATTTGGCATTGGCTCTTTGCAGGGATGGATCTTCACAGGTTGTAAGAAAACTGATGCAAAGCCTGTTGCATGATTGTTTATTTTATAGACTGGTCTGACTCCTCTTATGGAAGCAGCATCTGGTGGGTACGTGGAGGTGGGTAGAATCCTTCTTGATAAAGGAGGGGATGTTAATGCTCCACCTGTTCCATCATCTCGGGACACAGCACTCACCATAGCTGCAGACAAAGGACATTACAAGTTTTGCGACCTGTTACTTTCACGTGGAGCCATGGTGGATGTCAAAAATAAAAAAGGAAACTCGCCCCTTTGGTTGGCAGCTAATGGTATGTAGCTGAGATGTTTTATCTTTTTAAAATCTTGATATTTGTGATGGTGGATGGTTACAACAAGTTATAAGATATTTGATGTTTTCTAAGGCCAAGATAAGGTTTCATTAGTCAGCTGCCCAAAGTCAGTGCTATTTCTACTATTGTTTGCTTGTAAGTCGTCATTGATTAATATGAGAATATTTATTTCTTAAGGGGGCCATCTGGAAGTATGCCAGCTGCTCTTTAGTTATGGTGCAGATGTTGATAGTCAAGACAACAGAAAGGTTTCCATCTTGATGGCAGCATTCAGAAAGGGCCACATTAAAGTTGTCAAATGGCTTGTTAAGCATGTCCATCAGTTTCCCTCTGACTCAGAATGCACACGATTTGTATCCACCCTTTCTGATAAGGTAAATTTCTTAAAAATGGTATACAGTTAGACTGATTTTCATGACAAATTACATCAGTCTCTGAGAATTTATTGGTTCCTCAAAACTACCATTCTCACGAAAAGTAGATGGAATGCTCAAAGGATGAGCAGCCTCTCTTTTCCTTGAAAATCCATGCAAAGATGAACGCACCACAAGGGAGCAGTGAGGTTGTGAGCACGCAAATGTGATATACAAATCTGCATATAGCAGGGCATTGGAAGACAAGCGAGAAGAGAGATTTCAATGGTTTCATACAGCATTTCTGAAGCCCTGAACTCGGGTGACCTAGTAATTCTATTGGTTGATCTACAAAGTTATGGCCCACATCTGTCAGTAGTCTTTATAAGTGACATGCTTCATATTGTCATACGGTTTAACTCCCACAGTTCATGCCCTCGGTACATTGGCCATTCTCTTTTGGGTTTCGATCTCTCAAACCTTTATTAGTTATATCCTTCATGCTTGTTTACCGTGTTTTAAACCATGTTGTAAGGAGAACTTTAAAGTAGATACTGTTGGCTGATAGGAATTTCAGTGTCTTGCCCTGAGCATTACAAGCTTCATTAGTGTTAAACCATTCATCACATCCCACCAAATATAGCTTCAATTGACTCGCAGAAAAAGATTGGACACCGGATTGTAGCAAATGGGTGGAGGTGTCATTGATGGGACCTGTCAAAGGGGCATCAGAAATGTTGTATAAAGTCATTGTAGTCTCTCTTTTCACTCATCTTCTGACACCTGCGCTTCTCGTGGCTCCTGGCGTCCCCACTCACAGTTATGCTCTCACGCTCACTTGTTTGTGTTCTTCCCCTCGGATTTCTGAGCAAAGGAGCGACTGCTCACAGTCTAAGAACGAGATGGTCTTTTAAAAAAACTCATTATTTCAACTTTGTTAAGAACAGCATTTGTGTAATCATACATTTACAGAGTCACTTCCTGCATTTCAATGTTACATCCCTCATGGTAATTTCTTCAGGAATAATTTTGATGGAAAATCATTTTGTGATTGGGAGGAAGGTGGAAAGATGTACGGGGTAATGGTGTAAATCATGACATCACTTTTGTTTGTTGGCTGGATTACTAGCCTCTGTTTGGTAAAGGAGCCTGAACTAGGAAAGTAGACCAGTCTTGAGAGAGAGGCAAAAATCAAGCCTATTGGGTATTGGCCTATTATGGCCATAGTCTAATTCTAGTAATTTATCAAATGATTTTCCTGTTTTTACTTGTTCCTCTGTTGCAGGAACTTTTGAACAAATGTCACAAGAATATGGAGATAATAATTACAGCTAAAGACCGCCAGGCTGCAGAAGCCAACAAGAATGCATCTATTCTCCTGGAGCAAATTGATTTGGAGAAAGAACGCGAAGAGCTGAAGAAAGCGGCTGCTGCCCGAAAGAGAGACAAGAAAAAGCAAAAGAAGAAGAAGAAACTCCAGGCAGAGAAAGAGGCAGAGACAAATGTTAAGAACATAGCTGAAAAAGAAAACAGTGATGATAGTAGTGAGCCTGAAAGGAAGATTTCTGCTGTAAATAGTGGTAAGCATGTTGTGTAAACTTGTGAATTGTGAAGGGATGGCTCTTTACTAGGTTGCTAGATGTCAGGAAGAGTCAGGGCATCTTTTTCCATCATCTGGGAAGTTACTATCTGAATTTAGTTTCAGGTTACAGTGAACAATTTTTAATGTTCAATTAAGTCTTGCTAACAACAATGATTTTCAAAGATTAGTTTTCTACGTTATGGCTCAGTTTTTCCCTTGGTTCATTTTCCTTTATTCTGGTGCACGTTAGTGTATTGTAATACATGTATATATATAAAACAAAGAGAAATGCCAAATTGTAGCAAGGGTAATATTGAACCATAACAGCTACATGTCGTTTGATCAGTCTGATTTTGGTTGGAGAAAGGGCCTGCATGTGTTTTTTAAATGTATCGGTAGCATTGTTGTCTGCAATAATCTACTTTCCTTGTTCATGACTTAACACATTGCTTTGTGCATACATGTAGATTGTTACTTGCCTGCTGAGTGTCAACTTTGCTGCTTAAAAGTAACTGTCATTTGTTAAAGGTCTTTTTGTTTTTGTTATTCTTATTTATAGTGAATACTAGTGTTTTGCCACCACCACTGAGTACATCTGCAGTTATTGACAGCAACACCGTTAGTGGTGTCAGGACAAGGAAGTCATCAACTGGTTCTCTGGACACGCTTACGAGTATTGCAATCACTGCTGCTGTCACACCAACGTCAACTGGAAAGTATGTACCCAGTCTTAATGTTTTCAATAATTTTCATGTATTTTGGAGAGCAGAAAAATGTCTTTCAAACGTGAGCCTTGATGCTGTATCATGGGTGTCTTGACATTTTATTATAGTATAAAAACGGCCGGTTGGGTTGAATTTTTAATATTAAGGAATGCTGAAACAGTGCTTACATTTTGTAAACGAGTGTAGGTGCTTTAAAGGTGTCCATGATTAACTTGTAAAAACTTCTTTAAATGGATGTGTGCAATCTTAGGGATATGTCCAAACCATAACGCATAATTCTGACCAGGAGAGCCTTTGTCTTTTTCTCAGGTCTACTGATGTGATCAGTGTTATGAAAACTGCTGAGATCACCAAAGTAGTTGCCAGTACCATCATGACTCAGACTACTCCCCATAGTGCTCTGTCGCCCATCACCGTGGCCACTGCGGCCGCCCAGTGTCTCGCCGTTACCCTCACCACAACAACAGCTACTACCAAAATGTGCACCTTGCCGAGTCCCAAGAAGGGTAAAAAACACGAGGATGGCTGGAAGGAGGTTGTAAGAAGGTACAATATGTTTTAAGAATTGTTAGACAGAACAACGCCCGTTTCCTAAACACTCCTTGTCAAGTAGAAAGCTGACGAGAAACTTTGTACCAAAGTACCAAAATAGTACCAAAAGACTCTCTCGAAGTCAGGTAACTCGAACTGCCCGCTATCTTGACCTGCACTGTAGGTGTATAAATTTTTTGAAAGACTGTATGTCTAATGCTGGTCAAAACTCAGTAAGTAGAAATGTTCGGTACTGGAAATGTTTCAGTTCTGAAAACACCTGATACCGTTATTCGTTATTAACCATCTTTGTGTGTTCTGTTCTCTTTTTATCTTCTTTCCTGTAAATACTGTTTGCTTAAGCCTTCTGTTTTGTCTTTTGACGTTATTTGGTTCCCTTTTCCTAGCCACCCTATTTTTAAAAGTGACTTCTAATGTAACTAATGGTTTGACGTCGTAGGTCCAAGAAAATGTCCGTTTCGTCTTCTGTCATCAGTCGTGTGATTGGGCGAGGAGGGTGTAATATCAACGCTATTCGTGAAACAACTGGAGCCCACATTGATATTGATACCAATCGGCAGAAAACAACCGGCAGCTGTATAGTTACGATCAAGTAAGAATTCTTTTCTTTTGTTATCTCCTTTTGGTGCTCTTTCTCGGCTGGGTTTAGTGCTCTGTTAATCTATTAGAGTGCTTTTGCTTATCACGTAAACAGAGAACAGGGAATTTCCGGTGGTGTCATTATCATAGTTGGCTTGCGTGTTAATCACTATTCACACCGTTTTGTAATTTGCGTTTTCCAGGGGACCTGCTGATGCAACGCGACAAGCACACCAGCTCATCTCGGCCCTCGTTAAAGACCCTGAGTGTGATATTAATGACGTTCTTCCCCGGAAAAAGCACCTTCATTCTCCAATCAGCCGTTCGTCGGTCGCTACAACAATCACCACTTCAGTCACCTCCACTGTCTCTCACCACAGAACCCTCTCAGAACCTAAACCCATCACCACATCCTCAACACAGTCCACCCAAACACGAACCACAACGAAAACCACCACGGCTGTTGGCCAACAAAGCTTGTCCAGCTCTTGGCCATCTGCTAATAGTGCCCCCGTGACGCAGGTTACCACATCTGTCAGCTGCACCACTGCCAAGAGTACCCTCACATCGTCAACTCATATGCCGAGCACTGCACGTTGGGCGACTACAACGCAAACTGCATCTAACACCAGCAAGAAGGCGCCACTAGCCGCTGCACAAGTTGGAACAGCAAGTTCGCATTCCAATGCTGCTCCTGTGGCTTCAGCATCAGTCAGAAAGACCTCTGCTGGAGCCGCAAGTGTCAGTGGTTCGGCTAGTTCCAGTGTGGCCAAACCTCCAACTCCTGCCAAGCGACAGTTGTTTCCCGAAACACCACATGAGGTATCAAGGAAAAATTCCACGAGCAAAACCGCCAGGGTAGTCAAGGGTTCTCCATCGTATTCATCTGTTGCAATGGGAGTAACTGGTGCCAGTGGAGGCGGTGCACTAGATGGAATACTACCAATAACAACTTCATCGTCATCGTCAGTAACAAGCTCTGTGACTACATCGCTTGGTTCTTCAAATCTTCCTGCTGCCATTAGCAATATCCTGTCGCATGTTGGCCAGACGCTGAGTCCCAGTGTATGGAATGATATAGCGCATCCCAGCATCCGACCAAGCGTCGGGCCTGTCTCGGAACTAGACCATCCCTCGTCATCATCCCCGGCAGATCCTATCACACAGCCCTTATATATCACAACTCCAGGGGCCCTGTTTACTCCTCTCCCTCACGAATCTGTGTCATCCTCCCCACCCAACACCTCTGGCTCCCCGGTGCCGACTACAACACCTTCAACGTCGACATCACCAAACTCCTCTCCCATAGGGGCATCGCGTGCCCCAGGTAGTAGCACTCTGGTCGATTCTGGTGATAAACCATCCCTGAGGCCAATAGGAACTGAAAGGGCTTCGAGAAGAGTGTGCGCAAGTCCACTTCCTTCTGTACCTGGAATATCACCGTTAATAGGAACAGGTATTTGAGACTGATCTTTAAATAATCTGAAACACTCTTTACTATACTAAAACCTAGAGAGAAATGCCAATGTTTTGGCTTGTCTTTAAACGATTGATGCGCGCGAGTGTTTGAATAGTGACGCAAAATGGTGATTGGTGGGGATGACGTATCAGTAAACCCCACTTTAGATCAACATAAACCGATTAGATGTAGACAAACACGTTTATCCGATTTGCTCATTTTATTCTCGGATTAGCAATTTACCTGATTATGACGTCCTCGACCAACATCGGAAAAAAAATTAATTTTAAAGGTTTGTACAAAGTTTCTCTCTCTCTTTCTATCCAGAGGGAACACAGGTAGCTGGGGTTTGGAGCTACTCCTATGCCCCAGATCCCACGCTGTCAGCAGGATGGTCGGCCGCACCCTCAGTTTCAACAGCACCGTCGCCCCCTCTAATCAGCGGCAGTAACTCCTTACCAGGCTCAGAGGAGGAACAGTTTTGTGTGAACCCAGGGGATACGCTTCAGACATTCTTAGAACGGCTGTCGCTCTCCAGCCATCTTGGTCTCTTTCAGGTAAAGAAAGATACGCTGTACGAAGCTAGTATTTCTGCTGTGATACGTCCAAATGAAGTGCTCTGAACTGTGAATTTCCTCATTCTTTATTATCTCCATGGCGTCACTTGTCCTTATTATTGACGTTAAATTCAAACTGCGCGCGCACCGACCTGTGCCTTTGTATTGTCTGCTTTGTTTCAACACCTGAATCCATGAACACTAATAGAGATATAATATGAACGATATCGTGACCCGTCTGTGGAAAAACTGTATGCAAGTTACGGCTGCATTGGAGAATCTGGGTAAAACATCTTAGTTCAGTTTTCTAACCCCTCCTGCAACAAAAACACTTTGATTTTGTATTTTGTGTGTTGCCTTGTGTTACGTTGCGTTGCTTCTCTTTGTTTTGTTTCGTTTTATTTAACGTGAATGCACTTTTGTTCCTTTTTAAAGAAAAACGAAATAGACCTGGATGCCCTACTGTTGATGTCGGAAAAAGACTATGCAGATATCGGCCTGCCGAAGGTGAGAGAGCTGAGTTTCTTCTCATACATATGTATTTGCAATCCGTGAACGTTTTTATCGCCGAAACATTTGTCGGATCTTCCTTCCGGTGCCTTCGGTCGTGGAGCGCGGGCTCCTTTTCCCAACGGCGGTTGGTAATTGATTGTGGCAGATACATATTATCGTACCTGTTATTCAACTTGTCTCGTCAAGCAAGCATGAGTTTTCTCATCAACTAACATGTGACATCGTTTTTCTTTCAACGTTAGGGACCTCGGGTGAAACTGTTGAACAGCACTCGACAGCTTTACAACAGCGACACACCAGAGTTCAGCACGGTCCCACCTGGTGCCTCTCCCGGTTCAAGACCTGTAGGTCGAAATACTGGGTGGAGTCCTCAGGGGGGGATCATCGCGACCTCAACGACAGCAACGACTGTCGCTGCCGGGGTACCGTTCGGGGCGAAAAGGGCACCAGGTCGGAAAGTCGATGCAAACAAACGAGTAAGTGAAGGACTCAAAGCGAACGTTAATTTTGGATGTAAACTGGGTAACTTTCTCTGGTAGAACATTCTCTCGTCAAAATGCGGTCTAGAACAAGAACTCAACGTCTTGCAGCTCTGCTTGAATTAACATTTTTTCTTGTTTCCTGCAGCAGGGGTGGAAATCATGGAGTCGGACGGCGGTTTAACATGAGCGGTAGGTTTTGTTGTATGCTTCATTTAAACTTGACAGAAAAAAACCCAGTGTAGGTTTAGTCATTGTCGCGCCGTTTGACCAGTGTATGTTTTCGCATTTCAATAATTTGAGCTGCTTTTTGCTTCGAAGAAAGAGAACAGTAGACAAACAAATTGGATGTGAAGAGGAGAATCAACACCTGGGAGTTAAGGAAGGGCCAGTAATTTTCTCTTTCCCAACTTCATTCAGTTGTCGCTGGTTTTAGTACATCATCTCATTGTGGGTACGTCCTTGGCCTCCAATGATACATTAAATGAGTTTGGCGCTCGGTTTCTCTCAGCGAGGCCAGGGAAAACTAATGACTACAGATGCAGGTTGTGCCGCCAGTCGCTTTTTACTTAGCACATATATTCTTGATTTCCTTTTCAGGGATCATCAAGTAAACTTCGACACTGTTATACTCTGGACTCTTGAAAAACGGACCTAACTTTATTTTGGGTTAATTGGTGCTATAAATGATGAATTAAACTTACGTTCAATCAATATTGTGAAGTGTGCTTGATAAAGACCGGTCTCGCTTAGGAGGAACATGTTAGACGAGAATAAATCAGGAGTTAAACAGAGGGTAAAATGAAGGATAGAATCATATTGACTCTCTCTCCTTTCCAATTTCCACACTCACTCGATATCCCTATCCATGGGAAAATCGTTGAGAAAAACCTTTCTTCAGTCTCGCGTGGAACGCTATAGTTTGCATAAAACCTTGAAGAAGGAATGAAAGGGTGTAAAAAACGTGCTTAGAGAAAAATGGCAGAAATATCAAACTTGCTGCTCTGCGCAATCTCATCCCATCACATCCTGCAAGCTTATTACATTTCTCGGCAAAAGGCGGGTAATCACGTTACCATTTGAAAGGGGTCTGGAGCGGGGACGTCGTGTTACGATGACACTAGGTTTAAATATTAAAAATTTGATTGCTCGTGCGGGGATTGGTTTCGTAGTGTAGTGGTTATCACGTCTGCTTTACACGCAGAAGGTCCTTGGTTCGAGCCCGAGCGAAGCCAACGAAAGCTCTTTTGCCCTTTAAAAACCTTAAACATTTCATAATTTTTTTGTCTTTCTTGTTCCTTGTTTTACAATAATCCGTCGCTTGAAAAACCTCTAAACGAAAAGTTAATTTTTATCAGAAATGTTCATTTAATTTATGACCTTTTACTGCTTATGGAATAAATTATTATCTGCTTGAGTAACGCAAAATTAGGATCTGAAACCTACATGGTCGAATATTCCCCTTTGTGTGTTGTTCACTTTGGTAAGTCAACGTAATAGCTCACTTAATCGCTAAAGCTAAGGAAGGATTCAGTTCATCGTTTTCGTGGCGTTACTCCCTTTCGCCTGCTAACAAATAAACAGAATATTTTTTCTCCTCTTATTGCTTGGCTTTGAAAATTTTCATAGCTAGAGATTTTTGTACGATCATCCGAACATTCAACAAACAAAACACGTAATGAAAAAAAACGATACTACGAAGTCACGGAAGCCATTTTGCCCTTGTGCATTCTTATGCGATATTTTTTACAAATATATACGCGGGCTCAAGAAAATCTAAAGCGCGAAAGTGCGCGCTCGTCGCGTGACGTAATGATCGCGGCTGGCGTTTTATTCATCTCGCTTTTTGTGGAGCAAAAAACAGCTGTGGTTTGTAATTTTTAAGGGAGGCTGATAAAACTTGCTTTCATTCAGTGAAATTCTGTGTATTTGATAACAGATCTATTGCCTGAGGAAACAATCTGTTCACTGACAAGTAATAACAGGTTTACATGAGATAAATTGGAGATACATTGCGCTGTGTTTTGCAGTGTTCTAAGTGGGTTGTGCTGTGTGTCTTGCAGTATGTAAGCCAGTTTGTGTTGCATAAACACGAGATTTATCGGAGATGAAAGAGTTTGGACGTCAAAAGAGGAGTTGAAACGTTTCCATTCGATGGTAGGTAGACTAAATTGTTTGTTTAGCACAATGTCCCTAACAGCACGCGGTGTTTATTCGAAGATAATCCAGTAACAAAGTCGTCCTGTCAGGCCTGGTCCTAGTTGTTCCAAGGCTAAATAACGCTATCCAGCAGATAATTCGCTATCGAGTGATAAGTGTTAACAAAACAATTCAAGCTAACCACTTGATAGTGACTTATCCAGCGGATGGCGTTATCCACCTTTCGAAGAACTCGGGCCAGACGTTTTTTATGTTAAATATCTTGACAAAGCTAGAAACATGTAGAGTTACCGCTGGGTACTGTGGGTTGAACAACGGTTCCTAAGATCAGAAACATGGCGTAGAATATAAAATTGACTGCATTTGAGTACTGACTATCTTCAGGAGAAAACATTATATACTCATGCCATGGTCATCTATCCCTTGCAAGTAATTACAACTAAGCAACTGAATAACCCCGCCTTTGTTGAAACGATGCAGGTAGACTAAGGGAGGTCGTTAAACCCTTCTTTTTTTCTTCTGTTGCCTCATTTACTGTACGATTTGCCTCAAATAATGACTGTGTAATTTCTATTTTTAAGCAGTGTTTTCCAACACTGTACAACCTTTGTAAAAGGACCTATCTAGGAGGACCTTTCAGTATCATTATTGTCTACTTACTACCACTGATAAGGTGGATTGAAAACGTCTTTCAACTTATTACATTTCAAATGTCAAAAAATGTTTCGTCAAAAATCTTAATTCCTGGAATCTGTTTTGGAGTGTAAATGCTTACATTCATTCGTCCGACTTCCATCATCGGGGGCTCGGGTATCAAGAACCTCCAGTAAGGTAACTCACGAAGTTTTCCTGTTCTTTCAATGGAGGCAGTTTTGCACATCGAACTTCTTGATCTTACAGCATTCTTCCTCGATGATGAACGAGCTGCTGCGCTGAAACAATTCGGATCTAACTTATTGCTACATCCATCTTTATTGTCAGTTCTGAGCTCGTCGAGTTCAGGAGAGATTTTAACTCGAGTTTTGTTCGGAGTGACAACCTGTTTTACAACTTCGCAGGAACCTCCCTCTCTTGAGCATAATTCTTGATTTTTGGAATCCATCAAATACCTCGTTATACTTGATCTTCTTGAGCTACAGAGCGACGAAATCGGCGTCTCTAAATGAAATTGAGGTTCCAAGCCCGGAGTGCTACTTTCGCTCGCACTGCAGTGGGCATCGTTAGGTGACCTTGCTACACGCGTTTTGACATCGACGCAACTATTTGGACGCGTTTTCAAGCCGTTAATGTTGTGAGTGGGTGAAACTGTCGAGGGTCGTCTCCGTTGGAGCGGATCGCATTCTTTATAGATTGAGAAGGAGGTTTTTATGTCTCTTTCGCTTTCTTGCGGCACGCATAAAACGTACGGCGAGACACAAATGTCCGGAAAGCTTCGGGTATGTTCATCGATAACAAATTGTTGCATTTGCGACTTTGTGCATAGGGTACACATACCAGGACCTAGGACGTCGCAGAATTGTTTGGAAAACTCACCTTTATCCATATGTACCATATGATTGAAGTACTGCGCTCTAGGTGCAAAGCTCATCAAAGATCTACTTTTTAAGTGTTTTCCACCGTCAAGTGTAGCTGGACTGTTTTGCCTTTGTGATAAACTCGGAGACGATAATGAGATTTCTTGGTGCGCTATCATCTCCTTTTCAACCCAGTTTTGCTGCTTCACCTCGCGTATCAACCGTTCTCTTGTTGACTTCTCGAGCTCAGTTTCTTCCACAACAACGTAATTGTATTCCAGCTTTTCGCTTTGCTTGTGTAATAGTCTCGTATCGATCGCATCTGTGTTAATATGCTGCCTCCGAATTCGTGGAGGTTTTTCCACAGGTGAACGGGTGATATATCGCGAAAATTCCGTCCCATTATAATCCGCAAAAAAGCAGGCTTGAGCCTTCGATTTTGTTTCACTTTTCCAATCTGCGAGTTCGGAAAAGGCTTCAAACTCGGAGAGTTTCTTGTCTTCTTTTGACTTGTTTTGTTTTCTTATGAAGTTTTTGTTCACCTGAGTTGAGAACCGTCTTATTCCATGTGCTGTCGAATTTCTTCCTTCGCCCACAGCCATATCTACAGAGCGTGTTCCAGTCTTTCGTGAACACAAATCTTTCACAGTTAACTAACAGATCATATCGCAAATTACAACGTTAATGTAGGTGTCCTCTTCTTCAATTCAAATATTTATTTTCTAGCTGAGTTTACAAACGAACTGATGAGCCGCGACGAGTTGAGTAATCATTCAAATGTAATTAAAAGCAGTATCTTGTCGGCAAGCGGCAAAACAAGAAAGAAGCTCTCAACACAAAAGCTTAAGTCCCTTAATAACTGTTGTTCCACTATCATTTTAATCGATTTGCATCTTGCGGGCGCGTTTTTGTAATCACGACAAAGCCATTTCGTGTAGCTACAAATCCCTTGGGGTGTTACAGGAACCCGAATGTTCTTGTAGTTTCTATGGTAACCCTAGTGTTCACTTTTGCGCCCACAACCCGTTTGTTGCAAAACAAGGTCAGATTTTAATGTTATTAAATTCAGCCAGCAATTGATTAGCTATGTTGGCTTCTACATCAAGAATCGATTTCGTTGTTTTTCATGCCAACCTAATCCCCAAAGTCATGACTTTGTACACCTTGCGGGAGTCCGTCATGACCTAAAGATCATGTCGGATTTTCTTTTTCGTAGATATCGATTACAGACACTTGAAAACGTGTGAAAGCAAACGAGGAATTCAGAAGTTGGGCGCTCGTCCCTTTTGAGGCTTTCAAGGTAATTATCAGTTTCCCAATTGTTCCAATATGGAATTACAAACTCTACATCGCGGTTAACGCACAAAAGAACGGATCAAGAAGTTTTCTTGAGTAACTGTAACTTTGTTCTAAACCAATGACCTGTCAATACTTAAGAATTTTTAAATCCTTACTTAAAAGTATTTACTTGGTTAGCTGAGCTTTTAATTAAGACCCTTATATTGGCTTAGTATTTCACTTTATTCTTCCTAAGCGCGTTCCCAGGTCGTGAATGCGGTCACTTGGCAAGTAATGTCATCTGGGCCTGTACACTAGCCTGATTCTCAGACGTCCGAGGTCGATCGCTTTCCCTCTCTCCCTCTCCCGTCTGATATACTCTGTGCGAGAT
>OMLO01002687.1_pt1 | contig 14498 bp, 6 predicted proteins | sample 1674811 | NCBI WGS metagenome assembly OMLO01 (sample SAMN06265003, study PRJEB25207) | coral metagenome | isolation source: Coral host | place: Mexico:La Bocana,Puerto Morelos, Mexico | collected 2008-11-13
CAACATATTTGTATCAATCAGCAAGATAGGAACCTGAAAGAAAATTACACAAGAAAAACCTGTGAATACCCATACTGCCACTTTAAAATTTAAAGACAATGTGACAATGGAGAGACTCTAGGGATTGTAGGTGTTCACACATCTGTCTATACAATCATCATGCATTCCTGACACTCCTTCACATAGGACACTGATAATAACTTATGTTTTGAAAAAGTAGGCATAATATTATTATTTCAGAATGAAAGATAATTCAGCCAAGCCATTAACAAATTGGCCATTTACCAAAGCCATTGACCCAAATTGTGTAATTACCACAAATGTAAGACTTGCCCTCCTTGTTTTTAACTACATAATTTATTTACATGTATTTTTTCACATTGCCTAACAAGGAAGTTCAGTATGCACATTAGGGTTCAGAAGGACTGTAATTTTGAAGTGAAACTATGATGCAAATGAATAAAGGGTGAAAGTTTGTAAAGAAACTCTGGTGCTGCGTCGGTTTGGGGGTAACAAGGTAATTTGGTTATATCAGCTAAGTTGAAAATGTAAATTAGCCACCGTAACGAGTTATAAAGCTGACATTTCGAGTGTTAGCCCTTCGTCAGAGAGAATCACAAATCACAAATCACGAATCACTCCGTCGAAGGGTTAACGCTCGAAACGTCAGCTTTATAACTCGTTACGGTGGCCAATTTACATTTTCAACTCAGTTGATATAACCAAATTACCTTATTATGATGCAAATGGTCCATTTTTCAGAGTGTGATGGGAATGCCAAGGGACCACTTCCATTTGAGAAGGCTTTGCAATGAAGACAAGTATTTTGTTCAACTCCTACTTGACAATCAAATGACTGCCTAAAAGGGGGCCTTTTCTCAGTCTAAAGAGACTGAGAATTAATATGAATATTGACTGAAAACTACATGTAACAACCAGAAATGCCAGTTTCCTTTTCAAATGATACATTTTATTACTAATTTATGAGACTGGATTATCACTACTTTAACCAACTACAAGAAAAAATACTAGTGGTATTTACATGACTGTATGATTTTAAGTGTTGTTGTATTCTTGTGCCTGTGAACTGTCGGGATAAAACAGTAACAACCTACAGTAGAATAAAAACTGTTGTTTCCCTGTACATGACTTTAAAAATACATAAAAAAAAAATATTTCTGTACTCAGAGCACAATTAAAATCTTAAATCACTGGTTATCCTCCAATCTGATTGGTTCTCAGTGGTGCGATTTATTCACAAATTTCACTTTTTTGCTCTAAATCACATCTTTTTCTCAGCCAATGAGAATGAAACAATAAAACAGAACAACCAAAATGGATTCTAAAATGGATGTAATAAAGTGGCAATTGAACCTTGCGTCATGCAATTTTGGTCTGTAATCATACTAACTTGAGATTTTAGACCAAAATTCCACTCCAATTACCATTATTACTTTAAGTGGGATATTTGTCCAGTTCCACCAAACTTTATCAACCACAATACAAATTTGAATGTTAAGAAGGGTTACATGTAGATGGTCTTGAGGGGGCTAAAACACAGGGTAATTTAAAGCAATTGTCTCTGTTCATAGAGGGCTTTCATAATTGGATCTCAATTGCTGACGACATGCAGGGTTTGAACGTGTTGCTTTCCATGACAAGAACTTTTGTTTTGCAAGATTCAACTGAATATCCCATGAGCTGGAAATGTTAATGAACAACTGTCAAATTCCTTGAAAGATATTTCGTTACTCAAATTTGTAGTAAACAAGACGTTTTGCCAACACATTAAAGTGGCAAACTAGTTTGCTTTATCAGCTAAGCAACCATACGTGTAAGCATGCACTTAAAAATATTTTAAAGAAGTTTTATTATGAAAGCACATTTCATTTACATGAACATAAGACACTCAACAACATGTGAGCTAAAGCTGACTGGCAAACTAAACACACACCCAAAGCTACATTACTGCAGCTTGCTTAAGTGAGTCCTAACCTTTGCCAGTGACTTGCAATATTTTGCAAGTTTAACTATTCACCTGCAATCATTTACTGTACATATCAGGGGTTTCATTAGATGTTTTCAGCAGGAGGGCAATGGTTTTCCAGACAGGCAAAAGTACTTGAACTGAATTACTTTATCAGAAAAAAATTCCTCTAGATGGTCAAACAGGGAAAATATTAATAGGGAAAATATTAATAGGAGCCATTCAACTTGTAAACACTTGCTGGATTGTTCAGAGAGTTTTGTTGTCTTTTTTTCAGTTTTCATTTTCTCAATGACCTCCAAAGTGATGATAGTACTGGTATTAAATCCTGTCTTATGCTCCCACAGAAGCCAGATATAAATAAAATGCCATTCTGGCTAACTGAAGTACTCAAGGCTAATTAACAATTAGACCCATAGCCTGCAAGGGCTACAGGTCAATAGCCCATGAGGCGAAGCCGAATGAGCTATTGGCCCATGGCCCTTGAGGGCGAAGGGTCTAATTGTTTTAGTATCACCCAACTAGTTGGACAGAAAAAGCAATAATAAAGTTTGCAAATGGAAGTTGAAGAAATATTTATTTGGGAACACAACGAAAGAATTTTGCTACTCGCGAGGATTTGCATTAGTCCACTAGTTGGGTGATATTAAAGGTATGCATATGTTACAGGTCAAAATTAAATTCAGGTCAAAATTAAATTCCTTTGTCTCTTAACCCTACTTATTCATTGATTATGTATAATTAGGGTTAGAAGACAAACGAAATTGAGAATCAAACTAGGTTAAAATAATTTTGACTTGAATTTAATTTTGACCTGTAACATATATATTTGTAGATAATGTTAGCTGCCCTAAATATAGAAAGTACAAAATATTCCACTGCAGTGCTAAGGAATGATTACAAGAATACATGTATCTAAAAGAGAAAACTGTTGATGAAAAAAAAGGAGGTTTCAAATTGCTAACAAAGAAAGAATACCATTATGGTTAGAAAGTTCTTGGCAACCAGGAAATTCTCCATTCAGTGTGCCACATTTAATTGGTCTCACTCACAACTTATTGTTCTTGCAACAATGTACAAGATAATTAACAACAACATTTTTGAATATGGGTATTTGTGATATCTACATGTAATTAAGGTCTTGGTATTAAGTGCTTGGCTTCAGCAGATACACTTTATCTTACCTTGGGCTGTATGACATTTCCCTACTGTAGAAATAGCATTCCAGGTTGCCTGAATATCACGTAGGTTGGCCTAAATAGTGCTCAGATTAGCCTCTTTATGGTTAGCTCTTGGTAAAGAAGATGAGAATAAAGTGCAAGTTAAAACTCTGTCAGTCCACAAACGCCATAGGTCTCACCCTTCATAATTCTAGATATCACAAACATTTTATCGAATAATTGTTTAACATAATGCTTGCAACTGCAACCATGCACAATGGTAGACAGTCCCTTCTTTATTAGTATCCAAGGGATGTGCGTGAAACATGAAAATAGCCTAAAGAGCACTCTGGTTAGCACACATAGTGCTTAGGTTAGCCTGAATAACACTGACTTCAAGGTGGTTACATTTAGCTCTCAATAATTGTAGGAGTTAACCATTTCCCACATTGTCAAGTGTCACTTCAAGTTTTAAACATACCTGTCTCAAAGCTTGGAATAAACTGTCTGAAAAAGCGATTTAACAATATTCCCAATTTAATTATCAACATTCCATGTTACAAGAGTTACATTAAATTGTATGGTGCAGAGTCCCATAAATGAGTGACAAGCACCTAGCAAACACAGCACAGAATGTGGATGGACATGGTGTTATGTTTTGTCCAATGCAATTGTGATTCATTGTTCCATTGCAATTACTGTAAATAAATTACATAAAGTGCATGTGCAGGTACATGTATCACCGTGACGTTGTGGAAACTTATTGATGGTTGCACTTGAAAACTTTTACCATAAGCCATATCCTGATACAACAATATTTTTAGCTGCTTTGCCGCCAAATCTTTAAATTAGGAGTTCATTTACAACAATTCCTGATTTAACAATAGGATTTTGCAACAAAAGTGATTTGCTGCGCAACAGGGGATGTAAAGTTTACACGTCTCAATTGTTGAATTTTGCTGTTTCCTTACCACTGTACTTGCATTTCCATTTCTATACAAGTTACTTCATATCTTACATAGACAAAGTTTCTGGATAAACGAATGCCAGCAAAACCCTTAATGTTTCCATTTGCTCAACAGCACAAAGGACCACTCTCGGTCAAAAGCGGCGGCAGTCGTCGTGAGAACAATTTCCAGAACAACAGCATATTTTTATCGCACTACCATTACTACTTTTTGAAAGCTAACTGTAAACTACCGTCTGACAGGCTCTAACAGGGTTAAATCATCTGTCAAATTAAATGGAGGACGAACGCGGACTGCAGTTTCGATCACGAAATGTACGCACAAAGAGCTGCCAACAAAGGTAAATATGAACTCAGCATACTGCACAGTTGAAAACTTTAAACAAATTGGAAATAATAAGACTGAGTTGGCTGCCAAATAAATAATTGTCTCTGCGTCAGCAACAAGTGCAAGTGTAAGTCAAGAAACTGTGAAGCCCTGTGAGCATGAGTGGATAAATAATACTGTTCTTTTTCACTCTGAAACTAAAATACTAGAGATCTGAACTGTTACGAACCTGAAAAATGCGCCTATTTCTTGATACTTCAGCCGTCCTTACAGTGCAGCCGGCTTGAGTGCAAAGGACACTGTGCTCAAACGTCGCCATTTTGGAAACTAGGGTTGCGAGAGACTAAGGAAGAACTTTAGTTTTCAGTCCTTTCGCGGATTTAGCAAAATGGCGGAAATTTTAAAATTCACAAGAAACAAAACATTGGTTGGTCGTGTTTTGACCCACTGAAGCTATTGTTTTAGCTTTTTCATGCAAAAATCTTTTGTATTTTGCTGCGCGGAAAAGGTAAACGTTTCTATTGTACTGGGATTTAAGTGTTTTGACCCTCAAAAAATTAAAAGGCCAATATCACTGGTGTTTTTTTTATTTCCGGTTTCGTTTTACTCCAATATTTGCCCTCAGAACGCGACAGGCTTCAACCATAAAACTTTTCTTCTTACGCAGTTTTCATAAGCGCCTTAAGAGCATGCGTGTGACGTAATTACACCTGTCGTTAAGCGAATAATTGTCACCACAAGTCAGCACAGCACGGCGACAGAACAGATATATAAAAAACACCTGCCTAGTAGTGAACGTGCTCGCTTAACGGCAGCACATATACTAAAATTGGAACGATACAGAGAAGATTAGCATGGCCCCTGCGCAAGGATGACACGCAAATTCGTGAAGCGTTCCAAATTTTTTATGTTCGTTTGCCATATTCCATTCAAGAATTATGTGACCCATCATGCAATCGTAAAATACTAATTCACTATGCTGCCATATTCTACGCTCATCTACCTGTATAAATCAAAAGTAAAGAGATTATTCTAGACTAAATTTTCTAACTGCTTGATCAATCAGGTGAAACAGTCAGTTCTTTTAGTCCGCTTTGAGCTTAAAGTGCAGTTGACATGGCAAGGGTATTTCTAACCCTACTGTGGTTACAGGGGTGATACTAAGTCAGCTTTTCAACACAAGTAATAGCCAAAGATTTCTAAAGAAGGACGGTTCACTACTGGCATACCCTGGTAATTTTTTGACCAAAACAAGCCATTATCCGGCCACACTCTAGTAGTTGGTGTCTTTAAAGGAGCGCTTTCCACGGTTTCCGCATCTTGAAAAGTTTAGTCTAAATTTTTCAACATCGTCGTTGTCACCCGTGTTAATCTTCTCCATCCTTAACTATTCTAATTCCTTTATGGTTCATTATTGTCTCTTTGGCGTTTTCTTATCTTAGTAAACTACTTTTTTCTGGTTCCCTTCAATTTCAAAGTAATGTCGTACGTGGCCATTCCTAAATTAAACTGATTCTGTGACAGACCTCTTGTGACTCTTTGAAAACGGTAGTGAAGGAGCTTGGCTCTCTAGAGCAATCACAGACTAAGCAAACCTTCGCTTTCCTTAAACCATGAATAGAGATAAAACATTGCTTTAAAAGATCACAGTTAGTTTCAAATTTACTTAATTTATGTTATCGGCGGGTTTATGGAAATGTCTAATTCTCGAAACAAAGACAGTTAACAATGAGTACACGTGTAGAATACAATAAGGCTCGTCTGCGCTTTGTTAAAACGCAGACTGAAGAACAAAAAGACCCGACTACTTATCAATGATTTTCACGACTTTGGCTGACCAAGGCTCTATATTTAACCAAGGTTAAAATTTGGGGTCACTTCATGTGGGATTAAATGATTTTGCCTTCAGTTTAAAGAGTCTGAGACTAACCGAAATCCACAGAAACCGTTTGTTTGAACCAGTATTACAGCTGCTGGATAAGACATAAACATCTATGAAACACCTATCTATTTATCAACTTGAAGTGATAAAGGTACTGAATTAAGACGGGGTACACGGGACCTTAAGGGAAATTTTGCGAAGGGTTAAGGGTACACTACCACAGTAGAACAAACCCGAAATGGCACCCCAGGTTGGTGGGCAACTGTTTGGTGTATGTACCAACTTTTAACTTCATATTCTAATTTCAAAACGACATCAAATCTTCAAAATTTCCTGTTTTCATAAATTTCACTTATCCTTTGAGAAAAACTATTTATCCCCAAATATACCCAAGAATCACCAAAAATTTACACAAAATCCCGAAACGCGAATATGTGAAATGAGCACAGAGATTTTTTATTGCTTGAAACGTGAACGAGATATTTGCGTTAAAACTATAATACCCAGCCAAAATACGGCCAAAATACGATAACTCTTACGTACCCACACAGTATGAGCAAAAAAAAAAAAACAAGGTGGGAAAAATAAGATTACTAATCAGCATGGGAAAAACAACTATAAACCAACAGAAAAACAAGCATCCAGATTAAGCAATTCAAGGAAAAATTGTATTTTTGAGTCGAATCGGATTCTCAAGACAGGTGACACCTTTTTTTAACGGAACTGACGCCAAAATTAAAACTAGATTTGTTAACTCCGATTGTGTTTCCCCATTAGCAGCAAAATACTGTATAAAAACGCATTTTTCAACCTCAAAAGCTCTTGTTTGCCCAGCCTCCTCCCAGTCGTACCAGCTACTGAAGGAACTCCTAGAGTCGAGAAAATCTTGCAGGTGACGCGCACTTAAAATCCTAACGAAAGGTCGTTGGGGTTTCGTCAACAGCGAGTCACAAATTAAACAAGATTCAGCTTGCTACGCCAAGACAAGACATTTTCTAGCGTATCAACCATACTGCGAACACAGTGTATTTTTTCTTCTTTTCTCTCAGTCACAAATGCCGTTCTGTGTATTGAGCGACGTCCACACTGTTGCACATAAGGACCGAATGACACTAACTGACTTATACATGCAGTACTCGGCTGAGGTCTGCGTCTCGATCCGTGAATGAAAAGTGATGCCATTTATAACTGGATACAATTTCCACGAAGAACCTCAAAGGTGGGGGAGAGATAGTTACAGGATAAATGAATGTGCTGATACGTGTGTGTGATCGATGGAACGATGAATTACGTAACGTTGAGTGGTAGTTAATACTTGACAGCCAGTGGTTTTCATTTGACATGTATGCAAACAGAGCGACCACTCGAATCTCTGTCTTTGATAACACTACACCATGGATTTGAAGGTACATCTATTGCCGACTATGTAGCGTGAAAAATGAGGAAAAGTCACGGTCATGTTTAATTTGGTAAGTAATGTAATCTTCCTTTATTAGTTGTGTGTTTCATGATCCTGTTGTGACCTATTAAAGTCACGCTGATCTAAATGTAAACTATCAACAGCCGTAATTTCTTCGTTCTTGGCCTAAATGTATCACAAACCTGATATCTACGTTATACGTACTCAAGTTTACAGTGGTGGCATCTATAGCATTATGAAAGAGATATCCGTTCGCGGGGAAGTTTAATCTAAGCTTATAATTTATGCAAAAAAAAATGGCGGTAAAATCACGATGCGATGTATGCGACTTTGCCGCTCGTAGCGCAAAGACCGACAGAGCTTTTGGTGCAATAAAGACGAAAACTTGAAAAAAAAACCTTCTGGTGCGTTGCCAGGCTATGTTGGAAAACGTTCTCTTGTTATTCGAGGCCGTGTTTGTTCGCTGTTTTCACCGAATTTTATGTATCGGCAGATGGGCAAGATATTTTCATTCCGTGGAATTCGAGCCCATGTTAGTTCATTCAACACTGAACCGCATGACGACTTGAACGCGAAGCGCGTGCCGTCTCCGCAAAGCAGGACACACGCTTCGCGCAAGAAAAGTTTGCTAAATAATTTGCCTTCCCCTTGTCACCTCCGCAAACATTCATTCTCTAGTTAGCTCGCACCTACTCGTACTTGGAGAGTAGTGTATGACAAGTCGACAGAATGTCAGTATTGGAGGATATTCCATTCTAAAAGTGCCTACGTACCTTCTTCTAATAATTCTTTTATAAGCTCTTGTTGTTGTATCTGCCGAAAGCAGTCAAATAAAATTTAAATAAAAAAAAATTATTATGATCAGTTATTCGGTAGTTTATTTAGCAGGCGGAATTTCCCGTGAATTTCGAATTTACTGCGGCGGAACATTTTACGACGAAGGAGAAGGCTTGGGCGCCTCGTCGTTTGTGCGCAAAATTGCGTCAGCTCCAGGTGCTAGCTACCCAGTTGACGATAATAAAGTCGATAAAGGGAGCAAATGTTTAAAGGGAACTTTTTGTTCCACTCTGCGATTGAAGTCGACTGACAGTTTGAACCCCAGGGGCTTTCCTAGAAATGGTACGATAAAGAACTAATCCTAAAAGCTTCAGTCGAAATCGACAGCAACGGGATAACGGCATTGGCGGCATTGATCACTGAACATCAGTATGATTCTCTGCTGTCAATCTTGAGGTGGTGATGGAGCATGGATGAAGGCTTTGGTTTCACTAAACAGAAGGGGAAGAAAGGTATGGTGCTAATAAACAACAATAATTTAACTGCAACAACAACAATAACAACAACAACAAACAGTATATGACTTTTGAGAATTACGGTCATTTGGCTCCAAATCAGTTCACTCCAACCAAGAGTCAACCCCCGGTCAAAAGGACTCGCAAGTAGTCGCAAGTACTTTGCGTTAGGTGGCCAATTTCCTCCCTAATACACGCAAGTGGCAGAAAACCCATTCCAACGCACACCTATCCTGTCTTTAATTGGCTAATAATAAGTGAATGGAAGTATCAACTTGCGTTGACTTGGGTTGGGTGGCCAAACGGTAAAAAACTTGCGTTCACTTTTGTGCAAATTTGATCTCGACCAAAGTGAGCGAAAGTCATCGCAAGTCAACGCAAGTGCACGTAACGCTTGGCCACACGGAGTCCCAAGTAGACGCAAGTCAACTTGCGACTCTGTTTGGCCAGGACGTTAGATCGCTCCACACAGGCCAAGCTCGCTACCTCGGCTAACCGAGTTTGGCTTGGCAGTAGATGAAACAACGAGGAATAATCTATATGCGCGTTGGAAAGAACTGACTTGGGGCAATCTAACCATGCAGCGAAGTGACCGAATATCCTTCTATACCTTATGGGCCGAAAAGTTGATAAATATATGGGGACCCTGAAAAATGTATATAATTTGTTGACAAAGTATTGTCACTTATTGACATTGAACATGTTGAAGTTTTATTAATCATATAGTTTGATCTTTTTTATTATTCTATCAAGAATAATTCTAGGTAGAGAAGTTTAAAATTGATTCGATTTTGAAGCGAACTTCCTAGCCTGCAAATTAAGCTCCAGCTACCATAGTACGTATGAATGCATTCAACTGAGTATTCTTACAGTAATAGAACGACTTTGCTTCTTGGGAAAGTCGACGAGAAAGTAAACTGTAATTAGTAACTTGCGACAAGAGGACACGTTTCCGTTTCTTAAGGTGGCTCTAAACAGTTTTCTTTTTGCCTATGTAGTGTATTTAGGAGCAAAACAACTTGAGTTAGGGTTAGCGGTTCATCACAAGAAAAACAAAGCCTACTTGGCCGGCGCAAAATCAAGCGCGACACGAGAGCGGTCGCCAACTTTGTTTACATTTTTTTCTTTCTTCACAAACTTTAAAAGTCCCGCGTGTGATCTCGTGTGACCGCGTGTATTGGTTCCCAAAAACCTATTTCGAGCCTAAAGCAGCCCATAATAACCGGCAATTTGTTTAGCTGTGCTTTCGTTTTCCATTTTGTTTGAAACTTCAGGCTCGCGCATAAATTTACAATTTAAGGCCCTAGAAATTGGCTTTCTCTAAGTTTAAACCGTTGCACTTCTTAGACTATTAATTTATTCACACTTCCAACTCGTAGTCCAATTGTTAATTTTTTAGGATCACCTATTTTTTGATGATTAACTAGAAAATCATGGGCTGCAAGTAGTTGTTAATCTTCAGATTGTGTCTAGTGACAGATGAGATAACCGGACTGGTGCGATAACCTGGTGTTCACACTTCCATCTCGTAGTCCAATTGTTAATTTTTTAGGATCACCTATTTTGATGATTAACTATAAAATCATGGGCTGCAAGTAGTTGTTAATCTTCAGATTGTTTCTAGTGACAGATGAGATAACCTGGTGCTTTTTATTCTTAAGGCGACCTTTAGTCGATCAACAATTTCAGAAATTTTGGAACAAGAGTGAATAATTTGGAAAATTCCTGGTAAAGTTTCAAGAATATCCGAAAACTGATGACTTTCGAGATGCAACCCATAAATTCAGCCGAAAATTGTAGAAATTTTGGAAGCCGCCTATTTCTTCTATACCCTATTTAAAGATGTGCCTCCTCCAGAGAGTAAAACCCCGGCTCCGTGACTACTAAAAAGATTACATTTAGAACTTGTTTCCTCAACTGGAGGAACGACCAATGTTCAACTGAACGGTCCCTTCGCGTAAGTGGTAAAAGAGGTCCCCCTCCACCCTGTCTAGCATGTAAACACTTCAATGCGTTTTCTAAAGAAACATATGAATAGTTGGTTCTTGGAGGGTAGCTCGGTTGGCATGGGAATCCTCCAACATGTACACAGTACCCGATTCCCTAAGGATGTTAGAGCAAATGTCTTGTAATGAAACAATCATATTTAAGAATGTTTGAGCTGAACGATCTTAAGATTAGAAGGCCTAAACGAAATCTAGAGATATAGAGCAGAGAGAATTGTCTTTTTTTTTTTTTCGCGTTTCAACTGAACCAACTGGCAATTATCTTACTGTGTCTCTCAACCGGCTTTTTCAGTTGCAGGTTCAAAATAGGAACTCTCCTTAGCAAATTATCTTGCATTTCTTGTGTTCCTAGTACTGCACCAGGGCAATATCATCAAGTTGAGGGTTGTTTCTTCTCGCTTGTTTATGGAGAAATTCAATATTCATTGCTCGTTGCACATAGAGAGCTTAGCGAGAGCGGACGGGCATTAACACATAAACGTAGCTTAAGACTAGACTTCAAAGCATCTGACCTTGTTAAATCTATTCATTTAACCTGCCATTACAAAATCTGTTAAGTCAATTAGTACCAGACGATTGCAGGTAGGTGCTTTGCTTTTCTTACTTTTTTTTTCTTGGACTAGACCGAAAGAGATTTCAATGTTTTAAAAAAGACAGACGTCTTTGGATTGGCGCCTCTTTTTCTGGATTCCTGACCACAATAAGGAAGTTGGCGGCGTGCAGAAAGACAGGACTGTTTACTAAAGCCAGCCTCAACAAAAAAAAAAAAACAGTCAGCGACGAGAAACAAACTCAGTTTTGGCTCATTGTAAGCTGTTTTGGCATTTCTGCACTGTTGGAAATGTAGAGAGGAGCTGCGCAGTATCGCTGGTGTTTATCAACAGACTTACTTTTATTTCTGACAGCCTTCATTAGGGACAAATTACGCGAATCCGTGAACGGGTGATGTTTCGGCTTTACCGGGCAATAGTGAAACATCTTAGTTTTAGCCGTTCCCACTACCCACGTTTTATCATGCACTTCCCTCTACTGATTTAAATGAGTACTCTTCTAACTGAAAACGTTTGATAGACCTAACTTTTCTAGGAACTCGAGAATCGTGATGAATGGCCCGTAAACAGACAAACCACCCAAGAAAACATATGGCGAGTTTTAAAATTGTAGTAGAAATATTTGCGCCTTGAGCGCGCGTTAATGGCTGCAAAACTGGCGCTTGTTAACGCCTTTTGTTGGAACAATTTGCATGCAAAGGTAATACTTAACAGCACCGCACAACGACTGTGTATGTTGATTGTACTTATAAGTCATTATAAGTCGTTGGCTTGCGAAGAATAAGAAGATCTTTGCTGACGTGTCATTCAGTGTTTCATTTTTCTGTGTAGAAAAGACATTGCGCTAGATCAAATTGTTTCCAAACAGTTAAAGAGCTAGTGGAATTTAGTGCGTTGTGAACTCTTTCCTGAAAAACTGTGAAATGTGTGGATGGCAAAAGCGCTTATGAGCTGGTACTTTCATTGTGAAAATTTAGAGTATTAAACCCGCCTCGCACAAAATTGTTCATTACATCTGGCTCTAATTCCTTGTGCAGTAGATTGTGCTTTGCCATTTCAATTTTCAAAACTGATATTTTTGGACGGTTGATAAGAAAATGAAACAAATATTGTTAACAAAGACAACCCTATCCTTGTAGCGCACGAATTGATGGCGGTAAGGTAAGTTATTATGACATGTATTCCAACGTTACGTAATGATCAATGACCCGATGAACATTTTCCAAAGTACTCGAAGTACGGAAAATCATTAAGAAAAAATCATTAAGAATCACAACTCATTAAGAAAATCCAGAACATATATATTGACAGAGAGATTTACCAATAGAATAACTTTATACAACTTGAAGCCAGCTTAAACTCCCGTCCCGTATTAATCTTCTCAGCCGAGCTCAAACCCAACCCATTTCAGAAACAACAAAGCCAAAACGTAAGATTAAATTTCAGTATTTTAACTCGCTGTGGGGTTGATAAATGTACTGGTTTTCGCCACCCATTTCGATGCAATGAACTTATTTCGCTATTTCGCCACTTTAACGGCATTTAACCGTGTAGTAGGTCCCAAAATTGTATGCCGGTGCAGGATTAACATGTGTGTCATTATTCATCTTTTGAGAGTAAAGGGAAAAGAAAGATTAAAAGCAATCTTCATCTTAGACGCAGCCAAAACAAAAACAAAGTTAGAAAAATACGCGTCGATATACTTTTTTCTTCTAGGGAAAAATAAATAAATTTGTCTCCCGTGTAAATTAAGTGCCGACATATTCGCGTGGCGCGAACACGGATTCTTCTTTGATTAAGTAAAAATAGTCTTATTTGATCAATGCCTCGTCTGGCGGTTGTGCTAAATTTGTTCAGAATTAAACAAGGTAATCCACTTTCCGTAAACTGAAAGCTTATTACTTTTTTTAAGTCTCCGCCAGTGTATTTTCTTTAATTAACTTGACTCTTTTACACAATTTTATTGACTTTCTCTCTGCCTTCGTTTGAATCAGGCACGTATATCCATCATGTTTACCTCAACAATAAGCACGATGGAAAACAAACTTCGCCTCTTTCAGTCTAACCTGCGATCAGGCGTTCTCAGTTTTTCCGACAAAAAAAACTGCCTGATCGCAGCTTATTTTTAGTCTTGTAGGATTAAGCTTTCTCTTTATGGACCTCCAAGCTGGTTAATAAGTTACGTATATTTCAACACAGTTGTGGAACAGCATGTAATAGGTCAATATCCCTGACTGCAATGAGAAGACCTCAAGCTTTAGTTGCATTCCTTGGCCTTTCCTGTGTCTGCTTCATTTTTTCTAGCCCTGCTAATATATTGATTATGAAGTTATGTTTCCAAAAAAAATTAAACCGCTTTTAAATTAATGTGTCCAGAAAATGTTCAAATGTTTGCCAACACATTTAGGAGATATTTGTTTCGCGCTGCCTTCGATGCAACTATGCATTGTAATCTCGATTCCTCGTTTTTTCTCCTTTTGTCTTTTGTTTTCTTCTCTTTTGATTCTTTGTTGTTGTTGTTGTTGTTGGTTTTTCTGGTCCTCCTGTGCCAGAAAGAGACAAGAGACAGGTAGAGAATTAAGGAATAACGGGAAAGGAAGAAAACTGGACAACCCACCCAAAAACGCGAAGCAAACAACAACAACGAGAATTCCAAAACAAAAACGCCAAATACAAAACAATCAGAAAAGGAGCAAGTCTCACGACATGTTCAGAATTGATTCATTAACGGTTCGAAAATAGTGGCGCTTCAAAGAATAGACTTCCGTCGATGGTTCGGGAAGTTTGGCTCTGCTATTTCAAGTACGCCGTAGGATATGAATTCCAGTGATATCTTTATGACGTTTTCGTTTTTTAAGTCGAAAAATATCGCGGATATCGTTTCATATCTAGACCCAGCTTTAGG
>OMLO01002688.1_pt1 | contig 14498 bp, 7 predicted proteins | sample 1674811 | NCBI WGS metagenome assembly OMLO01 (sample SAMN06265003, study PRJEB25207) | coral metagenome | isolation source: Coral host | place: Mexico:La Bocana,Puerto Morelos, Mexico | collected 2008-11-13
ATATGAATACTGACGGTAATATGTATAGATATTGTGCTTAGTAAACTTAACGTGTACCGTATATTCGGTGATTCCAAATCTGTAGTGGCATGGACAAATGACGAACACGATACAATAGATCGAATTTTGGTTCCCTAAATGATTTCATTATGTACAAAAAAGAAAAGGGCATCACTTGAGTTTTGGACTTGATAAGTTGGATTGAAAGGTTACCTCATGTTTTGGACACCAAAAACATCAGGATCAGTACCTCCTGTGGTTGTGTGATGTTGCCGGCATTGAAAGCGCCCAGGCTTTCTGGGTTGGACCCAAGGGGCATCAACTGTCTTCAGTGCCATGGTGCGTTCATGCAGCTTGGAAGCCAGCGAAAATGCGTGGCATTTTTGTGACATGATTGGACCCCAAGGAATTCAAAAATATGGACCTATCGTAAAAAATGATGATCAATGTTGCCAAACTTGCGTAAAGGAAGTATATTTTGATTCTTCAGGAGCACAGGTTAACACATCTTTCAATTTCTAGTGTGGGAGGAGGGTACATTCAACATTGGGATTCTGACCGATCCTGACTGAACTCTTTGCCGAGGCTTCAAAAACACCAGCACTTTAGCGCCTTACTGATCCCCTTGACCTGTCTTTGGCCCATCCGGCCAAAAGATGGCTGATAGTCAGGGGGTGCTTCAAAAAGATGAAACAAAACAACTAGCAACCATACCAGAAATAATGAAACTTTCAAACCCCAAAAGGTGATACATTCATGGAAATCACCCCGTCTTTATGCCACGTTTCAAATTGAACAGCAACTTTCCAACTTCGGATTCAGATCCCAGTTGGAATGTCCCGTCCCACAAGGGATAGGTAATTGGAACGTGGTTCAGAAAAAGGTTCCGAGAAATTGAGTGACGTTACAAGGAATTGCTTCCTGTACAACGTTTGCAGTGAATTTGTATCCTACTTTTTTTTGTTCGTCCTTTTGGCAGCTTCGTTCCCTCGCAGGTTGATGGAGGGATTAAACATCGACAAAAAAGCCAAAGAGGTCCTTTCTGAAATCCCTGAAGAGTCTCAGGTCTGGTGCTGAAGTCGGGGGTGACCGAAAAACCTGGATGGTGTGGGGGTGGGAAATGCTTTTTGAGTTTCAGTCATAATATGCATATCTGTTGAAACCTATTCATGTCCGTAGTCACGTATGAACAGTGACATAATTTGCTTTCTTCCCATCTTCCTGGTCTACCTCATTGGAGTGTTGGCCGAGCTGCAAAAATACCCTGGCAACATTTTGCATGCTCTTAGCGTAAGGTTCAGAACAATAGAACAGGTTAGCAACTTTGAAAGGGGTTGCTTCTGTACTTGTTCTATGACATTCTGCAGTTGTAGGTGTCATGTGATCTCGGAAGACCCAGGGAAAAGTTGCTATGACATGGGATTCAATGGTGTTTTGAAAGTACTTTTCATGGACAAATCTGTGCACCAGATATGGTAGATACACCTCAACTACTTTTTGATTATCCCAACTTCAGCAGGGTTTTGGTCCATCATAGTACACCTATTCCAACATATTTATCCATCAACCCCTCCCATGTACCTATCAACCCCTCCCATGTAAGGAAGAACTTCTGGATGAGTTGAAGAGGTGGAGATTTCAGTCTGGACCGGCTGTTCGGTTCCCATATTTGACTCTTGAAACATCCTGTGGATCCACAGATTCTTTTGTTGAAAAAGAAAGTTTAATAGATGAAAGGAGAGCTATGTAATCACTATAGGTGGTTTCTTTCAAATATCATTCAAATATTTTTTTGTTTTGCTCCCTATGTATTTTGGGGAAAATGATCCAATTTGACGTTCATATTTTTCAAATGGGTTGAAACCACCAACCATTAATCATCTCAACTGTGTTTTTTTCGAAGCTTGGAACATGTTCTTAGACTCGGTCTTCGGCTCGGTAGTTGAGGGCGATGGTGGTCACGAGGAACGGTAAAGTGTGATCACGAGCCAAAATGGATGCGAAGACAAACAATATTGAGGGTGATGATGATGATGATGATGATGATGATGATGATGATGATGATGATGGTGATGGTGATGGTGATGGTGATGGTGATGGTGATGGTGATGGTGATGGTGGTGACGACGACGACGACCATGATGCTGCGGCTGCCACTGGTTGCATGATGTTGCATGGTGGTGGTGGCGGTGTGGAGATGGATGAACCCGGGATTTCGTGACAGGGACCATCGCCGAGTTCGGAACCATTCCGCCTTCATCATCAGCAATGTAAAGCGGGTAAAGGACGGTCGGGGACCCATTGGTCCAGGCGTGCTTGGAGGTCCAGAGATTTCGGTGCAGACAATTCGAGAGCTAGTTGCTAGATCTTCTTGTTGGCGGTCTCACAAATTTTTGGTTGGTATTGGTAGCTGCACTTTGCATTGGAAGGGTTTCACCACAACTCACATGATCAAAGAATGGTAGAACACTGTGGTAGTGTAAAGGCAAGCATGTACCGTGGGCATGGATTCCCCTCCCTGAAACTAACAACCCCCCCTCCATTTTCAGGTGCTGCTACGTTAGTTTCACGGAGCGTATGTCGTTCAGAAAACCACAGTAGCAGTGTTGTGGGAGCACCAGGGATAGAAGCTGGATTTCCACTTGTTTTCCATTGGGCAAATATTTCAACCCCTATCCCCGCTTAGGTCTTGAATCCGGCTTCCAAGGTCACGATTCGTGTTTCAAGTGTTCATACTTTGACATCAATGGCAATGGCCGACCTGCCGCCAGCTCAGGCTCATACCGCTCCCGCTATCGATCTGCGCCTGATGAGCGCAATGGTGGGGCTGCCGGGCTTGAATTTGTAGGAAAATTTGTGGCACAATCCACTGATATGAATGGGTGCGTCTCAAAATTAGGGGCCTGCAGTAACAGAAACAGGGATGCTACTGGGGATGCAAACCACAGCAGCTATCTATGGCTCAAAGAGATGACACAACACGGGTCAGTCCACAGAGGACTGGGGCACAAAGGATTCACAAATGAATCCACCTTTTTACACCTCAGGGTGTCGAGCCACGACTCAAGGCCTGCAGAAGCAGACAAGTCAAGGATCTACCAAAAGACATGTCTAAGCCAATTGGTCCCATTGCACCAATCCAAAAATCTTCTTGGCTTAGACGTCTTGAAAGGTGTCAAAGGACCATGGAACCAAGCTTTGCAATTGCCGCATTTGAGCAATAGCTGATTGTCCCAAGGCCTTGTTCTTGCGCTCACTTTGGAAAAACTGTGGGTCAAAGGTCAACTTCCAAGTGCCGGTTTTCAGAAATTGTAGTAGACCTTGTCGAGCTGTTTTACATTTCTTCGTCAAGGCATCACTCAGATTCCAATCGCCACTGACCCATATGAGCTTTCCACCAGATTCGTCTAACTGTTCACGAAGCTGGTACGCTTGAAGAGCGCTTCGAGCATTCGCCAATCCAAGTAGAGGACTCTCGTTCTTGATCACCGCATCATAGCCACCACGGCTGTCAGTTCCAAGTACTCCTCGAACATAATGGATCATGCGATTTGCTCGATGTAGTAGATCATTTCCTTTCAGAGCACAGCATCCATTCAACTGTGCCCACAAGAAACGAGTTCTAAAACAAAGATCTTCTCCTTCTAAGATGCTCTGGATCTCACCGCCATTCGTACTGATAGCTTTCCGTCGTAGCTTCCAAGTCTTCCAAGCCACCACATTGAGCTTGCCAGCCTCGCCATAGAAATGTTGAGGACCTCCAAGAAAGCATAGTAGGCCACCAGTAGATCCACCTTGAGGACGGTTAGCATGAGCTTGATCGGCAAGAGTTACCACCACAACATCTTGCCAATGACTCACTTCGTCGAGCCTCCATAGCTTCAAAGTAGTTGGTGCATGTCGCACCTCGCGAACCAATTCCTGAATTTCTTTTGCCACCTGAAGGTTGCCATTTGCAGAAAGCTCGCTAAGAAGTAAGTTCACCCTGGCACAGATCTGCAACTGTGTCTGAGTAGCGCACCATTGTAGTGCACCCAACGTAGCTCTGCATGCTGCAACTTCTGATGAAGTCAAAGTCGAAGAAGGATCTCCTCGCAATCTCTCTGGGGTGATGGCAATGTCCGCAATCGTCTCCACGTAGAAGTCTTGGTTGATGGAAATCCACCGTTGTCCATGTTGATCTTGAACTTCCAAATCCAGGCCTGTATGTCGATAGGCCTGCGTCTTCATCGTACCCCACTTGTAGGCACGATCGATCTCATCTCGGATCTTCATCCATTTCTCATTCTGTAGATCTCCTGCTCGATTGAAGTCATCTACGTGTCCTCCAACAAAACCAATCGTCTTGTAGAGGTCGCCATCGTTCTTTGGGTTTGGGTTTTCTTCAGTCCAAACCCAGAAACTTGAGTCACCAATGACTCTGTGTCCACCAAGACGTTGAAATGTTTGGTCAACATCTTTCCATAAGCCACGTGGTGCTGTAGCATTGCCGTAGACATTCTTCAGCAAACGTAGAATCTCATCATCACCAGCTCCCAAAGCAGCTCGAAGTTCAGGCACACCTGTAGTGTAAATCTGCTGCTTCTCCATCTCCTCAGTGCCAGTTTGCAAAAAGGCGGTCTTCATGTCGAGACCTTCCAAAAGCCACCGATTCTGAGCCACCAAGTAGAGACTCAGATTCCTCATCAGCTGACTCTGCACAGGGGCCGATGATTGAAACGTCGAGGACTCTAAGTCTGGATGCTGAAAGCCCAACAACACTATGCGAGCCTTCGCCTTCCGAGTACCGGAACCATCACAAACCGTTTCGGGGTTTGTTGAATGATCTTGTAGAGCTTCTCCTCGATCTTCTGGAGGAACACCCTTCCAAACCAACACCCATCTCGCACGCAAGACCCTGTCTGCTTGCTGTGCTTGCCTTTGTTCTTCCCAAGAAAGACATCGTCTAACTGCTTCAGACTTCAGAAAGGAGGTTACCTCGGAGTTCTTGGCGTTGTCAAACAAGATCCGCTCATCTGGCTTCAGCTTCCTGTAAGTCACTTCCGAGGCTGAAACTTTCTTGGTCAAGTAAGCCACCGGGCTTCTCATGAAGGCCTTTCGCTGTCGATTTGAAGAAAAATCCAACTCAAACGACATGATGTAGCCCTCGTTCGCCTCCAAGGCATAGTAGTTGATGTCCATGTAGAGGTCGTCGTCGAGATCAATGACGTCAGTCTTTTGACGTTTCTGATCTGGTTCCTCAGGCACTGATTGCAAAGTTGGTTCGGTGTCCAAGTCAATGGCAGTCTCCGGCTTATCCAACAAAGGATCCTTCGAAGTTGTAGAAGATCTCCGCAATGAAGTAGGAAAGTTACGTCCACCATCATCATTCCCAAGCTCATCATCACCAATTCCAGCATCACGAAATAGCTGATCTATTGAAGATGATCGACCTCGATTTTCTTCGTAGTCGTTCACCACATCGCCAGCTTCTTCTCCTTGAGGTTGTATCGGAAGACCACTTGGAGCAATGGGAAATTTTCCCATGAATCTCACACGGGGAGGAATCACCGTGTCGGCACCAGGAACATCTGGTAGGTGAGGACCTTCAACTTCTTCCTCACCAGGCTCTTCATTGACCATGTCGACGTAGCTCCTTTTCGGCACCATATCACGTAGTTCCTTCCATCGATGAGAATCATCTTGGAAGAGAGCCTCTTCTTTGGAGCTCAGAGGTCGAACTGAGTGCACCGAAGCTCTGTAAAGTTGATTTCCAAGAACTACCCAGACCACTTGTAGTCGATCTTCCGCATCTTGACCAGCCACCAACTCATGTAGTACAACTCGTCCAGGACCAACCCAACGAGGTCTTTGGGTATGTCGATGTCCACCTTTCCTTCCTTTGTAGATGGTGTGAGGCAAAAACTTCCTCCAAATCATCACCGGTTGGGCCATAGTAAATGTCCGAACTGGTTGTCGAATTGAAGAGTTTTGAAGTTTGCCCAAAACCACCACTGCCTTGCTCTTTCTTGCTGCCTCTTCAGCCAATTCTCTATTCTGAAGAAGTCGAAGATATTCATGTTGTTGTCGATCAACAGGAAGGCTGAGTTGTTGACGAAGTTGGTCATCATCCAGTTCAGCTTGACGACCATAAGCCCATTGAATGCTTGAAAAGCCCTTGACATACTCAGTGGAATTCAAGGCTGCTGCTGCAAGTCCAAGTGTCAGCAATGGGTTCTGATCAGGGGCTGCCAATTGAATTCTCTCACAAGTCACCTTCAATTGACCAATAGCTCTTTCAACCACACCATGGCTCCAACTTTCATTGTCAGGTGGAGGCATCAACTGGATGTTGAGGTCGGAGAGGAAGTCAGCAAACTTCTGAGAAGTCAAACTTTTGGCATTGTCAGGAACGATCACCTTAGGTCGAGGCTTGTCCATCAGCCATCGGCCGGTAGTGACCCGAATGATGTCGTCGGCTGACTCCACTTTGTTCTCTCCATGCTTGTAGACGAACATCGGCTCTACCACCTTAAAGCGAGTCGCCAAGTCCATCATCAGCAAGAACTTGATCTTCTTGTCCTGATTGGGAACAGTCCATTCCCCAACGTCCATTCCAAGATGTTCCCATGCTGTCGGCATAGGACGCATTGATCCAGGAGGAACTTGTCCTGAGCTCGAACCACCGGGACGTACTTCTTGACAAACTGGACAAGAAAATGAAAGTGCCATTCTTACCTTCCAACGAGGGGCTTGTGCATCTGAAAGCATACGAGCCATGTTCCGACTCGTAGGGTGACCGGCTGCCTTGTGAAGCTTCATCAACTTCACTTTCCACCGCTCCTTCTCTTCTTCAGTGACATGTTCTTCCTCACCACCATCCTCTTGTAGTTCTTCGCCTTCAGCATCAGTAGTAGGTTCATAGTCCATATCGGCCTCGTCATTCACGTAGAGCTCCTTGAAGGGATCAGTCAAAGTGCAAGGAGCTGACCAAAGCATAGTGAACCATCGTTGAGGAATCAATTGCCGTTGCCAGTTTCGAGCAATGGCCACACACATAGCCTTTGGATAGTAGGCTGACCGAGTAGTTTCGACTCCATGCAACCACTCATGCTCGTGATTCTTCACACAAACTCGAAGACGAAACTCACGGTAGAAGTGGATGTCGGTAGTGAGGATGTACCAAGGTTTCAAAATGAAACCACCATTCTCTGATTTCAATCCAAAACGGCAACCATCTACTCGACAGAACCAAGGGTCTCGATTCATAGTTCGAAGTGCCTCAATGAATTGTAGAACCACGGCTTCCTTCCAACCACGACAACGTTGAGGCCACTCCCAGCATAGTTCAACGTCAGGGTATAGTTCCAAAACCCAAAGTAGAAAAGCCGTCAACATTCGAAGCATTCGACGTTCTTTTCGACGTTTGGCCTCCAACACCGGCCATCGATGAGCATAGTTGAGGTCCACCCAGCTGCAGTAGTAGGTACAACGTGGAGAGACCCAAATCCTCTTTGGCCTTTGCTTCACACAAAGGTTCTTCAACTTCTCATAGGTCTCCGCCTTGTAGAGATCATAGCCATTTGCCAAATTGATGCGAACCGCCTTGAAGCCATAGCGATCACTCTGCTTTGAAAGTTCGGACTCTGGAGAGCAGAAAAGTTCCCAAGTCACCGGCTTGGAATCATAGACCACAGTAGCCAAATCAGCATTCAGATCCTCCTGAATGCCATTGATAGTCTCCATCATAGCACGTCCAACTCGTAGAGGAAGAGGATGAGTGATCACCTTGTCATTCTCAATCACATCCGCCTTGTCCTTCATTGTTGAGCATGCTGATCCTGCATCATCTCCGGCAGAAAGTCGAGTCCCGTCTCTTCTTCCACTTGTACTCGTTGAGCTTCGGCCATCCTTTCTGCAATCCTTCGATGTACTTCGGCTCGTTCGGCTTCTGTGAGATACTGCAGTGGGTTCCTTTCGGGGCTCACCGCTTCCCAACTTGTCATCGACCTTGGAGTCATCAGGGTGTTGTTCTCCTTCTCGTTTGAGACCACGTAGCCGGAACTCGCTTGCCCAGTCGAGGGCTTCGCCAAGGCTTTGGCTGCCTTTGCCACACTCATCGCCGCCTTCTTCACTTGGTCCTTGTACTCCTGCAAAAGAGTCTTCATGCGCTCCTCTGCAATCACCTTCTCGATCATCACCTTCACCAACTCGGCATTGGGTTCCAAATGAGGTCCCAACTCCTCTCGAAGCTGAGTCAAAGCCATCCTCACGTTGCCGGGGTTCTGGCACACTGAATGTGACGCAGGAGCTCCGACCTTTGGAGTGTAAGTGATTCGAAGGTCGCACCTGCTGCAGTGAACCCAAACTGCCCACTGATTTCCTTGATGTTTCCCCGGGTTGTGATTCCCGAAGCAAGGCCACGCCTGATCCGAGCTTCGAGGATCCCTCGGATCGGCTTCCATCACTCTGGATAAGTCCAGAGGCGTAGTGCTGGTCTTCTTCTTGGGCGCCATGTTGAAAGGAAGAACGAGGTGAAGATGTCGTCGAGTCACGAAAAGACACAAGGCTACCCATGAGCCTAGAGCTAGGATCATCCATAAGTTGTCGACGGCTCCAAAGCTCATGAAATTCTGAATGTGAAGTCTCGAGAGTAACCTGAACCTCGTGACCTTCTTCTTCATCTTCAAACATCAAAGTTGACAAGGACAAAGAATGACGAAATTGAGCTTCACTGACATCTTCATCTAAAAGAACGTGAATCTCAGGAGAACCCTCATCACACGACTTGCCGTTTGTAACGAAATCCGCAATGTTCAACATGTAGTGTCCCTTCTCGTTTCTAGGTAGATGAAAAGGTTGAGCATTACGATGCTTCGAACACACTGAAAAACCATCGTTGAAATCCACTATCAAACCATGATTGTGTATGAAGTCCATACCGATGAGGACAGGCACCAACAAACCGTCATGAAACCAAGGTTCCCCTACTTCTTCAGGGTCAGGCAAGGCATATGCACTAAAGGATGCAGGTGATAAACTTGAGGACATAGTGACTTTGTATAGTGCTCGTCCCCATCGTCCACTTCCGAAGCGAAAACGCGGTCTCTTTTTCATATCAAACGTCAACTTCGCTTTGGAGTCTTTCTCCAACACCGCCGCAATCATCTTCTTGATGGAAGACTCGGGACCAGCACTGCACGTAGCACCAGTATCAAGCATCCCAAAGTGCTTGCCCATAGGTTGAGGCTTCGGTGTCTCGTAAGACACATTGGCTTGAAGATCCATCATCTCCTCGGCACCGTCAAACTCCACACCATAGCCATAGTAATCGCCCCACTCCAAGTAGTAGGCGTTGACGGTCCCTTTGTTCTTTCCCTTAGGCTTTCCTTTGCCTTTTGATTTACCACTGCCTTTGCCCTTCATGTAGTAGAGCTCGTCCAGCAAGTAGTGATTCCCCTTGCCTCCAAAGGGTCGTGATTTGCCTTTGCCCTTGAAGAAAGCAAAAGCTGTCTCATCATCCATGTAGTATTGATTCTTTCCAAAACCCTTGCTACGACCAAAGGGGCTTTGACGATCTGGGCAATCCCGAGCAAAGTGCTGAGGACTACCACATATATGGCAAGTCTCATTCTTGCCATTGCCCTTGCCAGATTGTGAAGTAACTCCTCCAAAACCACGATCTTTCTTCATCATCTGTGTGGACCGTTGAGCTTGACTCCATGAACGATCTGCTGATTGTAGCTCACCTTCTCCGCCACCTTGTTCTTCAGCTCCACCTTCACCGCCAGGATCTGTATCTCCATAAGCTGCCTCGGAGTCATAGTAAGACCACGACGGATCTTCATCATTCCACCATTCCGAAGCATTTGCCCATTGATCCCATCCATGCCAATGATCTTCGTCCCAACCTTCTTCTTCCAAAGTAAACATCTGAGGTCCATGATGTCCACCATGTCGAGACGAAGACTGAAGTTGCTCATCGAAAAGGATCGTCAAGGCCACGGAGATGTTGTCATAGTCCAGGCGATTGTTCGTAGAAGCCATCACACTCCTCACATCCTCGGTACTCAAATGAGCACCGGAAAGAAGTCGCCATCCACGAAGTTGTCGAAGTATGAAGCTGTCAGTCATCGACAGCGAAGAAGGAAGACCAGGAGGAACTCTTCGAACACCACCAGATCGTCGTCCTGTAGATCCCGCAGTAGGATCTTGATCTTCATCTCCATCTCCACCGTCAGGTCGTTCTGGATCTTCGGTGGGTACAGCTCGATATCCAGGTTGCTTCGTCTTAGGTGAAGATCTTCTTGAACCCGAATCATCACTGGAATCATCACTTGACTCGGGAAGTTCAAAGCTCTGAGGCGTCACACCCAATTGCTCATCATGCAACGCTACCAACGACTCTGTGAACTCCTCGTAGTAGAGCGACTCTCTCACCAGGTAATTGGCGATCGTTTCTCCCGGCATCCGCTTGTAGTTGAAGTACTGGTTCATGATCGCCTGGGTGTTTGGCAGATTCTTCCTTACCAAAGGAGAAGCTGCAAGCTTCTTCAAGAGCACCGCCACACCTTGCTTCCCAGTGAAGTCACCTTGATTCCAGCTCATCGCCAGCAACCTTGCTGGACCCGTCAACTTGGCTATGAGACGTGGAGCCAACAACTTCCTTGCATGCTTCTTCTGGCCCATGCAGTACCAAAGAACCTCTCTTTGATACCGTCGCCAACCCCTCGGGTTTCCATCCCAGATTGGGATGCTTTCAGCCACCGTTTGTCTAGATGGCTCCATTGTTTCTTGTAAATCTCAAAGACAAAAATGAGGAAGAACCGCACAACGATGACAAAGTTCAGAACGTTGAAGGACTCCCAAAGGTACACAAAGTAGATGTTAAAGGAGAACTGTGCAAAAGTAGCCGAAGATCACCACAAGGAAATAGTAACACTTCGACCAAAAACAAAGTCTTGTAAAAGAGCAACTGTATCAAAAAGTTGCCAAAGGAGAAAAGCCCTTTTCAGGCTTAGACAGCTCAAAAGCTGTAGTCACCACCTTCCTCAATCAAAGGTGTCCAAGGAGTCGGAGAGCGCCCTTCTTGCCACCGCCGGATGAGAATCGTAGAGCTCCAACCAATGCCTAATGGTTTCCCACCGGGCTCGATGGTAGACCAATGGCTCACCAGCAAAGGGCTCAGGATCAGGTTCCCGTAGTGAGGCCAAGTTCAAATCTTCGTCAAGAACCGCCTTGATCTGGGCAAAAGGCGAAGGTGGAGGACCAAACCAAGCTCTGATGTGGATATCAAATCTCGGCCGTCGAGGAGTCCTATCCCTCGGATTTGCACCAGCTCCTCCTCCTGCTTGTCGATGCCCAGCAGCCGCCGTAGTGACCACCAAGCACCAGCACCGCACCCAGGATCTCAACTGCTCCGCTACCAATGCAGTAACAGAAACAGGGATGCTACTGGGGATGCAAACCACAGCAGCTATCTATGGCTCAAAGAGATGACACAACACGGGTCAGTCCACAGAGGACTGGGGCACAAAGGATTCACAAATGAATCCACCTTTTTACACCTCAGGGTGTCGAGCCACGACTCAAGGCCTGCAGAAGCAGACAAGTCAAGGATCTACCAAAAGACATGTCTAAGCCAATTGGTCCCATTGCAAGGGGCCTCAACACTAATAGTTTCCTAATTGGCCAAGAAAATCTAATAAACCATTTCTGGATGATAGCCCTAGGTGGCTCGCTAATCTTGAAACAAACCTGGACCCACATGTATACTGATGTAGTGATTCCTTTAATTTAACTATATATGTAGTTTTTTAAGTCGCAGACAGCATGAAGCAGTAAAGAAGCAAATATTTTTCTACATGGCTTGAATGTTGAGGTATATAGTTCAAGTCACCAGAATGAAGCACGGTTGCCAGGTGATGATTATGGCAATTATGGTGGTTATGGTGGTTTTGGCGATGATAGCCAACAAGAAAGTTACAGCTACTGGCGTCGCGAACATCGCGAAAACGAGAGTGATGGCTATGACACGCAGGTGCCGCTGAGGGTGCTCTCTTGGAACCAGGTTTCGTCGATCCGAGTCACGTGTTTAGTTGTCCATCCAAAAGGGTGAATTGATGCAATTTTTTGAGATTGAGATGAAATAAGGATGCTAAAACTTATTTCAAAGAAATTGAGATTGAGATATTTGATATAAATTAACCATGCTAAAACCCCCCAAAAGCTGAAAAAGTCCACAAATCTCCATGATTCTCCATTTTTCAAACCGCCAGGGATCCGCAGAGATCCGAAAATCGTTGAATGAGAAGGCATTGAGTTGAACATGCCATGCCATGGGTGAGGAATCCATTGAGGTGGTGAGATGCGGGGCATTTTTGGAGACACGGAATGGTAGAATTGGTGGGATGATGGAACATGTTTGAACTGGGGTTCCCTTCTGCACTATTATCTATTCGTTCTTTCGTGGTTCTTCTCTGGGCGCTTTGGACTTTTAAGCTTCTCCAAAGATTGTGCTGACAAGCAGTGCATTTGATTCTTTGAACTTGAGAATTTGAAAGAGGCTGAAGAGCATCGGCAAACAATGACAGTGAGAGTGGGTAGATTCCTCAATAGGTAGCTTTATTGCTAGAGTCATTTCCGATGATACTGGTAGACTCATAGGTCTTGACACGACCACTCGATGCAAAAACAGCAGCAGACGACATACCTTCATGGCCATTTTGCAGCGATGGCTGAAACACCCGAAGAGGAGGAGAATGTACAGGCGCCAATGTTTTCATGACAACATTCACACACGACAACCCATGATGATGAATTAGCAGTGAACTTGCTGTTGCACAGGACAAACTTTGTCAAAGGGTGATATCAAATGATCCCTATCATGGTTTCAACTAGGGAAAAGGCAAGGGTGGCTTTAAGCCACTAAATCATGTGCAGTAGTCAGCTGTAGTTGATTTCTAGTCATCATTTCCATGGTGTGACAGGGTCATTTATGACAAAATTGACGACGCAGTTTTCACCTCTGAAGCTCAACATTTAACCGGAAAATCAGGCCCTGGAAAAGGAGATTCCTTTTGTGAACCATCATTTTCTGGGTCTATATTAAACATTGTTAAACTTAGGGGGTCTATACATTTCCAGATTATACCTATATCCCTTGCTTCTTCCATCGCCCTACCGGTGACATCCTTTTTGCAAGGCCACCGAAGAACTCACACAGAAGATTATTGAGCTCACGAAGGTCAATTGGAGTTGACGGAATTGATCGATAGATGTTGATCCCTTTAAAGAGGGAATCATGGTGAACACGTGATCCATACCATTAATATATGAATTTCGGCTTCAAAAGGAGTCTCATCTCTGATTCCATATACCAAAACACTTAAAAAAAACACCCACCAGCAGGGGGGACACCTCACAACAACAACGAATCATAGGTGCACCTCATAGGTGGACTTCACATTGCCTGGCAGGCCTTGGTGTTTCTCTATACCCGACAAGATGGGCATGATGCTCGTCTCGCATCGCTGAAGGATGCGAAGGCCAAAGAGGCCAAAGCAAAGATCGGTGGAGGTTTTTGTTTTTTTTTGGATTGGAAACCTTGAAAAAGAGGAGGAGCATTTTTCCGATGATAAAACTTATGGTAAAACTACTGAGATTCTTGTTTGTTATTTTTTTTTGAAATTTGTGTTTTTCATGTTGAAACCTTTTTTTTGGGGGTCGACTCGGTGCATCTTGTGAGCAGCTGCCAGGTGGAACAGGTCACAACCTGGGCGACAGAAAAAGTGGAAAGCCATCAGCACGAGGTTTCCGAGGTCAGTAAGAGGCTGGGGACCACAGGCAGGTGATGAACGAGCTGTGAGCCAATATAGGGGAGCCGTGTGAACAGATTGGAAAAAAACGATGGCAAACTGATATACAAACATATACGCATTTTGGGAACATGATTTGGCACTGGTTCAATTTGCCAAACTATCCAGCCATCTATGCACAGTCATTTACTATCAATGTTTGGTTTCTTTGTTCCCTTTCTCCGATGGTTGTCAGAGGTTTCTCATTGAGAGACGTTGACGTTGACATGTATCATGCATCATACTTCAATACACAAATGCCAAGATGGCGTATAATACGGACAAATTCTAAAGTTTGGAACTTGCTAGTGTGAGATTGTTTGACGATTCTATACGTGCAAAGTATAGACTGTACATATCATATACTGTATCATACAATGTACCAAAAGAATGGCATTCGCAAGTCATGCATCTCTTGCAACTCCGAGGCTGACGGGTCGTGTCGAAGACCTGGAGCGGAAATACGCTCAAAGGGTACGAGAAGCAAAGAGCTCCATTGAGGAGTTGAAGGAGGGCAGTCTGCTATTTCAATCTGCTGGGAAGCCATGAATGGAGCGGTTGAACGGTCTAAGAAGAGAGGTTTAACCAGGTATCATGTGGTATCTGATGTCAAAATCAAGATGAACCATGCAGGGGGAGCCTAAAGAAGTATGGGCTCCGTTT
>OMLO01002690.1_pt1 | contig 14491 bp, 11 predicted proteins | sample 1674811 | NCBI WGS metagenome assembly OMLO01 (sample SAMN06265003, study PRJEB25207) | coral metagenome | isolation source: Coral host | place: Mexico:La Bocana,Puerto Morelos, Mexico | collected 2008-11-13
TTGACCAACTTGGGGATTCTCCACCACTGGCGCAACACCCAACTTATTCAGAAGGATTGGATCTCCAATGCCTGAAATTTGTAGAAGTTGAGGGGTGAAGATTGCACCACCAGCTAAGATCACCCCCTTGCGCGCTTCAATGGTAACCAAGTCTTTGAAGTTGTTACGCACCAATACACTGGTGGCTCGCGTCCCTTTGAAATTGATCTTTTTGACCTCCAGTAGTGCACATCATCAGCAGCATGTGGTCAGCATCATTCAGTGAAGATAGGATACTTTCACAGCTTGTCATGTAATTATGTCTGATCTGTGCAACACTGATTCGACTTTGACTCGAAATAATCAATCTAATTATTATTCTCCTGACCGACCGCAAACACCTCGTAGCTCGTGAAGAATCTGAGGTTTTTCATGGAGGAGCGCCTTGGCTGAAACTAGGGAAGCCAAACATGTCAAAAAAGATCATCGCATGGATATGATACCGAAATAGAAATGGTCCAATGGTAGGCATCAAACCCATTAATTACTGACTTCCTCGCCATCAAGGGGCTCATGTAACAAGGCTGCAGCTCCACGACGAATCCAGGTCTTTTTGGAGGTGTTAAAGGTGGCATATGCTACCTTGGTGGATGATACATGGTGACAAACGGACCCTTGCAGGTGATGATAATTGTAACACTAGCCCACCTGCCATCCCCTTTTGTCACAGTATCATGCACGTTCAAGTCACCCAAGAGCCATTCTTCACCATCCGCAGGCTCGGCTGTGGATCAGCAACACCTTCCTTGCCACGAAAAAAAACAAATTGACAGCTATCCATACAATTTCTGTTCAATTTCTGTGCTAAAACGGTGATAAAACAAACTAGTCATTTCCATGGTTCTCTCAAAGACTTGGAGTTTCCAAACAAAAAATGCTGTCAGAAAATCGAGGAACCCCTGCTTCATATAAAGCCTTTGCATATTGCCTTCCAAAGTTGGAGCCTTTGAGAGGCACCGCCAATTTTTTGCCAACCCAGGCAGAGCTTTCGTAAAATTCCGTCAGGTTCACTGCCTGTCTGCACCACGTCTGACACATGAAAAATAGTCCAAGATACCTTTCAATTCATGAATTGAGTTCACAAAAGTGACTGGATTTGGCATTGACACACCTAAAATACATTTGATGGGAAGATGGCTCAATTGTCTGGCCTAGCCGAGCCTATCGTTCGCAGTCCCCACCCACTACTGTAAATAAATCTGCCTTGCCAAAGTTGTTCTCAAAAAAATCTGGCTCTTCTTCAATGTAAAGGCCACCGTTGATTGAAGTGCCACCACCCAAAACGTTGGCCACTGCACCCCAGGTCTGATCAGTCCATTGGATCAGTTGGGCAGCTGAGTTCACCACTTGCGGCCATGTATCAGCATATTCTGTTTCTGGTAGGTCCTGAAATCATTCCAACATCAGCATGGTGTTCTGGAAGCGTCTTGCTTGAACACAGTCCATTTTTGAGAATTGTCATGTCCTTTTCCGGCAGGATTGCTGTATACGACAATTTCATATCGTGACAAGTCCCACCCACCCTCCAGGACAAACTTTTGTAGCGGGTGGTGAGATCCACAAAGCCTCTCAGGGCGATGGTTGGCAGTTCCAACTATCACCTGTCTGACCCCCCATTGGGTGTCAAACTCAAAGCTGCTAAAACTCATCCTCTGTGCTCTGCGCGGCTTTGCATTTCAAGCAGGTCACGTCAGCTGAGCCATTGATGAAGCAGAAGTTGGACTTACCAAAGAACCATCCACAGCGAGTTCTCCAGGTGACCGGCGGTGCTGAAGCCACTAATGCCACATTGACGTGTACCACTTTCCCTGCTAGACTCTGCACCAAAGGGGGCAAACACCCCCCCCCGGTTTCACATTCCTTTTCTAAATCCTTCATCTTCGCTTCGATGTCCATCTTCACCGTTTCCATGTTCTTCTTGAGGCTCTCCACTTGCTTCCTCACCATCGCTTCGTTCTTGGCGACCAGATCTGCCACTTCCAAGTGGCTGGGTCCTGAGGTCCAGCTCGACGGGGTTGATGCCTTGTTTGCCGGAGTCAATTCCAAAGCCTCCTTGGCATACTCCAAGATCATGGCCGACTTCCACCTCCCCAAGTAGCCAACCTGGGGGATATCCCACCCTTCCCGGATGTAGTGTAATGCGCCTGATCTACGAGCTGAGTGTCCAGTGGCCTTCATTTCAAAGACCTCGCACCAAGCTTCCAGAAGCTGAGCTTTCCTGAGCGGGGAACCGTCCCCATTCAGAGCAAGTTTGGAGTGCGACCCCTTCGCCTTCTTGACCTTGTCCAGCAGATCAATTGTGGAAAAGAAAGGGCATTCCCAGGCACACATGTCTCCCGCACAAAGGCACTGCAGGGTGCGCCTCACCTCCTCACCTGATTGGTCACACTTCGAGGTCCGCCAGCACAAGGTGATTCTCTTCTTCTGCCAGTCCACCGCTAGGTCCCGCACCTCGAAGAAACGGATCTCCACCTCTCTCAGCATCCAAGCTATCCCGAACTGGAACAGTTCCCTCGGAAAGAGAACCTTTGTGTTGAGCTTCTTCTTCTTTATCAAGGCTTCTTTACGTACTTGTACTGGAACTTCAGGTGCTTTCTTGCGAGGCCCTTTTCCTCGGTCCAGAGCTCTCTTCGACATCTTGAACACCCTGTCCAGCTGTGGCGTCCAGTCTCCTCCTTCTTCCACATGCATGAGCTTAGCTTCAGCCAAGTACGATGAGCCTGACTTGTAGCCTGCTTCCTTGAAGGCCGTTGCGATGAGCTTGATCTTTACCACGTCAAGCTTGACCACTTCGGATTTAAGCAGCTTCTTGATGGTCAATCTCCTGGAATCTTTTGGGGCCCTGGACGTCTCTGAGTAAAAGTCCTTCTCGATACCATTCAGCAGCTTGCTCCTCCTGCGGCTCACACTTGCCAGGAACGACTTCTTGTTCACCCACTTCTTGGCCCTGCTACCTCCTTTGTTGGAGGCTATGGGTTGCGTTCTTCCCTTCCTGACCTTTTCTTCCAGTACCACGTCTCCTCCTCTCCTCAACAATAGGGCAAGAGGTGACATAGCTTTAAGGTCAGGCAAAGGGGGAAGATTTCGACTTAGCACGTTCCACGGGGACATTGGAGCCTCTCGCAGCTTCTTCTTCTCCGGGGACTCCACCTCGAAGTTCCTTCTATCCATTTCTTCCCCACTTTCTTCCTCAGGGGAATCTAGCACTTTCACCACCTCTGTCTCTGTCCCTGCCTCTATGTCCAAGGCGCTGTTCTCCTTCTTGTCCTCTGATTCAACCTCGGTTCCCACGCCTAGACTGCCCAGACTGCAGTCTACCTTCGTGCCCCTCATCTTCTCCTCCTTACCAAAGTCCGCAAAGTCCCTGCTCTCTGGTTTTGCCGCGGACCGGACCAGTCCTCCCAAGAGCCGTGATCCAGCCAGTTCATTGCCAACTCTTGGCCTTCTTGTCTCCGGTCTCGGATCTGCAAGGTCACCGTTGGGGTCAAACACCAACGAAGACAAACTCGAAAACCGCTGCACAGGCACCAGCAGTGGCATACCAGGCCTGCCACCAGCAGCCACGCCACCAGCATCCCAAGTGCCATCATCCATGGCGCTTCCACGGTGACTTCGGTGGAAGGTTCCATTGAGCTAAAATCTGAAGTCCCACATGGAGGGATTTTGTGGCAAAAACTCAGACCTAAGGAGTGAAAACAGGGGGGGGAAAGAAACTAAACCTAAGACTTATTGACAACATTGAAAAACGGCTGTGAACTTATCCACCCACCTTTTCCACATCCTGTGTGTTCAGATCACCGACTCCCAAGTGCCGCAACTCCCTGTTGAAGTCGCAGCAGCGCCCCACAGACTCGCATCCGTAGTAGGGCCCGGCAAGTGGTAGTAATCCTTGTCCCTCACAGCTGGCGTTTCAATCGAAGCAGCCAGCGGTTCAAGGGCTGGTGGCAGCTTCACCTTAGACCAAGAGCTCGGTCTACTCAGGTGGTCTGCCTCCACATTCGCCTTTCCTGGTATGTGCACTGACCGGAACACCTCTATCCCGGCCTCCTCCAAGGCCAGGGACATCTCTGCTCCCAGCCAGTTCAACGTAGGTGTTGAAGCTGCAAGGCGTTGACTGAGCGCTAACGCCACCATAGAGTCCGACTGGGCATCCAAAGTGACCGTATGCCCTGTGAACCTCTTCCTCCAGTGTTTCAGCGCCACCAACAGACAAAGTGCTTCTAACACACCCTGCGACGAAGAGGCACCTTTCTCGATCGCCAGCAACTCCACATCGTAGTCATCCACTGGAGATGCCAGCGCACAGACGGGTGACCCATTGATCACCAGCACTGCTCCTAGCCCTTCTGGTGACGCATCACAGCACAGCCTGACCTCCATCTGGTTCTTGGTGCTGATAGAGATCTTTCTCATAGGCCGTGCCATAGCTGCGTCCACGAAGGCTACCAACCACCTGCGAGCTGATTCTAGCCTGTTCACTGCAAACAGGCCTTTCTTTACTCTGCCATCCTTCTTGATCTTGTCCTCCTCAGCTTCCGTAGATTTCATCACCGCATAGAGCACCGCCGTCACCCACCGAGCTCTCGGCAGGATGTTTGACAGCCACGCTGTCTTTCCTGCTAGGGACCTGAGTTCCTTCAGAGAACCCATCCCCTTTCCACTCCAACTTTCCAGGATTGCCTTCGTCTCCTCCAAGAACTTGACGGGAAGTCCCACCACCAGCGTGTCCTTGTCTGGCAATGAAAACCTCACTCCAACCCACGTCACGTGGGCAGCTCGCTCTCCTTTGTGCAAGGCAATCTTGACCTTCAACGCCATCATGGTGTACAAGACCATCGCTAACGAGCTGCTACGTTCTTCCAAGCTGCCCATCAAGGTCCAAAGAGAGTCATCCAAATACACTTGATGACAGGCCATCTTCGGGTCCATGCCTGACTGTAGGAGTCTTGCGATCATTGAAGCAAACCTCGAGTACAGCAAGGGAGCTGTACGATATCCAAACAGCAAAGCTTGGAACAACAGGAGTTGTCCCTCCTGTGTAGATGGGGCAAGCGCATGACGATGTTCTTCTCGATGCAAAGGAAGCGTGGTGAACGCATCCATTACGTCCACCACCGCAAACTCTACGCCATCATCTGGTTTCCTCGAAGGCCATCTCGCATTCATCTCCTTCAGCATCCTCATCACATCAACCGGTCTTGGCAGGACGAGCTTCTCCGGGAGGGAACTCTTAGAGTTCCCCCCCGATCGTCGGAGGTCGATCACCACCCTCCTCTTCTTTTCTCCTCCTTCTTTCTCTTTCAGCACCAGCCCCAGTCGTGAGATGGTGCCATCCTTATACTGTTGACGCCCTTCTTGAAGGCTGATCCTTCGAACATATCCTTCCTTTTCATACCTTCTGATTTCAATCTCTGCATCCTCTCTGTTCTCTTCCATCGATGCATAGTTCTTGAAACCTTTCCTTTCCAACTCTGCCGCCATATCTGCTTCTCCTCCTGTCTTCACTTCATCCTCCATCATCGGCGGGAAGATGTTGCACGTCTTGATCTCCCTCTCTATGCCCAGTGGGCATCCAAATTCCAACCAGTCTGGAACTTCTGATTCTGGGTCTCCAGCTCTCTCTTGCAGGACCTCAACAACCTGAAGTCCACCGGTGTCTGGTAGACACCTTGTTCTTTCAGACGTAGACTTGGGGCTGGCTTCGTTCCCCACAGTCTTCTGAGCTCCTCCCGCCATTTGTCCACCAAATCCTGATGGACCTTGACTTCCTTCGTGCCGTAGGTCTCTGCCGTCTCCAGCACCCTCGAGTGAAGCCTCACGAACTTCTCCCACACCGCCCTCATCCTCACTCCAAGAGACTGAACTGTTGGGAGTTGATCCACCGACTTGGCCGGATGTCTCATGCCCCCAAAGAAGGCAATGTTCTTGGGTTGGCTGGCTTTGGATTGACTTGCCCTCACCGCCCCATGTTTCCCTTCTCCAGGAGTCCAGCCAAAGGAAGTGGTCTTCGTCCTGGTCTCCACGTTTTCCCCCTCCTCCGTCCTTTCTTCTTCTTCCTCTCTCCTTCTCTTCCTCGGCGCCGACGGTGATCTCGGGGTCAACTTGATCTTCGGTGTCTTGGGGTTCTCGTCTGTCTCTTCCATCCTCTTCTTCACCTTTGCTGTCTCTGCATTGAACGCTTCCGCCTTCTCTCTCAACTTCTCCAGGCGCTTCTTTGTGATCCTCTCCTTCGCATCCCAAAACTCGGCCCGGCCCATCTTCTCAAAGTGATCCAGGGCCAGCTTCGCATACTCCTCACACAGCTCTTGTGGGTATTCACCTGACTTCTTGGACTTCTCCTTACCAACCACTTCCTCATGGCGTGCATCCCCACAGTTGCACATCCGCCCTAAGCTGGCCAGTCCATTCAGGTTCCCGCCAAAGAGTTGTGGCTTCTTGATCCTCCTTCCCACCGGTACCTTTTGCTGAAACCTGCAGGTGTGAAAGAAGGCTTTTCTAAACTCCGACCTCGACTCCATGAACTTGACCATCTCTGGCATCTCCCACGCTGAGATGTGTTGTTCTTCTCCAAAGCTGGAAGGGGGAGGGTTCTCCATGGTGTAGAAGCCCGCGACCTTGTACTCGTCATTCGCCTCCGCCATAGCTTTGCAAGCATCAATGCTGCGGCACATGAGAACTGTGCCTAAGTCAGCTTCAGCTTGTTGTTTGGCATCGTTCCCCGGCAGCCCATAAGGATGGCTACGGCTGCGAATCGGTTTGGGTAGATTTGGGGCAGGCCTCCAACGCAATCTGGAGTAGGTGTTGCAGGGGAAGCCTGCGTGGAAGCCATCCACGTCTCCCTTCTTTATTGAGGCCAAATGGTTGACGTACGGGTAGGTGGACGATAAGTCTTCGCCATCTCTCTCCTTGTCCACCCCCACACAAACCACTTTCATGTTTCTTCTCGTTGCTTCTTCAAGGATGGCCAAGGACAAGTGGTCTACTCTTCCGCTGAAGTGGTGAACGAACTTGAAGATCCTGTCCTGCACATACTCCCTCTCGGACTTGAGCTCCCCGTTGATCTCCACTCGGTCGCCTTCTATGATGTCATCTGACTCATCCACTTGGCTGCCAACTCGGGTTCTCCTGACGGTGTTGCTCCTTTGTCCTCCTTCACTTCCTTTGCCTCCTCCGGATGAAGAAGCTGCTCCTCCTTCTCCCATCACCTTCGTGTAGATCATGATCAACACCGCTTTCACTTCCTCCCAGGGCAATCCTTTGAAGGATGGCCAGGTGATTTGCAATAAGTGCAACGGTGAAGTCTTTTCTTCTTTCCTTTGCACTCCTCCCCTGGTGGGAGGCCCCCACACTCGCCATTCCCATTGTTCCAGGCGTAGCACTCCTCCTCCGCAGAGTTTGATTGCTTGCCACCTCCTTTTCCTCCGCCTCCACCTTTTGATCCTTTCTGATGTTGACTTCTCAAGTTCACCAACTCTTCCTTTTCCGCCTTCCACTTTCTCTTCTTTGCCTCCCTTCGTGCCCTGGACGATGACATTTTCACCCCATCTCCTCCGGCAGGATCTTCTTTCGATGCATCTCCATGAAGAACTTGCAGGCCTCCTCTCAAACCTATCTTCGCCACTTCTTCTTCCGGAGTTAGTTGTACTCCTCGACCGCCACGAGCTAACCATGCCAAAGCTGGGACATGAACTTGTTCCTGCCAAAACTCTGCATCTTCCAGGACCTTCTTCCAAACCACCGGCCAAGGTTCTGACGGGCTCCAACCAAAGGGCGCAGGTTCGCCTCTGTCTATAGCCAACCTTACCAAAGCCAGTGTTCTTCCCAGATGCTCTGCCCTCGCCTTGTTCTCGGCCTCCACCAACAAATGCCAGCAGCTTGGGTACCTGCTGACCAGGCGTTCCATGTGGTTTTCCCACTGCAACAGCGAGTTCAGCGGCAAGAGGTCCAGCATGATAAACGCTGTTCTCATCACCCTGAATGACGCCAACCAATGTTGGTAGTTGGCAGGTCCTGCCACCATCTTCGCCACAAAAGACCCGTCCTCTTGCATCACAAAGGTTTGGTACTTTGCAGACTTTAGTACCTTTCTTGAAAACGGAGTCCAAATGGCAAAGTCCACAAAAGGGGGCAACTGAAGTGACTTCACCCGCCTCGACAATGCGCTCATCTGTTCTAACGTGGGGTTTTCCTGGTCCGAGGGGAGTCCCCCCATTTTCTCCACATAGCGGTTGTACCAGTGAGCTCTCATGTCCTCCCCAAAGCAAATGAACTCCCCTTCGTCTTGTTGATCTAGGAAGTGGCCATACTTCAACTTCCTTTCCGTAGATGTCACTGAAACGCTTGCCTTCGTCACATCCTCTACGGCAGTCTCTTCCCATGGATTTTGATCCTTCCAATCTTGTACCGCACCTCCACTTTCCACAAAGGCCCACCTCTTTGCGGCTCTGTATACCAGCCCCAGTTGGCTGGCCTCCATGACGGTCAGCCGCCGCCCTGAAGTAAGGACCGTGGCAGTCACGCACTCTGTGAACGTAGTCTTCGGCAGCGATGCCAAAGGCCTCAGATCTTCTCCAGGGTCTCCAGCGGAGACAACAAAGGCCGCCCACACCTCGCTCCCCACTCCAAAATGCCGCAGCAAACCAGAGATAGAGGATTCCGATAGCGGGGGCCACATACTTCATGAGCAACTGCAACCACGTTGGTGGAAATTTTACAGGCTGTCACTCTTGAGCCAAAATGACCCGAGTGACAGCTCATCCCACCCACCCTCCATTCACTTTAAATTGCCCTGCATGAAAATTCCACAAGCTACATTTTCATTTCACAAGTGCACCTGTTCCGTTTGCATATGATACTGATACCTAGAAGCTTCGGTGATATGCCTAAAGGCAAGAAACATAAAGCGACAATTACTCTTGCAAACTTCTTTAAGACTTGAAGATTGATTGGAACAAGCAACACCAGGTGCTGGCAGAAACAAATGATGAAACCGAAACAAAAGACCTTTTAGTCCAACACTAATCATCATATCTTACTGCCTTCAACCATTCCCTACTGGTGACTGGCGTGACTGGGTGCTGTCCAGGTCAGATTGGCCACGCTCCAAGACTAAGACATCCTCCCCGGCATCCACCAAAGCAGCTGCTGCGGCACAACCAGAAGCTCCACCTCCAATGATGATCCAATCCGCTGCCTCTGGGGCTTCCGCAGGTTTTGCACAATGACCTGCAGGCTTGACAACTCACGGACGACTCACTAAACTCAGCTTGGATTTTGTCAAGTGATGCAGCATAAAGATCCATGCATCATATTCATGAATCATAAATCTATAACATATCACGACTTAAATGGTGGCAGCTCTCCGTTCAAAAGAAATTGTTCAAATGTCCCAAGATAGAACAGGTGGTTGGATGTAGATTGATCCGCCAACCCTTGATTGTGGCAGCATGCCTTCACAGAAGACCTTCAGCATACCGCATCCTTTCTGTCCAACTGAGGTACCACCGTTGGAACAATGACTGTAGAGGTGTGCTGGACATGCAGTACACTGCCCGTCCCAGTAGAGTTTTGGTTTCGGTGCTGGAGAGGATTGTGGCAATCGACACTTGGCTTCACAATGTGCATTCACCGGCCCACAAGCTTTCTCTTCAACAATCTCACCACCCTCTGAGCAGTGACTGTCTTTGTAGAGTTTCGCAGGGCATGCAGTACACTGACCATCCCAGTAGAATTTTGGTTCAGGTGCACCCGACCTGACAGGAACTGTACATTGACCTTCACACATCGCACCATTGCAAGCTCGCTGGTTCACCAGCACACCACCATCTGCACAATGATCACTTTTGTACAAACTCGCAGGACAAGGTTTGCATTGTCCATCCCAGTAAAGATCAGCTGGAGGCCATTGAGAGGAATTTGATTCGCACCTGGCAGCAGTTTTTAGGGCTGATGGCCCGGTGATGTTTGGACGTGTTGATTTTTTCTGTTTTTTTTGAAAAAAGACCCTACCTGTGTGGTTTGACGAGCACCACAAAGACCAATGCAAGCTTCTCCAAGTGAAGCATATTCAAGGAAGCTTGGTGACCCTTTCAGTCAGCTAACGTCAAAATATTTGAGTCGCTGAATTGCTGCACTTATACCGACCTTGCAAATTCCACTCTTTTTCGTGTCATCATGGAGAGTTATCCACATGCTCAGAAATGGACCAGAGGCACTAGGAACGGCTGAGCTTTTGGCGCCAGTACGATATTAAGACAACACTGGCCTTTACACTGTTTGGTATGCTTTGAATTTTGGATTAGTAATTTTGTGGTGGCAGTTGCAGTATATTCTTCTGTTTACCCCGCATTTTGGACCTATTTAGGCATCTTACACAGTTCAATTCTGTGCGATAAAGAATTCAGCCCAAAATCTCAAAAATGTATCTGATCACAAGCTTTGGACCGTACAACCAGGGGGCAGAAAACTGTAAATCTTCGGTGTTTTGGTTCCGGTCCTCCTTTTGCAGTCAACACAGAGAAACGTCGTAGATATCCCGTATGTTTGTTCAAACAGTCGCAAGACGATTGAGGCAAAAAACTATAAAGAACACTTTAAAATTGAAAATGACATAAAATAACATGCAGTAATCGTACACTGGATAGGGAGAAGAAGACCCTTGGCCCTTTGTCTGTTTGTACTATGTTTGCCGACATGTGTGATTCCAGCTGACCACAAATCCAACGCACCTTTTTCGATTGATTCGCCTTGACCTGGTCCACCTGATTCCCCGTTCCCTTTCAGGCGCCACCGGTACGCAGGCGCTTTGCAGGCTGATCCACCTGAGATTCCACTTGCAGGGATGGCTAGTTTTTTCGCTGAAGGAAGATCCTCCAAAAAGCCTTACGAACATCTTGCACTCACCCATTCGGTGCAAGCTCTGCAAAAAACATGAAACTCATGAAAACTCCACTCCAATTGTGATGCCCAAGCTATCTCACCCGTCGCTCACGAAACAACCCATGACTTGCGCGCCTCTGATTCGAATCCTTTGGCACACAGCGATTTTACAAAGTCCTCCTCCTGGATAGCTGGGATAGCTACATCATTCTACGAATCTGGAAAACCACTATTCAACAAACACATGATCGTCTTCATTGAAGTTCTTGGAAGAGATTGGAAAAGTCTTGTTGTTGGAGCCTAAAAATGCGTTTTGGCATCTCTTGAAGAGCAATCGGGGAATGAACATGTTTCTCAGTATCCTCCAGCATGCTTTCCACAATCCAGGAAGGTAGCTTGAAGATCGGCGATGCGTATCCACGACAGTCAGGATCAAAGCACTTCCTTAGCACTCAAAAAGCTGAAAGAACTGCCACATCCACGGCTGCAGCAGTGCTTCAGCAATCTCGCTCATTCCTATGTGACGAATCTCAGTGGTTCCTGCAAAGCACAGTGGCTGAAAATGTAAGCTTGCAGCATGGATCTCATGTGACAATCCGGAAAATACCCCCTACCAACATTCAACTATGACCAGCAAGAGTCTGGTAGAACTCTGCACGCAATAGATCCACCACCAAATACACATGGTTGCTCAAATGTGATGCCTTCTTGCAGAAGCAAAAGCGGTTGTTTCCCAAAGTGATTGTCATGAAACGACCATCCATCTCCACACTGGATTGAACCGTGGTCTCAGGCCAATTCCTTTCAGGTCTGCGCTCGTTGTCACATCGTATATCATCCCAGAATCGGACAAGATGATTCAGCAACGGATCACATTGAACTGTACAGGTCGAACCATTGTCTCTACGAATCACCACAGAACCACCTTTCAACACCCGAGAGGCTTTGGCCTGCAAATGTCCGTAATCTGCTGGAATCAAATGATGCTGAAAAAGTTGCGTGCCACCAGGCACAAAAGATGCCATTGTCTGCACCAATGCAATGCAGGGAAAGGGTTTTGGACCACCAAAATATGGGTCACAACGATCATGATCAAGCTCCAAGGTTCGGTCTTTCCCAAATTTGGACTGAAATAACAAACGAAAGGATCGATTCCTACTGTACACAGATTCGTCGATAACACAAACCTCACGACCTTCACATCCATCTTTGCGATCCGGTGCTTCTACAAAGAGGTACTTTGAAAGAGATTGAGAGTCGTGCCGATGTGATTCTGCATATTTGACCAAATGATCAACTAGAAGACCCGCTTGAGCATTGTTTGCAAAAGCCAAAGCCTTTTTTGTTGTTTCACCAGTCTGGTCAAGCAAAGCTTTCACTATCACATGTCGAGAGAACTTCTTTGCAGTTGAAGACTCCAGTTCCAGCATGTCTTTCGAATCCATCGTCATTCCCAGAATTTCCTGACAAAATGCATTCAGGGTTTTCCTGAAAGCATGCATCACCAATTTGGGCTTCAACTTTGGATTGCTTTCTTTGGAAAATTCCAAGTCGAAGTAAAGCCAACAGGGGCGACTCTCAAGGATGACCTGCGGGGTCAGGAAAGAATCCCCACCGAACTGGAGTCACACTCTGTGGTCTATACATGTATGTATATATGTATATGTAGCATATATATATATATACGTATATACATATACATTATTTTGTATATATCATACTGTACTATGTACCATATATACTAGATACAGATCATATGTATAGAAATTAACACATGGTGTAGGGGTACACGGCATACAGTATCAGGGAATCGGAATTGGTTCAAAACCTACAAGGGCTCGGATCTTTTCTCCGTGTTAGACATGATGAATCTGTATCTCAAATGACCTCGTAGAAGTGTCCACGTCGTTTCGAGAGCAATGTGTCCGGAGCAGTCTCCATTGCAAAGTGGGCAATGGTGTCCACGATAAACCTGGTCTGAGATGAAGACGCAATCTACTGACACAACACAACAAACACAATAGAAGGGACCTGTTGGTCTGTAAGAACGACATCCGGTCCACAACCCCGCCTCCTCTTTCCTCCATGCCCGACTTCTTCTGCGAAAAGAGTCACCTCTGAACAAGACAAATGCCAATTTCCATTTCTACCCACCAATTTCCAAAGTTTGGCTTTTAAAATCCACAGCAAAAAGCTGCACATCACCCGACCTCCCATGGCTTGTGGTCACCACTTTCAATGAGCCTTGGGCAAGGCTCCAAACAACGTTTCTTAAAACAAAAACCTGGTGATCCCTTCTCATTATACAGGTTGGGGAGTTGGAATTCCCACAATTTTTCAACAAAACTCCATGGAGGTGAATGCAAATCATATAGAAGTCCTTTAAAACTCATAGGGTCTTTTTTGGTCACTGCTCCAATTAGCCAGGGCCGAAACAACCCCCCTAAACAGAGCTTGTTGGGCACTACTGGAAACAACCTACAACTTTCATCCAAAGGAACTCATTCAATGCCTCCAAGGCCTTCTCCTGTCGGTAAAAGACGTTCTTAGGCAACTTGGTTCCTGGGATCCAAAAAAGCAAGCAAGAAAAACCGCATCGCAAATTGCAGACTGAAAAAACCATGGAAATCCATGGGAGGAATCATTGCATGTTACCCACCTGGACTCTTCAGTGCATCCAAGCGACCTTCAAATCCTGTGAGACCAAACTCTCTGAGCTGTTTCTCCAAATACGGCTTTGACACAGAGGACTTTGAAGACGACATGGGAAGTATCAACTTGTCTATCGGCACGGCATCATTTGAAAAGCTGTCACGTTTCGGGAGACATCTGATGTTGAGAGTCGATGCGTAGTGGGCCATACGCATGTTTGCGTGGTTTTCAGTGAGTGCGCAGGTTTGTGGGATGTCTTCTCGCTGCCAACGATCCTTTGACTGAATGCTAAACAACTGCTGACAGAGAGGGCCCTAGTTGTAAAGACGCCAATGGGATGTGCTATTCACATGTACTGTGGTCATGTGCAGGCCCTATTGCCTAAAAACATGTAAAAACCATACTTCATGGCTGCGGTTTCTTTCCGGGTGTTGCGAAACCACGGCAACACAAGAGGAGCATGAGCTCCCTTCGCAAACTTAGTGTAGCACAGATCTTTCAGCTTCACAGCAGCCATAAAAGACAACACACCTTTGCCGGGAGCCATTCATGCACATATGGAGCAAACGGAGCTACTGAATGGTTTTAGCAATCTCAATGAGCTCAAATGAACCCAATTTTTGACAATCTGTAGATGACTTAGATGACGTAGATGATGTCATGAAGTGCTGCAATATTAATTATTAATGTGTTTCGCCTGCACTAGGGACCAAGGTCTGTCGATTGGGTTTGTGGCCTTGGAGGTTGCAAACCACGTCGGCAATGGAGGTTGCAACCAAGCTTTACAAAACATCGCAGATGCTGAGAGTCTGTCAAGCAGAGGCCAGCTTGGCCACAAGCTTGCTCTCAGAGATACCCGCAGACACCTGGGTCTGCTAAATGTGAAAATGGCACATGTTTCACACAAACCAAAGGGGGATGG
>OMLO01002691.1_pt1 | contig 14491 bp, 10 predicted proteins | sample 1674811 | NCBI WGS metagenome assembly OMLO01 (sample SAMN06265003, study PRJEB25207) | coral metagenome | isolation source: Coral host | place: Mexico:La Bocana,Puerto Morelos, Mexico | collected 2008-11-13
ACTGGGTGTGAACACCCTCGCGGTCAGAAGCCAGTCAGAAGCCTTTTTTTCCATTTGGATCAATTTACTAAGGTTTCAAGTTGGCATTTTTTGACAAAGTCTTCCATTTCCAGGTGATTCAAAGTGGCATCTTTAAAACCCCTAGTTGTAGGCCACCAACAACCTTTCCAAAAGGTCACTTAACCATCCCACAAAGGTCACCAGCAGAATTGCCAGGTGGTAAATGTATACCATACATTGAGATCCTTGAGTGTTTGGGTAAAGGATTTCCTAAAAACCTCACTAACCTTAGGGATTTCCATCAACAGTTCTGATTTTGTTAGGATGTTTAGTGGGTTTTCAAAACTGCAGCCTTATACCTTTGCAGCTCTTAATTTTATTTTCCACCCCCAGGAACCGAGAAAGGGGTCCGTCCACACAAGGTTGGGCCCTTTCAGACTAACAAATCAGTTCGTAAGTATAGGGGCCCAAACCCATAGGACGGCTCCATGGGACTGGTATATTTACCTGTATGAGCAATGGAAATTCCACCATTTGTAGATGTATTTCCTACTGGAAAAGGTGGATTTCCATTGCCATGTTGGTTACCAGAGGGCAATCGAAAGGAGATATCTAGCGATATATTGATAAAGAGATGTTCAAAAGCCGATCATCCTAATTATACAGATGATTTGACATCAAATTTTAAGTTCAATGTCAAAGTGAAGCGTGCCATACCACGCATGAAAAAGTGCTGTACATGATCAGCTTGTAGAAGTTGAGGTGCCGAAAAAAAGGATCACCGGAAGGGGTTGACTAAAAAATCAACTCCCTTGCGGTCAACTCCCCCGCCGAAGTTATCCCCCCAAAAAAGGTGGTTTTTGTAAAGTTTCATTCTCCGAAAATGGCCTAACAAAACATTATGGTTCCGAATTTAAAGTCAAGATACATGAGATACATCGGATAATCGGATACTATGTTTTTAAGAACTTCTTTGAAGTTGCATTTTTGTTGTAAAAAAGCTCTGGCAGCATGAAGGAAATGCATGACTCTGGTTCTAAACGCCTTGCTTGTTCTGATGAATTGATTTGATGGCCCATGTTTGCAAAGCTACACCCAAGTGTTCCCAAAAAAGAGTTCGTTGTCCCACTTCTGCCCAACAAAAGCCCCTCATTAAAAAATCCCGGTTTCGAAAAGGCTCATTGCACATCATGTGCGAGCGGAACGTGCTGGAAGTGTTGCCGCAGAAAAGGTGGAGGAGGAACTGCGAAGAGCCGGGCAAACTCAGTGGTGCCTCATGATTGTTTACCTTGAATCCCACCCACACGTCTTGCACTTGCTATAAAGTGCGAGATGCTTTTTGAATAACTTTGGGTACTTTACCTTGGATATCCAGAAGAAAATGTGGGAGTTGAAGTCCTACACATTTACGAATCATGATTTCTATGATCTTCCAGCCCATTTGAAGACATTTTTTGCTGGTTGCAGGTGTTACCAACTTGTACTGATTTTGGATGTAAGGAACATTTGGCACGCTGGACATTTCCTCCGCCCCCAAAAAGGGCTGGAGGTATTGGGGACATTCACAATCCGCACATCCACAAGCAGGCGTTAGTCCTTCACAATCCCTGTCTTCGCAAATGCGTTTTCGGACAATTCTTTCACCCGAATTATCACTAGATGGTGGTTTCAAACACATTTTTAATTTTCACCTCTACTTGAGGAAGATTCCCATTTTGACGAATCTTTTTACGAATGGGTTGAACAATTTCCAACTAGATAACTAGATCATGATTCTCTGATAAATCTCAACAGTGCCCCATTGACCTCAGACACTTGATTTCTTTAGTGAGGTTATAACAAGCAGGGGTTAAACTCGAAGGTTGTTTCAACACACCTTTGGAACACACCCCTAAACCTTTACCAGCAGGTTGTAAAGGGAATCCTTTCATAGTTGGGTAAGGGGATTGCCTGGGGTGTGCTCCAGGGGGTGTGTTGTAACTTTCTTGGAGAAACCTTCTATACAAATCCCTACAAAACAACCTACAACAAAGCGGTGGAAATTGCTTCTTTGAAAGGTTGGTCAGAGCATTATGGCACTGGAAAAAACCAGGGTTCCATGCAGTGGTTTGGAAAAAACAGAGATGTAATAAGCCCCAAGAGGTTCAAAAAAATGTGCTCCAATTAAGGCTGGCTGCTCAAAATTGAAAATAACATCCATTCATTCCTTCATTCATTTACTCATTCATTCATTCATTCATTCATTCATTCATTCATTCATTCATACATGCATACATACATACATGCATTAATAGATACATTGATACATACATGCATATCATGCATGCATTCAAAATGTGTACGACACACGTTCAGTGTCTCCCATTCGCATGATTAAGAGCTTCATTGTCTCTTACCAAGTAGTTGAAAGACCCATGTTTTTTCCTCAAATTATGGAGACCTGATCAAGAGAAGATTGGTTGTTTAGTCATGAAGAAGTCATAAATCACTCCCGAGAAAGAATGGGACTTCGTTGAGTTCGACCTGATTCAACCTGAAAATAAAGACAGGAAGCTGGTGAATAGGTGAACATGCTGCAGTGAAGATGATTCTCAAAGCTTAATGGAGCGGAATTTTACCACTGTCCCACATTGTACTTTCAAGATTATAGTTTTTCCCTGGAAGTCCAACCACCATTTTTTGTAGCTTTTGAACTCTCAGGTGTTGCTGGATGATCTTCTCCCTGTCGCTAAGCGAGCGCATGATCCATGGTTAGCGTCACTAGTCTGGCGGCTCAGTCGAAAACTCTTGAAGCATTGAATTCCCACGCAGCTTATGAGCTATAGCATGGAACCAAGACAAACCAGAAGAAGGAAGAAGTGCAGGAAAGAAACCAAATCTGATTTTCCAAAACAAAAATTGTTGGAAACAAAGAAACCCACATCAACCAACCAACCAACCAACTTTAGCCAGCCAACTTATCAAGCCTACGAAAGGGGTGAGTCTACCTGTCAAAGCCCAAGGTTTTTTTTTTGAACCATGGGAAAAAATCAAGCTTTTCCGGGATATTACTAATACATGAGCATCTCAACTGTGGCAAAGATTTCCAGCAACAGTAGGGTGGGATGATCTTTTTTTTTCCGCTGCACAGATCCATTGGCATTTGGGAGATCACCCAGAAGCAGTGAAGAGTGTTGGGTACCCAGATGGACAGCTTCAGTTAAAAACCGTTTGTCTGAAAGTGTTTCACACCTATAGAATGAGACATGCTTGTTATTTGAGCCTGGTGGTGGTTGCTTGTGTGCTAGTTGGCATGTTGGCGATTTTTGAGATTGGTGAAAAAATTTCATCCGAGTTGCAAGAATCAGATCCAGTAGAAATGTAAATCAACTACCGGATCGTGGTTTCAAATATTTTTTTTATTTTCACCCCTATTTGAGGAAGATTCCCATTTTGACTAATTTTTTTCAGATGGGTTGAAGCCACCAACTAGATTTGTTTTTCTTGCACAGGGTCTATTCCAAAGAAAAATTCACCGGTGAGAAAAAGTCAGTGATTTGCATGAGACTCATATTCCTCCATGGGGGGTGGTGTTTTTTTCCTGCAATGGCACCTGACCACATATTTCAAAGTATTTCAATCGCTGTACACAGCCTTGTTTTTTTCGGATGTCATAGATGCATCAGTGGTAGGTGGTCTATTACCACTTGAGCCATCTAGATAGCCTCAAGAATGGACAGAAACAGATCAGTGATTTTGCGAATTTCTACTGTACTTGCCTACTCTTGAATACTTTTTAGAATCATTCTCTCTTTCCAACCAAAACTTGACATACAAATACACCTCCAGCCATCTCCCCAAACCACGTGTGCTTTTTCCAGCCAAATTTGTGGAGATTTTTGTGGGCATCAGGTGGCACAACCATGTCATTCTGGCGACTTGAGCATGCCTTCAGGTGGCCAACTTGAACGATTTTTGGTCGTTTTAGTTGGTCGCTTTGAAGCGAAAAAACCTCTTGGGATGCCATCAGATAGTACATACTTTTGGTTAGACATCTTTGGAGAATTTGTTTGTTGGAATCAGGTTGAAATTAGTGGTGATTTACTAAAGGTCCCAATTGCAGCTTGCAGCAAAAACGAAAAAACACACGGTTGATGTCTTTTCAGATGTTTTTTCGACCGGGGAAAGCCAGCAACTGTTCTGAACTTCTCAACAACCCAAAGGTACTGGTATGAAAGACTAAACGGGATATGTGATATGTTACTTAAGAGACCGGAAGCCATTTTTTGCAGTTTCACCACTGCAATTCAGAACTTTTTGCCTAACTGGTGATGTTTGTTGTCCGGTTCGATCCGGAAAGTAACATTGGAAAATGATACTGTAAGGTTGTATGCAAGGGATGTTGGCCGCTTGGTGTAAAATGAGGAAGAAAAAATGATGCCGCAGCATACGAAGATTTCCTAGTAGTTGTTATAGTTTTTGCATATCTCCACTAACTTAGCGATCAACGGTATGATATGTCACGAAGCAAACAAGATAACCGCAAGTCATCCGCCGGGTTCAGACCTATGCCTTCTTATGAGGGAGTTAATCTCAGTGTTTTATTGGGACCCCGCAGTCTTTATAGAGCATCGGACCCGCACTTAGAATATTCAGGTATCCCCCAATCCCGGTACAAAAAATAGCCGACTAACAATCCACTGCACTTAGAATATTCAAAAACACTGCACTTAGAATATTAGCACTTAGAATATTCCACACCTTTGATTTAGGAGTTTGGATATGTTGTACTGCCTGCCTGTCAGAAGGTTTTTGCCAAACGCGTTTATGATCGGAACTTTGCATGTTGTTTGGTGATTTCAACTTTGATATTTTGCTCACTGTGCTTGATGTTTTTATTTTTTTGGTGTTCCATTTGTTTTTTTTGGGGGGGTTACCTCATAAAAAGGGTGTTTAGAATATATAGAATCGAATACTAGATATTTTTTAATTTCATTATCATTCATTCTTGTATACACACAAGTTTGCATCTCACGATGTCCATATTTGACACATCTTTTGTGCTCAGTTGGGAGTGTGCTTGAGTTTCAGCATGGCATACGGTGTTTTGCAGATAAGGTAGATAGATAGCAAGACATTGTTTTGGTGGATAAAACAGCGATCACATATATTTCAAAGGTATACAGTTAGAATACTGTATATAGGTGTATATAGGTGTATTCAGGTAGGTAGGTAGTCGCTGCTCAGACGGATCGACAAAGAGAAAAATCTGATCAATATCAAAACAATGATATTTAGATAGATAGATAGATAGATATCTAGATAGATAGATAGATAGATAGATAGATAGATAGATAAAGATCATAGGGTGTATACAATGATTAGTTTATAGACTACTATAAAAGAGGGGTATGCTGACAATGGGACAAATCCATTTATTCAACAATAGCCTGTGGTAGACTAATCACATACTGCGTTGCGTGGGTGCGGCAATCATGGAAGCTCTACCGGGACCTTTGACAGCCCAAGAGGTAGCCAGGGCGCGTCGCTCAGCAGGAGGTGAAGGTTCAGTGGAAGCAGCGGAAGCAAAGGTTGCCACAAGCCCAGTAGTCTCCACACCGGTGGTGCCTGACACCGGTACCATGGCAGCAGAATCTACCGGTACCATGGCAGCAAAATCTTCCGGTACCATGGCAGCAGAATCTGGAGAACCGCCATTGGTTGCAAAGTCGGCCTTTGTGAAGGTCAATAAGACTCTTATGACCTTCAGTCAGGAGGGTTTTTGTCGCAAGTTCCACGTGAAGGATTACGGAACTCCACAGATGGCACTTTTAGTTGCCGAGGAGTTCTCTAAGCACGTGGCTCAAACCCGAAGTGAGTTTGAGCACCTGACCAAGAAACCGGATCAGCGGCAGCTCTTTTTGGAGAAATTTGGCTGGCCAAAAGAGAAGTCCTGCAAGCGCAAGCTGAAGGATCAAATGTCCTTTGTGTTGTCGGCCTTGTGCCAAGAAAAGTGGCCTCAACTGGAGGCATGTTTGATGTTGACAGCCCTTGGTTTGAAAAAGAAAGGGTGCACTCTTACTCATACTACTGATGGCTTCAAGGCAAGAGTGACCCCAACCGATGGCACCGCCATTGAGAAGACATTCGAGTCCTTGCCCGCGGCAAGAAAGTGGATCATGCAAGTGATGTCAGTGGAGGACTGACTGGCCAGAATATTCTAAGTGCGGTGGATTTTTAGTTTTTGAAGAAAAGGACTGTACAAGAAAACATTGCCGAGTATTTCCATTTAACTGGAAACAAAGATTTGATGAAATAACCTCACCGAGTAATATTGTTATCTTTATATATATACATATATGGATTATATAGATTAGTTATCATCTAGATATATCAACTTGATTTTTAATAGTATAATATATATATATAGACACTTCTGTTCTTTAATAAATAGTCCTGATCGATACCATTAATTTAACTTTTCAAAGCTTTCTGTGTGCACGGTAGATGCAAATACATATAGATATCAAAGATAGACAGATGTCGAATTGAGTATTGTATGTGAGGACTTCCACGATGGCCTCAGCCTCAAGGAAGCTGCCAAGAAAGGGAAAGAAAAACTGAGTGTGGACACGGAACTTGCACACATCAAAGCCATTACAACTGACAACATGGCAAAAATTGCAACTGCAGATGAAACACATGCTGTCACTGAGATCAATGATATTACTCAAGAGATGATTGCACCAAAGACTTTCTTCGGCCCATCATTGAAGCCATCCAAATTTGCCACATACAAGGGCATGCTGAGGAAATTAGCCAATTGTGAAGAAAGTGTCACCGTGGGAATCTTGGCTGGCACTGCCGGAGATGGGGAAGTACTGAGAATTGTTGATTTGATCACTGGCAACTCTACAGATGAAATTCTGGCGTGCCCTGAAGTCAAAGAACGGTGGAAGGTTCGCAAGTATGAGATTATGGGCTTGGCAGTACTACATGTGCCAGACAGCTTCGATGTACACTCCACTTTGAAGTTCCTTTCTCCATTGAAATCACCTTTGACGACATTATTGCTTCTTTGTGGAAAGAATAAATGCCGAGACTTTGAGGCCTTCGAAGTGGACGTATGTTCTGATGATCCAAATTCGGCCTTCGTAGCCGTCAATTTGCAAAGTGTGGCTGAAAACAAGAAGTCTGGGATCCAATGTTTTCAGGGTCATTACTCCTTGCTGGGAGTAAGTTATCAAGACACTGCCCTGTCACTGGCACACAACCGCTTGTTAGACTTGATGACCATGGCAAACCCAGGATGGTCTAGCAGCAGCCATGGGGAGGAGAGTTGTGATTCTACACGCAACTACTGCTTGCATGCAGTCCCAGCAGATGGTTTGTGCTTCTTCCACTCAGTCATCCATGCGATCAATTTCACAGACTACCTCAAGATTCCCAGACAGGAATCCGGGTATGCACAAAATCAAAGGCATGTCCAACAAGAAGAACAGTTGGCAAAAAAGCTCTTGCAATCTGTGTTGGAGCAATGCGACCCAACCATTCCAGATGATAAGAAGCTTGCTGATGATTTGGCCGACGCATGCTCGGTTCCTGTGGATGCTATTCCAATGGTGTGTGCCAAACTGAAGTTTTCGGTGCGGGTCACCATTTCTCCAGAGGCCCGGGGCTAGATGATAATAGACTATGTAGAATAGATAGATAGATAGATAGATAGGTAGATAGATAGATAGATAGATAGAATAGAATATTTTTAGATAGATAGATAGATAGGCATCCATGTATTTAAAGATAGAGTGCAGAATCTACAGCTGGTGTGGTTTTGGCATGAATAAATTTAGATAGATAGAATACGTAGTCTAAGGATGTCTAAGGTGAATAGATAGAATAGTTATACAGAGATATCTTTGTACATCAATAGATAAATATAAATAGAATAACTACTCTAGATAGTGGGTTGGTTGGTTAGCTAGTTACTTGGATAGATAGGTATAGAATAGATAGAATAGATAGATAGAATAGATAGGTTTATATATAGAATAGATATAGAATATATTTCAGAGTGCAGGATACTGACAGATTCTGGAAGGGAAGGTAGATCAGAAAACAACACATCAACCCATGATAGGTATACAACAGCGAGCTCGTTGAGATACCTTCCTACATTGCAAACGATGCCCGCTATGGGCCAAAAACAGGCAAGTGTGCCCATTTGTTTTATCACTGGCAGCATCGCCCGGAGAACCGAGATGAACGGTATGGACACTTTTCTGTACTAATGCCATCACCAGAGGGAGCTAAAGGAGATCTAGTGTTGCCAGTCACAGTTCCTATTTACAACTGCGAGGACATGAGGGTGGTGTTTGTTTCTGTCGATTGATCTTTTTTTGTTCATATAGATAGAATAGATAGAATAGAATACTGTAGAATAGATAGAAAGAATTGAATCGACATTGTCAATCAAATGAAGTCAAAGATGTGACATGTTTTACTCATCACAGAGCACAAAGAAGCAGCATCAACTGCAGGAGAACACCAATCCCGGCGCACCGCTGCCCTCAGAGAAGGCAAGCAAAGGGCCATTCACAAGACGTGTGTTGTGCGTATTTGTTGTCTATCTAGATAGATAGATAGAATAGAATAGAATTTGAAACCATTTTTTTCCCAACTAATTATAGATAGAACGTCCAAATCATGGGTTTTCTCCAAACAAAATTAAGAAAGGGGAATTATAGAAAGGAAAAGGGAATTATAGAAAGTTCTTAGAATCCAAAGGGAAATGTTGCAAATGCCGCTTTGGAGTTTTTTCTCTTTTTTACACGAATAGATAGAATAGTTGATTATAGAAAAACCCGCTGCAGTTAGAACCCGGGCATGTTGAAAAAGGAAAACACTTTCTATAATTCTGTCGCTGACCATATATTTAGCAGCAAGTGGCTCAAGATCTCAAGATGAGTGTAGTGCCCGCACGATACAAGGTTGTGGTGAATCCACCAAAGCAACCTAGGTGTGTGAAGCCAAATGAATCACCTTTTCATCGATGTGACTCGGATGTGCCTAGATTTGTTTTGCCCCTCGTTTAATCTATCAAGAATAGATACATATCCGGCAACCTTTTTTCTTATGTGGGCCTTTTCTTCAAATGTGAAAACCAAAATTTCCGGCGAACTGTTCTTATACAATCCTTTTCTTCAATATGTGAAAATATACCGCACTTAGAATATTCAGGGGGCCACTGCTTCACATCGTTCAGAATATATGTTATCATTTTGATGGAGGTATTGTAGGGATATAATGGGATATGTAAAACTAGATAGTGAAAAAAGAATAGAATACCTTGATTCTTCTAGTAATGACTAGTATCCCTTGATGACCGGTCCCACAATGAAAAAGCATGTATCTTTTCTAGATAGAATAGATAGAATAGAATAGAATAGGATAGAATAGAGTAGTCTAATGTAATGATAGAGTGGTGTGTCATCCAAATGAGTAACACCATGTATTTCCGTCTCTTTGCGTCGATTGCCAAATAAGGTAAGCACGAGACGCACGAAGAACACTTTGATGACGATGGTGATGATGATGCGGTAATGAGTGACTGTGCGTAGAATACATTGGTCTGGGAAGGTTCATTCTGCATGCATGGTTGTCTATTTTGATCTAGATATCTGGAATAACTGTAGAATAGATAGAATATCTAGAATAGATAGATATTCAAACATGATCAACCATGTAGATAGATAGATACTAGATAGATATATAGATACTGTATCTAGATAGATAGATACATTTGTAGATAGAATATATTAGATTGTGCTGTTCATTTACTACTTGATTTGTTGTATTTCTTTTGACCTGTAGATATATATTCTAGAATAGATATAATTTCTAGAATAGATAGAATAGAATAGAATATTCTATTCTATTCTATTCTATTCTATCTAGACAGATAGATAGAAAGTGCGACATAATTTTCAACTATTGAAGAAAGCACAACCAACTATCTAAGGTAATCCATTCAACTTGCCTGAAATGGAGGTGGACGTCCCAGCAGCAACTTGGCAATCCAAAGAGACGGTCGAGGGTTCAATCATTCCATTTTAGATCACAGGCTGAATGCAAAAGTTTTTATCAGAGCGTACTTAGATAGGTTATTCTAGATAGATAGATAGAATATCTAGATAGAATCATACAGATAGATAGAATAGATAGATATATAGACTAGTCTCAATGTGATTGAGACTTGTTAAGGTGTTGGGGTGCGTGTGTGGTCATTGTTGAACAAATAATATGCTCCCAGCTTGCCATCATTAGACAAGTGTCTTGGTAAACGAAGCAAGGATATAACACACCTGGATAGAACACGTTTGCGACAATGCTAACTAGATAGCTAGATTTATAGAATAGATAGAACAGATATCTATCAAAATAAATACTAGATAGAATAGATATATATATTAGAATAGATACATTGTGTCTATTTGTCAATGTTCCAATACCGGTTGCTGTGTTTCAACGATCCCCACCTGATTGGCGGGAATGCATGGCGCAGGAAGAGCAACGCATGCGTGAAGAAAACGAAGCCTTAGCAAGCCTGGCAGAAGAAACTGCAATGTTGTGGAAGAAGGTGGCCACCAGCGTCTCGAATTGCAACTTGACAGTATCGCAGTCTATCTATTCGTGACCTTGGCTTGTGTTCAAAAAGTCCGCGTGATTAAAACATGGTAAACATGATTGCTTAGTGTATGCCGCATATCCATAGATAGATAGATAGATAGGTAGATAGATAGATAGATAGATCGATAGATAGATATTCTAGATAGATAGATAGATAGATAGATAGATAGATAGATGGATACATAGATATCTCATCGTTTGCCGATCGATTGATTCTTCCCTGGGACTTGCATATGAGCAGTGCTTTTTCACAGGTGTCAGATGGCACAACAAACAGCTTCCCAAGGTGCCAGCTGTGTTGTGCCACCTGTAGGTATTTGAGCACCACTAAGAACTAGAATAGATAAGATAGAATAGAATAGATAGATAGAGATATCTAGATATCTAGATAGACTATTCTAGATAGATAGATACAAAATAGTTTCCTTCTTCATTTTGCTTTTAGATAGATAGATATAGATATTTGTATCATTTCCTTTCTATAGACAGCGCAATCCCAACCTGTAGATGGTGCAACCCCAGCCTCATGAAATGAGCCGATGTTTGGTTTCCGTTCTGCCTCGATTGCCAACCTAGGTATCCATGGTGAATCCTCTTCTGGTGATGTCCAACATGATGGCGATGATAAAACTTCGAGTGACTTGGTTTGCGCAGAATGTGTGTTTTTAGCTTTTTATGAGGCCTCTTCAGGAAAACGTCGTGGCATGGTTTTCAAAAAAGACACATATAGACCTAGATATAATAGAATAGATAGATATTCTATCCGGCAACATTTTTTCTTATGTGGGTCTTTTCTTGAAATGTGAAAATATGTCGCACTTAGAATATTCAGGGGGCCACTGCTTCACATGGTTCGGAATTTTTCATGAGGTATTGGAGGGATATGTAGAATAGTGTAGGAATAGATAGCTTGATTAGCAATGACTAGGATCCCTGAACGACCGGTCCCAGAATGACAAAACAGCATGTATCATAGCCATGATGGGAGTTCGAGGATTGCTTATAGAATAACAGGACCTGCACTCAGAATATTCACATATCCCACAATACCGATGTTAAAAAATAGGCAACTAACAATCCACCGCACTTAGTCTTCGCCACACATGGGTTCAAGGATGTGAAGGCTGCAGCAGATCAAATGCAAAAATTGTGACACATAGATTATAGACCAAGATTGGTTGCCACACATAGCAGGCTGCAGCAGATCAAATGCGAAACATGCAAAACATGGACACGCCACATAACATAGAATATCATTAATACAATATGAATGAAAAATGGTAAAAGAATTTGAATTGACTGTGGAAATAAGACATGAATATCATGATTTGAAAATCTCAAAAATTAAACAATAAAAGAAAATGACAGTAATCAATAAACCAAAAAAGAAGCCATTACATTAGAATACTAGGTTGCAGTTGACGCCATGTTCATTCAGAACCTCACTGTCAACATCAATGTGGCTGGGCCGCGGGTGGTACCACCACCACGACTGCGGGCACCGAGGGTGGTGCCACCACCTATACGAGATGTGACTGGGATCAAGCTGTGAAAATAGATAGATTCAAATTTGTTTTTGTGCATATTAGAATAGATAGATAGATAGAATAGATAGATAGATATCTAGAATAGATAGAATAGATATTCTAGAATAGATAGATATATTCTAGATAGATATTCTAGAATAGATAGATATATAGCCACGGACAAACAGTTAGAACCCCCTTTGGGAAACCGATTCAATGATTATCCAAATTAGCCCGGGACTTAGATTTGTTTTAAACAAAAAATGTACGTCTAAATATTTTAGTGCAGCATCATGATTGGGAGGTATAGCGATATCTATGTTTGAATATGTGTCTACCTACCGCATCAGTGGGAGCTTAGTTATTTCTTATCATTTTCACCCAGCACTCTCCTTACTTCCGGGGTGGTGTGGTGTAACCCGGCAGCGTTTGAAGTCCCATCGATTTGGTACCCTTTGGAAAGTCCAGTAGTAGGCATATTGCTGGTGGTTTTTTTCCTCATGGGATGATTTTTCGTCATCTTTCACCACCATTTGGGAGAATACTTGTTATCTAATTGTTACATCTTTTTACTATGTGGTGGTTTCAAATATTTTGTATTTCCATCCCTACCTGGGGAAGATTTCCAATTTTGACTAATATTTTTCAAAGGGGTTGAAACCACCAACTAGTTTACTTTTTCCCAGCATCGAAGAAGCAAATCCAAGCATTCCAAGTAGAGTTGTTAAAGGACCTTACACTCCGCACTTCCCATGGAAGGCTCCAGATATTCAAGTTCCAGCACCACCACCAGTGATGGAAGTTCCACCAGTTGCCTGGTCGCAAAGTTCATGAGAAAATTTTCCATTTAGGGTGTCCATGGAAGTTTGTATAGTTATTCAGTATTTACGGGACCAACCTACCAACGTACGTCTTTTAGGGCTTATATATATAATCCATTTACTAAATATTTACTAAGTACCATGGACATTCCAGATGTAATTCCCGAAAATTAACATGACACTTACCTTAAGGGTCAAAATCAATGGCTTGCCGATACCAAAAGGTATAGGTTATATAGTAAAGGGTCCGAAAAGAAACTAATATGTAGGGACGGTTAGCCATCTACTTTTCATCTACTGTAATACCCATAGGATCCATGTATGGTATGTTCACCTACATTTACCATAAAAATCAACCAAATGTAGGTAAATATTCCATGCATGGATAGAATCACCATCATGTATGGGTACCATCCCCAATATGTACAGTAATCCATTGATTATAAGTACCATGGGTCCACATCCCGGATGTTGTCCCCGAAAAAAAATAACATGACAATTTATATAATATAAAATAACAATCACCCTGGGCTTCCACCACCATTAAAACAATGGTTGACCCAATTTCGATGATTAAAACCCTTAGGGTTTAGCCATGGTGGTTATATTAACACCCATTGTTTTGATGGTGGTTGGAATTTCAGGGATCATGAATGAAGATGTATCTCCTATGAAGAAAACATCTGTTTGTTTTCCATTGTCATTTGTCTGAGGGAGTCGTATGGGTTGAAGTTCAGTTGCTTCAGGACCACTCTCTGTAGGGAGTTTGGCTTTTTTTTGACCCACCGAAAAGTGTAAAAAGGTTGAAAAGTGTTACCACAACCGTCCGTATTTTTTGTTGATTAAAAAATCAATTGGAAAAACAACACTGTTTTTTTGCTGCAGTGTTTATGCAAAATGTTTCAATATATGTAGTTGAATTTTACTAGGTGGTGGCAACTCAATGATTTGGAAAATTTTCACCCGAAAACTTGGGGAAGAAAATCACCCAATTTGACGTTCTCATATGTTTCAAAATGGTTTGGCTCAACCACCAACTAGATAAGTTGATACTTGAGAACTTGACGAGTCGACGAATGGGACGTCATCCTTTAAATCGGCTAAAAATAACCACATGAACCAACCGACCTTTGGAATCATAGTTTCAAATCTCAGGACATCTCGGGACGGGACCCAATGTCACTTGGGTTCTCCCCCAAGAAATAGCCCTCCGGGAGGAAATTCACAAAAATCCCATACCAAGGCAGCCGGGCACTTTTGAGTCGATAAAATTTCCGAAAACTCCCCGTTTGGTGGGAGATGTATCCATAATTCCCTAGGTAGCTGGGGGTCCCTGATGATTATAGGGACTATGAGTTAAACCCATCGGTTGAGGGAAATGATTTGGATTTCCTCCACGGGACTCGGAGTTTCCCATCGAAAGATCTTAGGAACTTCCACCTACGCCATTGGCGAGAACGGAAGTTGAGAGACTGGGCG
>OMLO01002692.1_pt1 | contig 14490 bp, 12 predicted proteins | sample 1674811 | NCBI WGS metagenome assembly OMLO01 (sample SAMN06265003, study PRJEB25207) | coral metagenome | isolation source: Coral host | place: Mexico:La Bocana,Puerto Morelos, Mexico | collected 2008-11-13
TCGTTATGCCCCACTTTGGTTAAGCTGGCGAACTCCGATGCACGGCCCCTCCAATTCGCCACATCGGGAACGCGACAATAGGAATGTACTTGAGGAAACTGAGTTATATGATAAGGGTTTTCACAGAATTTTAGTCACTAACGAGGAACTCAAGCAATTCAAAATCAGGAACGATAACCTACGTTCTCAATGTAAATTCTCTAATTCGGAAAGCAGAATTGCTAGCATTGTGTTAATTAATGATCTGATTACAATTTAACCTGCTTAGCAAGCGTATAAAGAGCTTTTCCGCATTCTGACCGCGCGTAAACTTGGAACGAGAGCAAAACTACGACGAAGCAGGGGATGGTGTCGAAGTTTTGCTCTCACTCCAATTTACACGCGGCCAGAAAGTGGGAACGCTGCTAGTGGGATGAGCCAAAAACTCACGCGATGAAGATTATACCTACAGCAAACTTGTAGTTTGTTAGGGTGGCCAAGAATGAAAGACGTCACAGACGACTGGTCATGCAAAACATGAAGGATAAAGAAAATGAAAACAAACGTTACTTCGATATTTTAAGGGAAATTGCTTTGTACTCTTTGACTGATTCTAAACCGATGGCCTTATTCTATACTTTCTTTTTTATTTTCTCTGATTACTCAGTTTCTCCTCTTGCTTTGTCGCGCCTATAATTTCTTTCGGCCATGTTCGCTTCACTCTACAATACCTAAGATGAAACACTTTTTTTGTTTTAATCTATATTACAGGAAATTCTGGGTCGGATATTTTCACAAATTTTATGACGTTAGCTGTGTTTTAGGGGGTACTACTGAGCCCCCCCTCCCGTAGAATATACTTTTGCTTTCCGAAAGGAATAATTACCACAGTTTCGAGCTTGCTCTTCAGTCCGTTTATGAAATCATGAATTTCGTTAATCGTGCAATCTTTTCTTTCGTTAATTTTAACTCTATCGACTGAAGTTTAAAATATCTAAGCTAAACTGCTAGCCCAGCTGACAATTTATAACTAGAAACTTTACCTGCTCAGCCTAATTGGCAAAAAAAAATAATGATGATAATAATAACGCAAAGATACGTGATCATTTAATTTGACACATTATCCAGGATCTTTTAGATATCAGGAAGAAGGGAAAATATTGCAAAGGTCGAGCATCATTTAACATTCACTAAACAGTCATTTTCCGTTTCAGTGCTGTTTAGTAATGTTTATTTATTTACATATATTATTTATAGATAGAATGCTTGTGTACTTTCTTCACAAGGCATATAAGCCCTCAAAAAAGACACAGTTACACGTAAATGACAAATTTACGACATGAAAAGTAGTGAAAAAGTCTACATTAGCGTTGTTACGCTTGATAAAAAACAGTAGTTTTAGCCTGATACGACCGAAATAAGGCACTGATATCGATGGCATCTTAGCTTAATGGTCACAGTGAAATTAGAGATGGACCATTTCGTTTTGATGGGGTGAGGGCCATATGAGTGCAACTGAACATCCCTGCTGTATAAGAAAAGTTGCGAAATAAAAGCCTTGAAAAACGAGCAACGTAAAAGAAATATCAAGTCCGTGAAAAAGAAAGACCTTATTTGGCCGTAGTCCCGTTACGTAACGGTACACACGGGTGTCATTCCCATGGGGCAATGCGGAACAGGAGTTGCTTGTGCTGAAATGTCATGTCAGGATGTCAGCCTTCACAAGGAAGTTGGGTTTCGTGTGGAATTTGGCTTGTTAGATGTGAGTTGCTTGATGAAATAAGCTGCCTGAAACAGCTCTAAATCAGTTGAGAGCCAACTTGTGCGAAATTCCTGCCGGCCGCCTGAAAAAGGATGAAACTGAAGTGTTTCGTTTTGCTAATTTTTGTAAATTATGTCTGTGGAGCAAGTCCCACTGGGTCGCTCATCAATTGGTCAAAGGTGAAGAGTTACAGTGTTTTGAGGCGTAGTTATAGTACTGACAATTTTACTGTTAAGTTTCAAGATGGATATGTCTGTACAAGTGACCAAGTTTGGAAATGGTGTGAATCGCTTTCTGCTCATCTTGATGCATCGTCGTGGAAGAATAGAACCTCTTGTAGTTGTACTTGTAAATATGGGCTTTCTTTTCTTCCGCCTTTGCAAACATGTATCAATACAACTTCAGCAGACAAGTTTGGAGGTGAGTGCGTGTAAATTGAAGTCTTTTGTAGGCTTATGCATGGTTGATATTGAATGATGCACTTGGACTTTTCTCAAAGAAGGAATAAAAAGAAGGGAATCCTGGGGATCTTGTTCTTCAGCCCTGTTAGATGATATAGACCGAATGCATTTGAGAGCAACAAGAATTATTAACAATCTACCGCATTACATCCATAGTGATCATATCACGGATGCTCCTCATTGGAACCCTATTCTCTTATTTTACATTAAGAGGCTTTTAATTATTACGCACAATATTTATTTTGGAAATAGCATAGAACCCCTAAATAACTGGTCGTCGATACCACCAGGAACATGGAACATTCCCGAACATCCCGGAACATCCCGGAACATCCCAGAACATTGAATAATTATGATATTCGTGAGAAAAATATGTAAAATTAAATTTTCAGACTGAAAAGACCAACAATTTGGAAGCGGCAATGCTGAAACCACATAAATTTTATCATTTTATGATCTTATTATAAAATGCAATTAAAATCTTCGCTATGGCTAAACTCCTGCAGCCGGTTGAGCTTTTAAAATCACTATATGACTGGCAGTTCCATATTTTGCTAAAATTTAAGGAACCGAAGGAACCCATCCAATTCGAACTATCATATGTCGATTAACAACTGCCAAGCGATCCAGAGCTGTATAGATTGCAAGTCTAACGCTTGGTTTACGCTCGGCTCAGAGAGCAAGACCTTGGCTTCTTTAGGGCGGTCATGGTTTTCAAATTACTAAATGACCGGCAGTCCGAGTTTAGGGAATCGAGTGAACTGATCATGTACAATATCATTATGTCAACTGAGAAGTTTCAAGCGATCTAAAAAAATTTTTTTATTATAAGTATGAGAGTATGGAGGATTGAACAAAGCTGGTTAAATAATGAAGTAAAAGTAAAGAATCCAATCCCACTGATGCATTGCACCAACAATGCAGTGCTAACACAGCACCAATGTATCTTTTACATTATACAGAAAAACAGTGGCAAATAAGTTGGCTATCAGACAGTTTGTCTACTGGTGGCCAACAAGTTGCCAGATGCATTGGTGGAATCAGATTACTTACTTTTACCAATGATAAAGCCAAACTGGAAAGACCTTGTAAGGTATCTCTTAGGTGTACAAACTCCTCACCTTAAATAGGATGCTCACGGGCTCGAGATTGTGGTCTGGAGCTAGCAAAACATGTGGAGGGTAGGCTGGGGTGGAATTTTTCTGGTCTTGCTGGGGGCCTGCTTATTGGCAAGGCTTTCAGTATTTATCTGGGTCGATCATGACACAAGTTGTAGTCAGGGGGCAGTAAGCGTGTGTCCCAACCCTTGCAAATCACAAAAATAATCCATTCAGGTTTGCAAATGGTCATCGTACATATATACATACATTTTATTCAAACATGGTAGAAACATAAGTTACAAGATTGAGATAAAAAGTAAAAAAATGAAACTGATTTACATGTTTGCCATGTACGAGGAGGATATTAAGTGATTGATCTAAATATTGCTCTTGCCTTGAGGAGAGCTATTTCACTAATTTGCCCCATTGTAGCAGAAACTATGTTTAACAAAATCAGTACAGGACTTGAGCAGACCTAATTTGTTTTCAATATTTCTGAGTCCTTAGTCCATGCTGAGTGGTTTAAATAGGTCTTTTAGGTACTCTGGAGTCTGATCATTCATGGTTTTAAACATTACTGGTAATTTCAATTTTATCTTTTTCCCTCTGGTGTAGAGATTATCCCATCCTAGCTCACTGTACTGTACATATGGAGGGCAGTAAGTTGTAGCTGATGAGTTGTAGCTCATCAAGAAATTGTTGAGCCCTTCTAACAATCATGCTTTTATTCACTATTTATGTAGGGTATTCTAACTTGTATAAAGGGTGAAAGTTTCTAAAGAAACTGTGGTGCTGCGTCAGTGGGGGTAACAAAAAATGTAAATTGGCCACCGTAACGAGTTATAAGGCTGACGTTTCGAGCGTTAGCCCTTCGTCAGAGCGAATGACGAAGGGCTAATGCTCGAAATGTCAGCTTTATAACTCGTTACGGTGGCCAATTTACAATTTCAACTTAGTTGATATAACCAAATATTCTAACTTGTACGTGTAGTTACAGTTCAATTGAGAGATGATCTTTGAGGCATGAATGCTGTCTAGCAGTACTAATGTTGTACTCTTCATCGTACATGTAGGTTGTCAGAGCTGTTTTAAGGGTCAGAGTCCTCTGAAGAACCCACTTGACCTGCAAACCGAAGGAAGTATAAAAACAACTTGCATCAGCTCAGGAAATTGCAGCTTACAAGGGGAATTCTTTGACTACAATGACTTTCAGCCTAGATGGAAAAAAATGAGTGATAGCGATATATTCAGCTTCCAAAAAGTGAATAACGAATTTTCTTTAGATGTGAGTGTATGTCAGACATTTTACTTAGATTAAGTGCGACACAAGTTTTGGTGACCAGGGTTGTCACAGGTAATTGGCTCTATTTCCAGTGGCAACTTGTCAACCCATGACATCATTGGCAGCAAAGCATGTTAAATTGTGGGAAATGATATTGTTACCATTGAAAAAATGAAAAGTTGCCTGCAACACCAAAATTTTAAGTCCAAAATTTAATCACCAAAGCTCTGTTGTACCTTACTCAACTGATAGTATAATAATAATAATATTAATAATAATAATAATAATAATAATAATAATATAATAATAATAATGATAATAATAATGATATTGATGTGAAGTTTATATGAAATAATTCATATTATTGCTATTAATGATATTAATAGTAATAATATAATAATAATATACTACAGGCTGAGAAATTTCCAACATTTGATTGGCTAAGGCTAAGGCCAGTTTCCATAGTAACTAAAGAATTGTTTCTAATTGCAAAACAATGGCGGATAGATTTCTCGCTTGTGACGCATAACATTTCAAGGAAACTGCATAAAACTTGAACACAAAAAAAGCCTGGGTTATTGTTTCGACCACATCAGCTGAAGAAAAAGGATACAATCCAGATATTGTGAGCTTACAAAGCCAAGGAACTTGACGAGAAGCTTCAAAAGTTGTTCACCAAGGTCATAAAGAAGGATGGTTCAGAATACGAGCCAGATAGTTTGTGGGTAATGATAGTATCCCTAGACTGTCATTTAAAGGAAGCAGGCAGCAACATATCCATAGCCAAGGAGAGTTTGCCAACAGTTGTAAAATACTTGAAGAGAAAGCTCGCTTCCTCTGTGAACAGAGCTACAGTAAGCATCCCTGTGCGTCAAAGGCAATAACTGATCAGAGAAATTGAAAAGCAGTGATTCAGTGCCCAAAGTTTTAGCTGTGGTATAAGCAACAGAGAATTTGGATCCACACCATTAATTCCTTTATGAAATCTGCTGTTGTTCAGGCTGATATTGAAGGTAAAAAGACTCACAAACCACAGTGCACATGAAACTCAAAGCTGCCAGCCAATCTCACTCTGCAATTATTGGCATCACTGGCCATAGAAACGAGTGCTCTTTATCCGACTACAAGTCAAGGAAGGTGATGAGAACCAACAATGGCCGATTTCCTCAATCATAAGCTCAGATGGTCAGGCAAGGACGTCCGGCAAATGCCATTTTCTTTAATTAAAATATTAGCCTTAGAAAACACGATCATCATGACGAATGAAGAGCAATTGATGACAATTTTCATGACTGTCAAGTGACCGCGAACTAGCATCTTGGCCAAAAGTTTCCAAAGCCAAATCAATTTCAGATGATTATTAAACTTTGACATAAGCCCATTAAAAACACTTTCATTCTTTAGAACTGAGATTTACAGATATTCCGGTACAGTTTCATCACAGTTGTGTGTGATTTTTGAGTGATCACATGTTAAATCACATGTTGTTGTAAAGCCAATCAATTATCGTGCGACTAAATAAAATTGTGTTATATACATGGTTTCTTGGTGTTATTTTGGATAAACACTGGCTCGTGATATGTAAAAACTTCCCAAATATTACTTGCCACGACGGCTTGTGATATTTTGGTGCATATTGAAATATATATTTATCCCAAATACCCCTAGAAACTGTGCTATTTCCTATACTAATAATAGTTAGCTGTAATAATATTAATTTTAACCAGGGAATAAAACTTGCCATAGCAGTTTTCAATAGGGCACTCAGTTGTACTGTGTGTCTAAGTTTTTAGAAACATCTGATGGAGATTCCCTTTGTAAGTTCCCTAATAATTTTATATCAATAGAACTGGATAATTTGTTCTTTCTTTCTGTCAGTTTTATAGGGTGTAAAGTATTTTGGGAACTGCTGAATGAGAGGTTTATTTTTCAGCACAATGTCTGACTCCCAACAGCACAAAATTTCAGTGTCAAATAACACAATTTAAATGGCAATGTTTTGACCAAATGTAAAAAAAAAAAAATTTGTCTTTTCCATCCGTTATTATTGCTGTATTTGGAAAATCATAAATCATAAATTTGCTTTTGGGGGGCAGACATTGAAGTGTTGACCAATGGTTGATCACAGTTATTCCACCTGGCCTGCAAATTAAATGTCTGCATGAAAAGTTATATGCTTGTTTGAATCCAAGAGAATAACTTATCATTCTCTTTCAATACATGTTCTGTACATTCATACAGTTGTATCTGTTATGCTATATAGTACAGTTATATGCATGTACATGTACGTATAGATATAGTTTGTAAATTTAAAATTGTTTTTTTTTTAATTCAGTGGGAACCCGACACAGATGGAAAACTGTCTGGAAGAATCATCCGTCTTAATTTCACTTGCTCCAAGAAATCAGGAAATGCACCAGAAATGACAGGGTGTATGCTTATCAAGGCACAAGGAACTGTGACCTGTAAGTGTTCACTAGCTAAGAAAGTAATCTCGATATTATGACTACTATCTAGTGTCATTCTAGAAACTAATCATACCCCTTGGGCCATGGGGGATTTTTAACTTGAACTATCATCCTCCAATCCCTTTGGCTCATAGTCTCAAAAGCCAATGTTTGGCTTTTGAGACTCCTCCCTGACTTGTAATTTCCAGTACCTGTAGTCCTCCTTATTGCGATGGGTGTAGATTTTTTCCAATTTTATCAAATTGCATATTAATTATACCATTCTTAGCCTAACTGACTTCTAGCATTAAAGATCTAAGTCCTTCCAGAAATTACAAGCAACAAATATCATACCCAATGTAATGTAAAAAGATTACTTATTATATTTTATTATTAGACATGTTGAATGAGTGTTTTACTGGAAAAAAAACACTCATAAAATTCATATGAAACCACATGTGAGACTTGGTGGAATATTTTCCATATCCTTCTTAGCGAAGATATCAATGTTATGCAGTGCTTAAATTTGTTGGTGTACGATTGAAAAAAATTCAGATCTTCCTCATAAGTCTTTGACAATTTTTGCTTATCTTTGAAAATCTTGTAATCTTCATAAACGTTTGGAAAATGTGCAGAAATCTTTGTGTGGCCTTTTGATAATTTTTGGAGAATCTTAATCAGAAATATTTGGAAAATCTTCTGAAAAGTCATTATAAGTGTGCATCTGTAGTAAACAAAATAACACAAGATTGCTTGCAGATGTAGAATACATGTTCTCTTGTTAAACTTAATATCTCAAATTGTTTTCTGCCCTCACTTGTGAGATATCAAGTTGAACACTCAAAGAGATTCCATATCTGGGTGTGCCCATGAATTATCCTCTCTATACCAGTTAGTAATAATTTTATCGGAGTTTTATAAAAATGTTGGACTACTCAAACAGTATCTTAGGTCCTTCAAAATGAAAAATTCCAGTTCACTAGGTGTTAAGTCAGAGGAAAGTAGTGGTCAAGAATGGATCACAAAGAAAACAGTTTTCTTTGTGATCCATTCTTTGTGATCCATTCTTGACTTTTCTGTGAGAACTATTTCAATACTTGGTGAGTTGTTCACAGTTGAGAGCTTGTACCTAGTAACTAACTCCAGATGAACAATGACCTGCTGCATTAAATTGTGGCAACCAAAATTGTATTAAGAGCTTAACAACTGGTTTGTCCATTTCAGATTTACCTAGTTCGAGTAGAAGTGCAAGTTTTTTAACACAGTCTAGCTACCCAGCTGTTCCAACCTCCATCCCATCAATAACACACTCATCAGCATTGGAGTCATCACCACAACTGTCAGTGTCAAAACCATTGCCTTCATCATACTCGGGTTTTGCTGTAAGCACCAGAAAATTAAGATCAGCATCCACTGGAATATTGACACTTTCCACATCAACACCTGGTCAAACAAGATTACTTCATACAAGATCAGCTTTCCCTACATCGCGTCTAGATCTGTCAAGTTTGAGGACAGAATATCAAAGTTCATTGCCATTCTATTCTGAGGGAGCTTCCAGTCATTTAGTAAGCACAGGGACCCTAACCACTATTATCAGATCCTCATACTCTATAAAACCATCAAAGGTAGGTACTAGAGAATCAATGTAATTTCGTTATATCAACTAAGTTGAAAATGTAAATTGGCCACTGTAACGTTAGCCCTTCGTCAGAGCAAATGATTTGCTCTGACAAAGGGCTAACGCTCGAAACGTCAGCTTTATACATGTAACTTGTTACGGTGGCCAATTTACATTTTCAACTTAGTTGATATAACCAAATTACCTTGTTACCCCCACCGATGCAGCACCACAGTGTCTTTAGAAACTTTCACCCCAAACTTCTTCATCTCTGGATTCCTGTACGAGTGGAAGGTGGGAAAGACCATCGGCATTACTCTGAACTTTAATGTTCTTGTATCCAATGGTGTAATCATAGCCGCCAGGAACAAGGCATAACGTTGCAGTCGAGCTGCAGTGACCACAGGGATGCTTTTCCGCTGACAAAAGATTGACCTTAAGGGCTGATGATCTTTGTACAATGTGAAAGAGCTGCCAAACAAATATATGGAACTTCTTTACCCCCCAGATTATTGGCAAGGCTTCTTTGTCAATCTGTGCATACTTTTGCTCAGTTTTGGTGAGTGTCCTTGAAGCAAAAGCTATGGGTTGCTCGGTACCGTTGTGTATCACGTGGGACAGCACTGCTTCAATACCAACAGGGGATGCATCACAAGCATGCCTTAGTGGTAGGCTGGGATCATAATGCGTTAAAACTTGCTCTGAAGTGATCATTTCTTTCACTTTGTGGAATGCTATCTTGCACTATTCTGTCCATTTCCACTGATGATTCTTCTCCAAAAGTTATGTCAGGGGGCGTACTACTGTTGATAGGTTAGGCAAGAACCTGTGATAGTAATTGATTAGCCCGAGAAAAGATCTCACTTCAGGTACATCATTTGGATGTGGCGCATTCAATACTGCTTCTATTTTCTCTGCTAACTTATGTAGCCCATCTTTGTCGAATTCATGTCCGCAATAAAGTATCTTCTCTATGAAAAACTCACATTTTGCCTTGTTTGCTCTCAACCCATGAAGCTGAAGCCGTCGCAGAACTTCTTGTAAGTTAGCCAGGTGTTCTGCATCATCCTTGCCAGTAATGATCATGTCATCAAGGATAGAGCTTGTGCCAGATGTTCCTTCCAGCACTTGATCAATGGTGTGCTGCCAGATTGCAGGTACTGATGTGATGCCAAACACCAGTCTGTTGTACTGAAACAGACCCATGTGTGTGTTGATGGTGTGGTATTTCTTGGAATCTTCTTCCATCTCTAGTTGGTGGTATGCGTGACGAAGGTCAATCTTTGAGAATTTCTGCCCACCACTAAGTTTTGCAAAGATGCATGTATCTTCAATGCGGGGTAAAGAATACTGCTCAGCTTGTAGTTCTGGGTTCACTGTGCCTTTATAATCACCACAAATTCTGACAGACCCATCTTTCTTTGGGACGGGTACAATGGTCATTGTCCGATCGCTCCACTCAACTTTCGTGAGAATACCTCATTCTGAAGTCTTCTCAGTTCTTCTTCAGCCTTGGGCCTCAAGGCATAAGGCATGGCACGAGCTCTGCAGAAATGAACTTGGCTATCTTCTTTGAGGGTTAGCTTTGCCTTTAGTTAGCTTATTTGAATGTTTCAAGTTTATCTTCAAAACATCAGAGTATTTGTCTAACATGGTCTACAGATGTTCTTTAGCAATTGGTGGGGTTTGTGAAGCTTTCAGTGATTTAATAGCATACCAATCCAGGTGTATCTTGTAGAGCTAATCCCTTCGCATCAACACAGGGCCCTTATTCTTAACCACATACAGATCCAACAGAAAAGGTTGCTGACCTTTGTACTCAACATTTGCCTTAAGCACTCTCAGTGGAACAATGTTTTCCCCGTGTAGGTTTTCAACATTTGTTTGTCGTTAAATTTCTCCTTGTACAAATCATGTGGAATGATCGACACAGCCGAGCCTGTGTCCAGTTCCATTTTCAATGCTTTCCCTTCTACTTTCAGACCTACCCAGATTACATTACTGCTCGGTTTCCTCACATTGTGTGTCTTCATGCTTTCTAACACATCTTCAAATTCATCACTTTCACTGTACTGAACAGTATGGACTTGAGTGTTTTGTGGTGTTTTGGGTGGTTGCTTTGGCTTACCTTGTCATCTCGAGTTACAAACTCTGGAAATATGGCCCACCTTTCCACAATGATAACATGTCTGGTCCTTGAATCTAAAATTGTGTGATGCGTGCGAGTCTCCTCCGCATCGATAGCAACTTTAAGGCGTGAGGTTCGGCGGCGGCGGTGGTTTGCTGTTATCTGATATCTTGTCAACTCGAGGTTCTGCGCGCAGCTCACTGTGCAATTCCGAAGCATCACGAACGGCAGCTTCCATCGCTTTGGAATATTTCAGGTTTGCTTCTGAAAGCAAACGCCTTTGTATCTGCATATTTTGAAGGCCACAGACCAATCTATCTCGTAAAGCTTCGTTAAGGTTCGCGAAAAAATTGCAGTGAGTCGCTAGTTTCTTCAGTTCTGCTACGTAGGCCAGCACGGTTTCCCCTTCTCGCTGATTTCGTTTGTAAAAACGAAAGCGTTCTGCCATTTCCAATGGTTTAGGACTTAAGTGTTGCTGAAGGATCGTGACGATCTCTTGGAAGCTCTTCGTGGCTGGTTTATCCGGTGAAAGAAGGTCCCTCAACAATGTGTATGTTTTGCTGCCGATCAAACTTAACAAGGTTGGCACTTGGCGGTCCTCATCGATGTTGTTTGCTACGAAAAACTGTTCTACACGTTCCGCATAAGTCTCCCATTTCTCTTGTGTCTCATCAAGACTCTCCATCTTCCCGATAGCAGTCATATTTTTGACGTTTTCCTACAGCTTTATCCTCGTCGCCACTGTCATGTATTCGGTTTATGGCGAATCAAAGCACATGGTACAGAATGCGCATAAGTGCGCATGCTCATAATGTCAACCGCTGGCTCAATACACTACACCTGATAGACGCACTTGCAATCAGATAGACCATGTGTTAATCAACAGCAAATTTAGAACCATCTGTGCTGGACACAAGAGCCATAAGATCAGCTGATAACCACCTGTTTACACCAAACTGAGGTTGAAGCTAAAAGCTAAAAGCAGTAGAAGGACGAGATATGATACTCAGAAGCTGGAGAACGATATGTGTAGAAGGCACTTTAGTTTGCAACTAAGGATATTGCAGAGGGGGGAGCTGGAAGATGACGAAACAGATCAGCCAGAAGCTGAGCTGGAGAAGGCAAACGGCATCTTAGGGGCCTACAATATGACAGCAAAGAAAGTTCTAGGATGTAAGGCAAAGAAAGTTAAACCATGGATCAGTAAGGAATCGTGGGACCTGATTGAGCAGAGGGAAGCGATAAAACTAAAACTTGATGGAACCAACTCCAAGAGACTAAAAGAAAAGAGGCGAGTACAATATAAAGCCAAAGACCGAGAAGTGAAGAAGCAAATACGCAGGGACAAGAGAAATTGGACAGAAGGGATAGCAAAAGAAGCAGAGGAAGCAGTGAATATGCAACACATGAAGACTCTTTACAACTTGACTAAAACGATCCACAATGACAGACCAAGACAGAGCACAGTAGTCAACGACAGAAATGGTAACGCCCAAACCAGCGATGAGTATAGAAGGAAGCGGTGGAGAGAGCATTTCATGGAGATACTCAATAGGGAGGAGCCAGCCTGAGCGTGACATATGCACGAAAAAGCTACGACATTTGAGTGAAAAATTCGGAACATAATTTCTCTCAACTACACTTGGTTATTCCCTGCTAAAGGTTACCCGTCTCGATGATGATTACGCGGGAGTTTTGATTTAGAAGCAAGCCCAGTAGGAGGCCAAAAACTGCAGAAAAAAGATAAAAAGGGAAAAAAAGGAAAGCCATAAAAAAATTATAAAAGTCGCAAGACGTAGGTCATAAAGCGCGATGCTAGTGGAAAGAAGGGCATGATTTCATGTTACAAATACCTTTTTGAGTAGCTATTTTAACTCATATCCATGCTATAAATGTCAGAAATGTCCCAAATTGCTTTTTTTGCCAAAGCTTTCTAGTTATATATGAATAGTGTTAATTTGTCAAATGATTTGGGAGCTTCCCAAAATATCTGCCCCACACTTAGGGCCTGTTATGGACTGGGCGTGTCATAAACTTCGAAATCCTATTGAATTGTAAATTGATTTGTTTAAATGATTCGTTCTGCTATAACAAATTGACTTCGTATCGTAAAACCTACTACCACAACCTAGTCTTCACTTCGAAAAGGACTGATCAAAGTCTAATGTACATGCGATTATTGTAGTTAAATTTCACGTGTCCATCAATCAACAATTTACTGTACAAACAAAACAAGTATCTGGTTTAGTCAAAAGTAACGAAATTGTTTTCGCGTGAGGGCGTCTCCATGTTTTCGAAAAGCGCTTTCTGATCTGAAATTGGTGAAGCTCTGTAAACCAAATATTGGAGCAGTGCCGCCTTGATTTTTTTCAGTTTGGAAAATTGAAGATGGCTCTGAACTATGCAATAACAATACAATAATACAATCAAAACATTATTTTTTTTTTAGGTTTTAAGGTTACTCCAAACCTTCGCGGAGCTACATCGGTCGATTAAATAGTTTAAAGCATCGTTTCCCATAGAATGAAAGTAAAATATAAAAACACGCGCGAGTTATCAACAATTTGTTAATGAAAGTTAATCAACCGCCAAGGCTTCATAATCCTATTTCAAAAAGAAAAACTAATGGGAGCGAAGAACACCTGAGAAGTAAGCAATGTTACGAGACAGCGACTTCCAAGAACGAGCCCGAATTATTCTTCATCGTCGGATTGTTCATTGTCCGAAGCGAGTGCCTCTGAAACCACGATGCGCCACTTGCTCCTCGTTTTGTTTTTGTTTTGTGGTAGTACGTTTTTTTCCTTTCGTACCGTCCTTTCGTGACCACGGCTAAAACGTGTGCCTCCTTGAACCCGCGCTGCGGCACTTGCTCCTTTTGTTTTGGCGAAGGACGTCGCTTTCCTTTCGTTGGGGAGAGGAATGGTGTAGGGGAGAGGGAGAAAGGAAGCAAAAAAATAGGGAGAAAAGAGAACCAGAGCAAAAGAAAGAACGAGATATAACGACATGACAAACGTGTTTTGTATATTTTTTTTCTTTAAAGACATGTGGAAACGAGGCGCTGCAGCGAAGTAGCACATGAAATAAGCCTCTTGAAAGACTAATTAAGGAGAAAGGCGAAAAATCAGGGAGGAGGGAGAAACGGCCAAGAAAATATAGGGAGGTAGGAGAAAAATAGGTAAAAAATAGGGTGGAAAGAAATTTAACTGCCCGTTCCTCTCCCCTCTTCCCATAGTTGATCACGGTTAAACAGTGTGCGCCTGGAACGTGACTGTAAACACTATTGCTTTCCCGTGAAGCTGAAGTTTGCATACTGTGAACGCTAAGGGTTCTGTTTTTTCATTGGCTCGCGGCGTTTCAAGTTAACACATTCCTCTTTGAAGGGGTGATACGTTTATAAATCTTTAGAATGCAAAAACTCGCACTCGTTTTTCAAGAAAATTCCTTCTCTTTAAATGAATTAACAGGGTATGAAGATTTGACGGTTTTCTATGACATTTGGTCAGAATATTCACTGATAGATAAGGAACAAAACGCGTGTCGGCGAATTCCTCTATTTTGAATATTTTCCTCGTTTATACGTTTATAAATCTTTAGAATGCAAAAACTCGCACTCGTTTTTCAAGAAAATTCCTTCTCTTTAAATGAATTAACAGGGTATGAAGATTTGACGGTTTTCTATGACATTTGGTCAGAATATTCACTGATAGATA
>OMLO01002693.1_pt1 | contig 14489 bp, 8 predicted proteins | sample 1674811 | NCBI WGS metagenome assembly OMLO01 (sample SAMN06265003, study PRJEB25207) | coral metagenome | isolation source: Coral host | place: Mexico:La Bocana,Puerto Morelos, Mexico | collected 2008-11-13
CCAAAAGAGGAATATTGTATTTGTACCAGAGTGCTTCTGAGTGTGGATTACCATCAGATGAACAATCTAGTTCAATGTTATCTCCGACTTTTGCAGATATTATCATAGCATGAGGCAATAAAGCTTGGATAAATTGTGGAACTGTGATGTTAATAGAAAAAAAGTAACAAATAACAATGTTAATAGAAGAATTTCTGTCATTAATTTTTTTGTGTGTAATTTTCAGACTGAATGTTCATTCTACTGTATTCCTTAGACAGAGCCCTTTTCTTGCTATTACAAGAGCTCAAAGAGCCCTATTTATACAGTGAACCTGAATATAACTCTTATCTATTTATGATTAAATTTTAGTGCAGAGCAGTTCTTTGCTTCCAGCTGCAGCCCCACAGAAAGGATGGCAAAGAGGTGCATACACATGTATATGTTGATTTGATGACTATTGGGGCAACATAAAAATAAATAACTGTAAAATAATTTACTACAAGTATAACCTGTCGTAGTGTTGCAAATTATATCATTGAAATAGCAACACTACTATTCCAATAATACTGCAACAGCACTTCAACTAAATTTCAACTACAGAGGAAAAAAGATGGCACCTGTACATTTTACCACAATACCATGATATACTCAGCGCAAAAAGTACAAGGAAAGCCCTTTTTTTGCAACTTTTGTTGCTGTGCTAACAACAATGTAAATGCAGTGTTTTAAGATGATACAAGTAGAACTTTTTCTGTATGTTTCTATGAGCATTGTTAGAGTTTTTCTTACAGTGAATTGTATTGCTATCTACTAGTCAAAAAGGCCTCATATTGCTATGGCTAAATCTGAGTAATTGTAGATTGATTGTATATTTAATACTTAATTTAATAAATAGCTTACCTGCCATTCCATAAGCGCAGCCCAAGAGAGCAAAACAGAAAAAACCTAAAATAAGCATTTCTGTTGTGGAAATGACTGTTTTCTATGTGTTAGGGAACCAACATTTTGCAACTCTATGCTGTCTTGATCTCTCCACTATAATATTTAGACTTGCTTTGCATGTACAAGTACTGTCAGTCACTCAGTCCAACATTTTGTTGAGATAATCTGCAGGAAAACCACAGAGAACTCACATGTATTGTAACAATAACATAGGTGTGGGTGGAAAAAGAATGAAATTTCTCAGAACCCATATTGACTTTTTCTGTTCATTTTAAAGATGTCTGCTTTTGCACTGGAAAGAGATCAAGTTATCTATTTGATAGCGTAGGGATCATAGACCATGCAATAAAGGTTATTAAAATACAAACATAACAGGCACTGCTCTTTACTTTCTTTCCCAGCATGCATGCTTATTGAGTGCAAAGGAGAAACGTTAAGACTTTAGCTCCCTGCTCTGTAAGGGTGCACAGAAATAATAATTGGCACAAGTTCCCTAAAGGGGACATGGCTAAGCAGTCTCAGTCTGTATTCAAAAGACTTGGGCATAAATATTAATCTCGGAAAGTTGGCATATGCATGAATACTTCACTTACATTTACTATAAATCTCCCCACATTTTGCCAAGTTTTACTAATATAATATTATTGTCACAATGTAATTTATGACCAGACTGTAATTTCAACTGACCAGTATGTTACACTACAAAATTTCATTTTTTTTTTCATGAGAACTCTTTTAATGCAAGTCATATTCATAAATACATGGATACACTGTAGCTAATTTTTGAACTCAGTTAATATTTGATTAAATATGTGGTTTGCATTCTTCGAGTTAGTCACTTATCCCACTTATCCCTAGTCAATAATATTTTATTGACTACAGCATAATAAAGCTCGACATGTTCAGTCCTACTGTACATCGAATGTTTATGATTGTGGTCACCTGCTAATAGCCCAGTGGTTCTGTCCAATCATAAGACTTACACGGGAAAATAATTATTAACACACACTGCAATCTTTGGGCACACCAAACTCAAACAACATCGAATCAATTTTGAAAATAAACATTACCAGACAGCACTTTCCAGATGCTTTGGAAGGCATTGAACGTAAATTCTGGGCGTCAATAAAACCCGGAACATGGAACATCCTGGAACATTCCGGAACATCCCGGAACATTGAATAATTATGATAATAATGAGAAAAAAATGTAAAATTAAATTTTCAAAGACTGAAAAGACCAGCATCTTGGAAGCGGCAAAGCTGAAACTACCGTCATAAATGTTATCATTTTATGATCTTATTATAAAATGCAATTAAAATCTTCACTGTGGCTAAACTGGGCAGCCGGTCGAGGTTTTAAATCATTAAATGACCGGCAGTCCCATATTTTGCTCAAATTTAAGGAACTGAAGGAACCCATCCAATTTTGAACTATCATATGTCGATTAACAACTGCCAAGCGACCCAGAGGAGCTGTATAGATTGCAAGTCTTACGCTTGGTTTCACCGTTTTCATGCAAGTCTTACGCTTGGTTTCACCGTTTTCAAATAACTAAACGACCGGCAGTCCGAGTTTAGGGAATCAAGCGAACCGATCATGTACAAGCTATCTTACAACTGACTTATCTGCTTTAGACGCTTGTCGCTTCACTGAACGATTAGATATGCAATAAACAACAGTAAACAAGGAAGGATACAAACTACAGCGTATAGTTAAGTACAAAGCGAGAGTCAATCGTCACAGTATAAAACCAGAGATCAAAAGAGGCCTCACTTGTGCTAAAAATTTCCCGCTAAGAGTAAGCGTCACGCTTCATAGGAAATGGGTAAGATGTCGCGACTCGGGTGTCATGATCTTACTGCAATCCTACATATTCTCATACTTATAATGAAGAAATGTTTTTTGGATCGCTTGAAACTTCTCATTTGAAATATTGTAAGATAGCTTGCACATGATCGGTTCGCTCGATTCCCTTAACTAGGACTGCCGCTCGTTTAATAATTTGAAAATCGTGACCGCTCTAAAGAAACAAGGCTCGTTCTCTGAGCCGAGCGTAAACCAAACTTTAGACTTGCGAGACTACAATGACGGCTCAATCACATATAAAAAATGTTTCCTAAGAGGTCCGTTGCACTTGTAAACAGATTGTTTCCTCATAGGTCAGTTACAATAGACGACACCATTTTGCTATCTTTGCGTTTTCGTATATGCGATTGAGCCGTCATTGTAGTCTACAAGTAACCTTACAAGTGTATATATGAGATAAATGAAAATGAATAAACGTAGTAATTTCCTTAGGAAGTCAAAACAGTCACTATAAAGTCTAGTTTGGATGCTCCAACTGCGGAGGAGGCTTGGGTACGTTTACAGGTACTGAAGTTTGCCTTCGAGAAAATCATTAGCCTTTATTGATCATTGCAACGTTTGCATCTAAAAGTAACTTATAGATTCTGTAGCGAATTGACTTTTATGTTTTGAGCGAATGTGTAGCGAATCGACTGAATAATTATGTGTAGCGAATTGACTTCGAATTGTAGCGAAATGACTTGGAGCGAATCGACTTTGTAGCAAAACGACCGGACACCCCGGTCATTTAGTGATTTAAAACCTCAACCGGCTGCGCAGTTTAGCCACAGCGAAGATTTTAATTGCATTTTATAATAAGATCATAAAATGATAACATTTATGTAGTTTCAGCTTTGCCGCTTCCAAATTGGGTCTTTTCAGTCTTTGAAAGTTTAATTTTACATATTTTTCTCATAATTGTCATAATTATTCGATGTTCCGGGATGTTCCGGGATGTTCCGGAATGTTCCGGAATGTTCCATGTTACTGGTTTTATCGACGACCTCCAAATTGCAGGTCTTTTTAGTCTTTTAAAATTGGATTTTACATATTTTTCTCGTAATTATCATAATTATTCGATGTTCCGGGATGTTCCGGAATGTTCCGGGATGTTCCATGTTCCTGCTTTTATCGGCCCGAGTTTTAGACTCCTATAAAGTTTTGAAAGAGAGGGGACCCTGGGAACGAGGTTGAAGTTAAGCCAAAGCGGTTGCCAAAGCGACTGTTAATCGGAGACCCAGGGGCAGTTAGTGGGGGCGGGAGAAAGTCTAAACGGGCGAGAAAAAAATTCGGGCCAAAAAAAGTCAAGTCACTCGTTCTTGACTTTTTTTTCGCCCGAATTTTTTTCTCGCCCGTTTAGACTTTCTCCTGCCCCCACCAGGGGGCCCCCCTGCGCCCCCACTAACTGCCCCTGGGTCTCCGAGGATGCTGACTGACAAACGAAACGCGAGCTTCGGACCCCCCGAGAGCCCGCAACAAAATTCGCGGGAAAACAGCTTCTGGAAAACGGTAAAGGGAAAAGGCACTAATCAGCGAAAGAGAAGAAAAGTTGTGGCGACCTCCAAAGAACCAACATCCAGTCAACCGAGCGCGATCCAAAAAACATGGTCGCTGCCATGAATTCGCTCGGGTAGGCTTTATTTTCAAGTTCCTTCCTCCTGCTTTCATCGAACAAAATATTCGCCATTCTCCTTTTACTTCGGCCCGTGTTTCTTACGAAATTTTGTCCAGAGCGCCTTCTCTCTTTTCGAAGAATTCATATTGTACGTTTTCACGGATTCTGCATTAAAAAATTCACTCATACCAAAGGCCTAAACGACGCGGAATCCAACGACGCGACGCAGCACAACTTTAAGTGTAAACATAAAACAACAAGTCTCGGATAAGATTTGCCGCGATAAATCCATAGGCGCTAGATGTGTTAATGGGATTACAACGCCTTTAGTTATTTATTTACTATTCTCCAAAATAGTTTTTCCCCGAAACCTCGCGATCGTTGAATGATTTAAAAAACTTTTTTCAACCAACTTTAAATTGATGTTTTAGCTATATCAGGAGCAAAGAAAAAAAAATTCGCAAAATTCGGTCTTTGAAGGTCTACAGTAGCCCTACAGTTTTACAATCGCATGTGCGCCGAGGACGATAATTCAAATCTGCGTGCACTCGAAGTGGAAACATTGTTTCGGTTTTATCTAAGACGAATTTACCGAGCTCCCATCGCTCAGTATCTGTGATATCAGACTGCCGACCACGGTCTCAAATTGACTAAATGCCCTGCAGTCAAGCTCGGTAAATTTGTCGAATGTAAAACTAAAACCAAAATAGTTTTTAGGATCACTTGACATTTCTAAAGAAATATCAAATACTTTCCATAGGTTTGATTGAAGATTTCAGTCGGAATTCGGTGATTGATTAAAGACCATGTTTCTATTTAACAATTGGTTAAAGACCATGTTTCTATTTACAATTACCGGTAGAGCCTGCGGCTCGTGTTACCACAGCATTTCTCGTTCTCCCAAACTTTCACTTGTGCAATAGACCACAAATTTCTATGGTTTATAGCCTGATAAACCACACGGGATGTTGGAAGAACACGAGAAGAATTTGTAAATTCACGAGCCGCAGGTGAGTGATTTACGAATTCTTCGAGTGTTCTTCCAACATCACAAGTGGTTTATCAGCCTATAAACCATAAAAACTTGTGGTCTATTCCTTTTATATGATAATTCAGAAGACGCGAAATTTCCATGGGTTTACTGGCACAATAAACCATAGCTAATTGACCAATCAGAGTGTGTGCATTAATTTAATTATTGTATAAAACTCGATAGAAACACAGTACATGTTTTCTTTTTCTTATATACCATACAAGTGAATAGTGCTTTTCATGCACGCTGATTGGCTAGCTCAGAGGTGAAAAGCCAAGTACTATTCACCTCTGAGCAGCCTAAGAAAAACAAAGTGGCTTCATGTTTCAAATAAAGTTACTCTGAAACAAGCAGAGTTACTCTTTGGTCTGCTAGTTAATCAGTTTGTGTGGTATATACTAAAACAATTATTCACCTCAGTGTCAGTGAAAGAGGTTGATATTTACCTCGCCGCTTCACGGCTTGGTAAATATCCACCACTATTAACCTCCATTTATTGAATAATTGTTTACTATTTGACAGTCTGATATCACAGATAGTCTGATATCAAAGATGCTGAGTGATGGGTTCGTATTTAATAAAGAACCATCAAAATAACCTCTTGTTTAGTTATTATAAACTTGGATTTCTTTGTTTTGAGCTCTATTTATTTTCACAGTGCTTTGATTTTAGCAAGTTAGACCTGAACAAGCATGAAGGTCTTATTGTTTGCCCCACAACTTGCTTGATCTGACCAAATGTCCCAAATGTATGTTGTTTACACTTCAAGATAGGACAGCAGTGTCTTCAGAAACTAGCATTTATTTTTAAAAACCACTGAGCAAAGCAATACATAGAAAAATGAATAAAGGGTGAAATTTTTCTCATTATGTGGCCCTTATCAAGCCAAAGAAAACAAAACATCCACACTAAGGCCTCTAGGCCTCTTGTTTTAGTCTCAAAATTGAATGTATCAGTTTAGCCGTGACTATATCAGATATAAAGATGCTCATTAATGTTAAATTCCATTGTTTCTTCTTTATGCATTATTAATGACTTTCTAGCTCCGTAAAAACTTAAATCTATAGTTTAAAAGATTTCATCTTACCTCAGCACCAGAACAATAGCTGACAACTTGCATCAGCTTTTATTCTGGTGGTGAGGAAAGATGAAAAGTCCTAAATTAAGATTGCAGTTTTTACGTAACTGAAGCTCTTGTAAGCAGCCAACCATTATTATTTGGAACCTAATTGTTTTACCATGCACTACCTTATGAGAGCTTGTTCTTGTAAGCAACTAGCTTTTGTTATGAACACTTTTTCGAATTTCAGAGTTGGTCGCTTATGACTGTATCTTATTGTCTTAGGGGCATTTTATTACCCAGTATGACCCTCGGGTGGAGCATTTGAACACTTTTTGTTTCTCCCATGGGATGGGAATTTGACCATCCAAAATTAAAAATGTTAAATACCCAAGAAATCCCCACCTCAACTGGGGGAAGATTTCAAATGGACAGTTACATTACAATCAAATAACAATTTAAGCAATAGATCATAACATGGTAACTGCTGGTATAAAGTTTCTTCTATAGCACAGGTGAAAAGGTTTCATTTTAGTGTACATTGTGTATTCAAACGTATGAACTCGACAAAGCAACATAACATTACACTGAAACAAATTCTGACTCACAAATTTTTCTATTTTTGAACAAATAATTATTTTTAATGTAAGCTTCTAAGACTTCTAAAAGTGCCACCAAGGTTCAAAATTGCTTCAAACCAGTTCACTTTGTCACTCTGAATCAGAGAAACTTACAAGAAACCTTTTTTTAATTTTGTGGGGAAGAATGCCAGACAAATAAAGAAGCACCTTTGCTGTTTATATTCTCAGTTTTTGAAGGACATTAAAAAAAATCTCAGCTGAATGGTTAGGTCCAGCACATAAATAAACCCTCTGCTTGAAACCAGACAATCTAAGGCTATCAAATTAAACACCTCCAAAGAGTCTTTAACAAATGTGTTAAAAACAATTATTAAAGGGGTCTTTATAGGAATTTCTTCAAAGTAGCAACAATAATACTAATTATTAGTAAAAGTAACTCATCAGCTGGAGTGAGTGGAATGCAATTCAAGGAGCAATCAGACAATGCCAAAGTGCATGCTAAAGCATCATCACTCTCTGCCCTGGACCCAAACTACACATTTCATAAATATGATTGGTTATCAGCAGGCTACTGGGACACTCCCCCATTCTGCACAAGCTGTTTCTTGCACTGGTATACTCAAAAATATTTCTATGCTCATGCATCTTAGCCAAAAATACTAACATGTTATAGTAACTTTTACTCATATCAAAACTCTGAAATGGGCTGCAGTTTATCATAACTATGACAACAACCAACAAAACTCCAAAACAAGAAACATAATTGATCAAAATCTACCAACTCATTTTAAATTAAAAGTAACTTCTGTTTCCTGAGGGGTCCAGTTAGGCACCAAAGCCCAAAACAATTGATAAGATTGAACAAAGTTCATAAGTTATTGAAAGGCAGAGTAAAAAGTATATTTATCAAGACACCTTGCCAAAGGTTAAGGTAATCAAATTTGGATTAATTGGTAAAAAGAATCAGTGTCGACCAATTCTTTGTGTAGTCATATTCATGATTAAACAAATTGGACTTCTTCACACTCTCATCAAATTTTGTTAATAACCTGTATGAATACAGACCAAATATTACTCTGCTCACTCCTGTTCATCATCACTTCCAGTCTACCCTTTCTTTCTCTATTGGTATTTTCCTATTACCATCACTTAAATTTGGAAGCAGTCCATGTTTCAGGAGTTGAAAAGAGTGCACTACTCCTGGGAGAGAGCCAAAGTACTGGCAAAGAACTGGGTTCATTGGAGGGTACTGGTGGACACCCTATGGTAATCCCCTATGCTCCCCCAGGGGTGATAAAGAATGATGATAACTGAATGCTTACACACCACTGTTATATATGCTTTTATCCTTAAAACAGCTGTAAATATTTGAATTTTTTGTCTAAATTCTGAAGTTGTCAGTTGAAAAAACTTTTTTCACTGGCTAAGAAGTAATGTTCCTTGGGTAACTGGATTCCTTTTTTATTAAAGGTCCTTTGGTAACACATAAATATAAAGTGGCCTAATAAGAGGTTATACTTAAAAACTTTTCACCACTGATATCCTGGACCAACAAAATTTATACTTGGAACACTGTTTTCATATCAATTTTTATGTAATTATGGAAAATAATACCTCCATGTGGAAAAGAGGTAGATGTACATACTTTACCACTTCAGTTAAGGGAATGTCATCTAAAAATTACATCAAAATTTGTGTAGGAAGTTTAAAGATGATTTCCAGTCAGTACTGAGTACTCTTGAGACTTTCAAGTAAGACATAACAAAATGTAAACATTTTGCAAGCTTTATGCTTCCTTCTTCATAATACTTGATGAAATGACACCTTTGCAGCTGCAAAAATCCATGAAGCAGTTGGGAAAAGATTCTGAAAGGCCTCAAAGATAAGATATGTGGTTTGTAACAAATAACATTGATTTGCATTCCATCAAGTGGGAACTTATAATGGTTATAAACATTGGGGTGCTGAGACTGTGCGATACAGACTGAAAATCATCTTTAAGCTACTATAATTATTCTCTTCAAATCTTCAAAAATTAGGCATTGCTTTCAAATTGTCAATTGTTGACAGCAAATCCACAAACGTTTCAATGATTTTGACCATGACCTCTATTAAACACTTGAATAGTCTTTTTGGCATCACATAACAATTGAAGAACCAATACTCAAGGGAATAACTTGTTAAAACAAACCAGATGTAAAATATATATAACTTAAGCTTTAATATTGGTATTAATCACAGAGCATAACATGTCAAATATCAAAGTAATATCAACATCAGAATGGCTTTCCATAATACATATGCTTTGTTGAACCCACAGGACACTCAACTAAGCATTCCACTTATCTACAAATTGAAACTAAACATACTTCACAGAAACTTGCTAAAGAGGCTGAGTACACACTTCTGTAATGACAAAAAGCAGCTAGTTCAGTCTGTGGTGTAACAAAAACTGTACTTTACTCTTTTTCTACTAATGAATAAAATAGTTATAAGGTCAGTAAACATGAAAAGTTGGAACCTCAAATCAGATTACCCTAAGTAAGTGGCTTAGGAGAAAAAACACATGGTGAACTTAAATGATGGAATTCCTCTCAATTGACATCCTGAAATCAAGTAAACACCCTTCCTCTCTAGACACCACTCATACTTAGTCTTAGTTATGCGACTGTCAATAAACGAATCAAAAAGTAAAATATCCCGCACTGGAGAAAAAAAATGACAGATAAGAACAGTCATGTCAGCCTGGCAGACTAACATAAAAGTAACCAATTTCCTACTCTAGAAAATTCCCAAACTTGGGGATTACTTCTGCTACATCAACAGATGGAGATGTTATCTAGGATAAGCTAAAGAAAGGAAAGAATCAGGGATGTGTATCTATTATTGGATTGTAAAATTCCTTATTTTCTTAATGAAGTTAACATTTCAACTAAATTATTACGCAATCTTTGCAACGCAAAATTACAGTACATGTAGAAATTGAAAAAAATCACATTGTTTCACGTATTATAGCTATCTACAATCAGTCTGAAGGTGTGGTTCTTTGGTATCAGTTTACTTGTTTCTTTGTTTCAAGTAAAACGTCCCACCTGGTATAAGCACTAAAGCATGCAATTTACAATTTCAGTTCTTTACAAAAAATAGACGCAAATTGAATGCATCATGCCATTTTTCAAGAACTGAATTACTGTACATTACCATTTCCTAAAGCGAAAACCGCGTACTTTATCTTTGCTGCTGCTTAGCACACGTTACTCGAGGCACGACGCGTTCTTTCTCAAAATGGTCCTTAGCAATCACGCGATTAGTAAATTAATTCCCGCCGTGAACTGTTGATCTCAAAACCTTGAGAAAATCGAGTTCTTTGCAAGGCACCATGCCGTGATAAAGCAAAATTCCATCTTGGAGTTCTTTATCATGTGAAAATTGAATTTACGGGTGCTGTTTTTGTCATCATGAATCTTACATCTTTTGCATGGCGCTAGTTACCTTAACAGACTATTTTCATACTGGCGTGTTTGTTCCATGGCTAAACACTTTATGCACTACGGAGAAGTAAAACTTTCTCCACACATTTATGGTTTTACTTGACCAAATCCAAAATCCTGATGTTATTCCAACGATCAAGAACATTAAGTATTTAACCATAAAGACGGTGAAATCCGGTTTGTCATTAGCTATAGGGTATTTAGGACAATCCATGTCTTTCATGTCATCGATGCAGGCCTGTTGGTTCTTCCACCCTTCAAACCAAGACTGCTGCCATTTTTCTCGATTTGCCTGCTCGTAAAATAAACAGCCGATTACTGAGATGGCTGGAAGAGTGTATAGGATAGAGAATACTCCAATTCGAATCATTAATTTTTCGATTTTCTCCCTCTTGCTATAATCATCTTTTAAAACGGATCTCACTCGAAAAAGCGATACAAATCCCGCCAGAAGAAACGTAGCCCCGACAAAAAAGTAAACGAACAACGGGGCCAAGACGTATCCTCGAAGTGCATTTAAATCTGAAAGTCCAACAAAACAAACGCCACTTAGTTCGTCGCCATCAACTTTTGTCATCAATAAAATGGCAATTGTTTTGACCGCAGGAATCGCCCAGGCTGCGAGATGGAAAAATTGAGCATTTGCTTCGATAGCTTCATGCCCCCATTTAAGTCCGGCCGCCAGGAACCAAGTCAGTGTTAGAATAACCCACCAGATCGAGGAAGCCATGCTGAAGAAATAAAGCAGCATAAATATAACAGTACATCCCTCGTGCTTAGTTCCTTGGACAAGGACTGAAAAGCCAGTTTTGGATTCTGTACAAGATAAAGAGTCTCCAGCGGCGAAACCAATGATGAAAGAAACAGAAATCATGAAGTAACAACCCGAGAGGAAAATAATCGGCCTTTCTGGGTATCTAAATCTTCTCATGTCAATAATAAAAGTCAAAATCGTGAAGAGGGTTGAAATGCAACAGAGAATTGCCCATATTCCAGTCCAGAGACGGGCAATTTTTCTTTCTTTGTCATCGAAATAAATGTTTTCACACCTTGCCGCACATTTCTTCTTGCCGAAAAACGTGTAATGATCGTTATCAATTTGTTGTTCTTCTGGACATCGAAACGGCACATTGCTCCTGTCAATTGGTTGCGTTGTAGCGTTTACTCCTGGCTTTTCTGGTTCCTTTGTAGGCAATCCTTGGCCATTTCCACTCGTTATATTCTCGCCAACACAGATTTCTTCGCCCAATTTAGGAAACTTCTCGCAACGCAAGGACTCTGGCCATGTAAAACCAAAACGTTTCATGAGATCTTCGCATCCATCTCTAGCGCTGTCACAAAGGGAACGGCAAGGAGGAACAGGTATCGCAAGAACAGTACAGATAGGAGCGTAAACCGAACACAAGAAGAACGCCAAGTCCTTGGAACACCCAACTTTCACCAGTGGGAAAAACTGATGCACTTCGAGAGCAGCTTCCTCTTGTGTTCTATGTCTCAACATATTTGGAAATAATGTGGTGTTGTACTGTAGTCCTGTGCAAAGAGGTATTGTCACTGATTCACACTTCAGGTTCTTTTGGCACAAGCAGGGAAATAAACAAACCCCAAAGATCACGACGGGGAGCAGTAATCGGCCAAAACCTGAACTGTAAGCTTCTGTGATCATTTTCACTCTGACTGCAGCACTAAAGGAATTCGAATCTATGCAATTCCACAAAGAACGCCAACCTTTTCAACTCTTCGGTTTGTAATGGCCGACTATGCATGACTGAAATGAAGTGTCAACGAAATTAGCATACTTCAGCGCGCACACTGTGATTGGCTAGCGGCAGAAGAAAACGACAATCAGAACATAAAACAAGTTCTGATTGGATAGAAAGACACGATCTAGCTAATTAGGATCAAAACAACGGCTCCATGTTAAGGCCGCCGGATATTCGATCGGTTCCTCCAAATAGCTTTGAAAGCTTTATGGTGTACTTTTCAAATGTGGAATTGACACGCAAAAGCGGCTTACTATCGAGTCAGCTTTTGAATATTAAGTAACGCGCACTTTGGAATAAACAATAAAATCGGAAAACAATAGAGTGGGTATACTTCACATCTTTCAAAGAGATGTTTCGAAATACCAGCAAGAACCCCTTGCTGTTTTACCATTATGAATAACCTATGAGGCATCTGGAATGCATTTCGTTTTGACGCCTTTTGGCCACGGAATTGGAAGCTTGCGATATTAAACTCTGCGGGGAGTCAATTGCTTCGGTTTACATTTGTGAAACCCCTTGTCTAGAGTAAACAAAAACTACCTAAAGGTCCTTTGTATTGACGAAGATAAACCAGAAATCAGATAACCGGTTCATTTCCTCGGGGTTGTTTTTTCTGTGAAAGTTTCCTGAGGATGGGGCATTCTTTACATTCTTAAACGTACCGCTTCTTTTGGCTTTTTGTTCATATCTTTTTTGATTGATTTATTATTATGATTTTTTTTTTCTAAATAAAGAACTTGTTTACATTGGCCATGCAGAAATCTTCGCACACTTGATAATTGTGTAAACATAATGACAAGATAGGCTTAAAATATAAACTGAGTATTAAGTAAGAAACCATGTCACGGTAATATGACATGAAACGGATAGTAGGCGACCGGGACAAGGTATGACCTGTCGCAGTCCTCAGTAAAATGTAGGCACGCAAGGCATACACGAGTTATTTTTTGGTGTGAATGTTCTGTATATTTTTAGGTGTTCACGGTTTTATGAGTTTTACTGTAAAATCGCTTCTTAATTTAAATGTGGAATTTACACGCAAAAGCGCCTTACTATAAAACCGAAGAACAGCAGCAAATTATGACCATGCTACTACGTGAAGATGTCATACCCAGAATCAACACCAATCTGTCATTCACGGTTTGCGGTACAATGTACATGTTACTTTTTCTCTCTCTACCATAGCAGAATTCATGACGTTTAGTTTTCTTGTTCGGAACAATTCCATTGTAGTTCTGATAAATTAATTTTCCCTAGTAGTAGGAAATAATTTCCAATGATAGTAACAAAACCTATACACAAGAGGACATGTTCATTTACTTTTTCTCTACCAGACCTCGCTCGTCGCCCGCCCGCTTCTTCGATCATCTCCACTGACTGAGAGCCTGTAACAGGCTACAACCGTGAATCAGTGCCATACAGAGAACTTAGACCCTAAGCATAAATGGCTGCCAATTAAAAATCCTTTTGTAAGTATTAAAATTAGCCCAACTAACCTCGTTTTTGAGCTGACAATTCAAAAGAATTTTTATTCTCAAACGAGGCTAGTTGGGAAAATTTACATGCATACAAAAGAATTTTTCATTGGTAGCCATTTATGCATAGTGTCTATGACACCGTCTGTGCTAACAGTTGGAGGATATTGTCAGTTTCTTTGAATAGATCATCGGCAGGAAGAGTTGTCTCTTCTTTTGCTACCCCAGTATCTTCAACACTTTCCCATTCGCCCACAGCTAGGCACGTGGTTGTTAAGGCTTACCATCTATTTTGATTAAATGCCAGTAATGCAACACATTCGAGTAGTCCGCGGGGGTACTTGGGTGTGATTTGGGTGGGTATGTGTCGCCCGGCTTTCCAAATTTGAACCCCGTTTCAAAAATAATTTGCGTTTAAAAGTTTTTAATACCCCGTTCCATAAATTTAGTAAATTTCAAAAGACCCTTGATTTGAAAAGCTATTTTCCTTATTTGGTTGACCTGTACGTCCAGATACGACGATACTGCTTCTAAACAAATCGATAAGCCAACTTATTACGCGGATGCGAAGCAATCCGCGTTAGAAATTGGGACAAGTTTGTTTTTGTTTTTGTTTTTGTTTTTTTTTCTTCATGGTAGTCGCAAATAGTAACGCAAGTTGTTATTGGCTACAGCTACATTGTAGCCAATGGTAGC
>OMLO01002694.1_pt1 | contig 14484 bp, 7 predicted proteins | sample 1674811 | NCBI WGS metagenome assembly OMLO01 (sample SAMN06265003, study PRJEB25207) | coral metagenome | isolation source: Coral host | place: Mexico:La Bocana,Puerto Morelos, Mexico | collected 2008-11-13
AGGGAAAATCGCAAATTTTGGTCATAAATAGGGTAAGGGTTTTGGGAAGCGGGCCGCACACCCCTACCCAATTTTTCCAGGAGTACCCCCTCCCCCCCCGGGTCAGTTACACAGTAATTGCCAAAAATTAGCCTTTGAGATGGTCAAGAATTTAGAAAAATCTTCGGGACATAGAAAGTGGTTTTTGGTCATGGTCATAGTAATGTGTGAAGTAGTCATTATTGCTCTTCACTGTTGATTACTAACAATGATACAGGGTTTTTTCTTTAGTGTTCCTGAGAGCCACAATGACAACTGGCTCTTCCCTTCACTTAGCATCTAAAGAGACCATTCAAAATGCTCAATCTATCAATTTTATTGATTGTTCAGAACTGTACAAGTTGAATTTAATTCATTTTTTACGGTATAAAACGTTGGTTTACAATAAATATAAATGCATCATTGTGAGTGAATCGAAGTTTCAAAATTTGAAATTATGAAGACTTGATTACTTGGTGTAAGATATTTAACTATAATACAGCTGATCAAAGCTACACAACACTCTTAATTTAAATTGTACCAGTTATCTTTTGTCAAAATTCAAGATTTAAAGTAAACAATTTACAAGAACATCATTTAAAACCTTGTCTTTGACATGCTAATAATGAAACCCCTTAAACTATAAAGACCTCATTAGTAAAAGTGAACCCTTTTCAGCTGCCCTGCCACCCCCAAGAGATTTGAAGAAAAATTAAATTGCTGCAACAACGTGCTCAAACTTGCAGCATTTATTAAACATAAAATTAGTCATGGATAGCATAAACCTCTGACTGTGTGACTCAAGTGACTATTTGATAAACCTTAACTTATAGTGCAAGGCAATTTGGAATATGACTGATTTTCCAATGAAGTGGTCAGAAGTCGGGTAACATTTCAATGAGTGGAAACTGAGGAGTTAAAAAAGTACAGTAATAAGTTGTTTCAAGTTCTAAGTACTAAGTACTAAGGTTATTATGTACAAGTGGTAACTATACATCCATATATTTATTGTATGATTATGGACAAAAAATCAATCAGAAAATACCATTGTCAAACAGTTTTTACAGTGCTTTTGTTAAAGCCTCAGTGGTCCTAAAGCTGGATAAGCCTGATAATTATGTCCTTGATAACTTCAGGCTGTATTCATTCGACCATCACCATCTCCTGGATCTTCCTCTATTAAGTCTGGTGCTACAAAAAACAGTCTTCCATTATTTTAACTATAAGTGTTATAATTTTTTTGAAAATTATTTATAGATGGAAAATTGTCAGTTACAAGTATGCTAGGAGAAGCTCTTAAAAACACTTAAATATAAGCTAGCAAATTGTCCCTGTGAGAGCCTAACGAATTAAAGCAGGCTTATATCGTCCTTTTCAAAACATACCAGAGTACTGTACTGCAAGTAGGATGTAGTAACACCATGGCTTAAAATAGAAAATGGGGCTCAAAAGGCTCTTAAAAGTGTTGATAGTTGCTGTTAAACTAAACGTTTCAGGCATAGCGCTTCTTCAGTAGGTGGAAAAAGGGCTATGCCCGAAATGTTTAGTTCAACAGCAACTATTTGACACTTTCAAGAGCCTTTTGAGCCCCATTTTCTACTGTACTGTAAGATCCTGAGGTAGAGAATTTCATAAAGTAGTACCTGCACTTCAACTACTCTTTTAAAGGCTTTGGTAACGGGTTTCTTAAACATTACTGTAATTATTATTACTACTGTAATAGTAAAATATCTTGTAGGAATACTACAATAGATTGAGATTATGGAAAGAATGGCACAGTGTTTGCATGTCTAGAATGTTTGACCTCAAACACTAATGAACTGCAAAAAAAACTTACAGGCAATGTTGAGATCCTCAGAACTGAACAACTGACTTTCAGTTACAGTAGGAGATGGATATGTACTTGTATTTGGTCTGACAATAACAACTTCTCCATCCTTGTTGAAACCAAAGCCATGCTTGTCATCCCAAATGAAACAGTTTTCCAAACCTGATAAAAATATATATTAGTTCAGCTTAGATTGTATATGGGAAGTTTATACATTTTTTCATAATGAGTCTAGCAACAAAATTATAGCTAACTCAAAAAAAAGCATTCATGCCACAAAAACCTCTGAAAAAGGGTTGCTGTTCGTTTCAATGACAGGCTAACTCAAGAGTTCAAACTCCAACCAATGACAGAATTTCTCACTGTCGTCAATCAAAAACATAGATATACTGGTAGTTGATAGTAAAATCTAACTTAAGATAATAGCATGCAGTTATGCACCTGTGAATTCACTCTGTGTTCCACCAGTTAGCAACACTGATGATGATCTGAAATATCTGATACTTGACTGTCTTGCTGTGTTGAACATCAATTTATGTCCTCTTCTTAACAGTGCCATCATGAAAATATTGTCCTCTCTTTCACAGTCAATGTTATATTCTGTAGAATAATATGAAATATGTCTTATTTTCTATTTCCTCCTCTAAAATTAACCACAATTTTTGGCACAGCAATCTTGTCCCAAGAAACTACAAATTTTTCAGTCAGCAGTTACCAAAAGCGTAATGGCTCTGGAGTGAAAAAAAAAAAAACAAGAACCAACAAATCCTGGTGCTGTTTTGATTTGTCTGTCCAATTTCTTGGTACTAACTGAGATTGTGGCCTCTGAGAATGAAATTGGTGGCAAAATGCAATCACTACAATATGCATGCGGTCATCTTTTTTATTGCCATTATCATTACCAGAAGCTACATGTATTTAACCCCTAGAAGCTTTGGCATGCATACATGCTTGCTTACTTGCTTGTAACACTTGTGATGCCATCAATTAAATGTCAAAAGATATTCTTGATAACGATTTAGCAAAGCATGGATAGATCTATCCACACAACAATAATGGTTTTGGATAATGACGGCATTTCAACATAGCAAATTAAAAAACAGCGTTATCAATCTTCGTAAAATGACCCGTTATACCTATAATCTGTATAATCTATTAAGGTCCCGTTTCCAGGATTTGCCCATAATATTAACACCCAACTCTTTGCAGCAGCCAGAAAGAATATGAACGTCCGTTTTGGCTAAACTATAGAATACAGGGCCACACATCTTATTGAATCACAACAGTGCCTATTGTATGATACTTCGTTCTTCAAAAGGTTTTGACACATGTAAAACAGGTGGTCCAAGGTGGCCCTTCATTCTGTAGTTGCTCCAACGTTTTGTTTCTGAACGAAAGAGACGTTTGAAAGAAATGAAAGCAATCCGATTCTATCGTGATGTTTGATGTATAATTTCACAAGTGGAGAAAATTTTTGACGGAATGGTTTTTATTGGCGGGAAGTTTTTGGCGGATCGTGGAAAAAAATTAGAACCGGCAAAATTTAGTACCACGCGGGAAGTACGTAAACCTTAAACGTAGGACTCAAGTCACAACTGAGCGAACTCGTGAGAACCACAATCTACATATGCATTACAGATTTTAAGATTTGTCCACGCTCGTCAAGTAAGCTAAACATACTGTGAGCTGATAGGAAATAGGAGATTTCACGAACGGACTTAAAAGCTAACCCTTTCCCGTATCAAATTTTCTAAAATTTCCAACTCACACCATTGCCCATTTTCTTAAGCAGAGGCTTCTCTAGCGGAGTAATACAATGCATTCATTACGTGAAGCTTAGCACTTAAACTTAACCATAGCTCTTAGACTAAAAGAGCAACAAGGCTTAAGCTTAATACAAGCATGGTGGTTTTATAGCTTACGTAAATATGTACGGTCAAGCAAATATCACGAGCTCGTATTTCAAAACAAGGTACTTTAACTACTACATTGTGCACTAAAAACTGACAGACGAGGCTATATATCTCTTGGTTTAAGGACTTTGCTTGTATAAAACAAAACAAACTAAGAACTTACCGGCGCTTCTGTAAACCTTTGCACGAACATCAATGTGTTAATATTCACATACGAGTGTGCCGGGAAAGCGCTGAGGACAAAAACAACATCACGTGCTAGAGAGGACATTCTTGGTGGGGGAGGGGTCAGGCAGCCGGGTTTTGTGTGTGTTGGAACGGTCTAAGTGGGAAGAAATTTTACAAATGATTCCCCTCCACAAAAATTAGTCTATCTATGTAATGGAATCATACTGTGAAAATAACACTTCTGCCTGAATGATTAGAAGCAAGAGGAATTGCCAATTAATTCCCCTCTGTACACCCCACAAAGTAACAAAGTAATGCGCTCAGCGTTACCTAGAAAAACAAGAAAAACGGGTTTTGGAGGCCCAGGCTTAATACTCCTGTTTTTGCTCTTGTCACATTCCGTTAATTCAGATTTTAAGAGGGCCTAGCAAAGCTAAGCAATGGGAAATTGTTTACCAGTTGGCTAAGTCAACTCCAAGCCAGGGTTTTACTCTTTATGCCGGATTCAGTTTGAGTACAAGAGTTAGCATCGAACACTTAATAGCCGCCGTTTGGCGCGGAAATATGCCCGGATACTTGTTCGCGGATATATTGTATCTTTTCCTAGAAGCGAACAGTTTTCCGAGAGCGTAGCTCGAAGCTCGAAGAAAACTGTGACCTCTGAGGAGCACATATATATCGTCCAAAAACAAATATCTAAGCACACTTGCACTTTCCTCAGAGAATGAAGGAACAGCTGCCGAAAGGTTCACTAGTAGTTGGGAGGGGGGTGGGATATTCAGTCACGTGACCTCACTAGATCAATCGCGCGCGATCCAAAATATTTAGCCGGAATATTTTACCAACAAACACTGGAAGACTGAATCAGACTGTGAATCACTTGCTGTATTCTGGAAGACTGAATCAGACTGTGAATCACTTGCTGTAATCTGGAAGACTGAATCACACTGTGAATCACTCGCTGTATTCTGGAAGACTGAATCACACTGTGAATCACTCGCTGTATTCTGGAAGACTGAATCAGACTGTGAATCACGTGCTGTATTCAGTATACACGGGACAAACCAACATGGTTTGCTAATTCAACCCTCTTCTATTACTTCAGAACGAGTTTTTTCATGACTAGAAAATACAATTCGCAATGAGATTGAGGCATCCCTCAATTAATAAAACAAGCATTACGATTAAATATTAACTTTTTTTGTGTGAGCATACATTAGCATAATAATGTGCCTTGTGAGCATAACAGTCGGAGATTTTGAGCATCTAGCATAAGTATATTAGTTATATTAGTGACAAATTTGAGTATTATGAGCAAAAGCCTATTCAAAGTTACTCTATTCCCCCTGCGGGGCATTTGTCGGGTATATGTATTTTGTTTGGAAAAAATGTTGCTCGCCGTACAAATCCCCCCCGAGATAGCTGCAAATACCCGACCCAAATGACTCATGGGACAAGTTAAAAATTCATCCTATTTACATATTTTCGATCAATTTTGTCAAGGACAGAATCCTGAAATCATTTCATTTCTGCTTTACTTTCTTTCCTAAATTAATTTCCAGTCATCTTCCGCCTAGCCAATCAAAAAAGCAAAACAAAATTTTCTTGTGAGCCAGTGATAAAGCCTTGTCGAACAATATTACTATGTTAATGTTGTAAAATTCTTGCTCACTGCTACAGTAAGTTTTTGTTCGGTGCCAAAAACGTATTAGAACTGCAATAAGATTTCCTTTAACGTTATAGTTTTTTGTATCGTAGTATCGAAAACTGAAATATATTCTTATCCTGAGCAACAACATGCAAAGCTTTCAATTGACTATATTTCTTTGAAAAATCCGTCTTTTGTTTGTAAGGTATATTAAAATCCTTTGAAGTAGGTAGTTATGTGCATTTTATTATTATTAATTTTGTTTTAGTTTATTTCACCGGTAAAGATGGTTTATAAAATGAGATAAAAAAAATTACTAATTTTCTCTTAGATATTTGAAAAGAGCCTTTTCGCTGAAGATGACAAGTAATGCATTAAACAGTTGTTCCGGAACTTCTTCGCAGAGATTGTACAGCTCTCAATTTGGTCACTTAATTAATTAGAAGCGAGGAAAAAGTTAATATGTTTTGTCTAAAGCGCTTGCAAAGATGACAAAATTAAAGTAGGAATTGATTTTTTGCACCTACTTGGATCATTTCTAATTTTATCAAACGAAAAAGTACAAATATGTAGCGGTTATTGGTCGACCTCAATTAATCTCAATTAAAGAAACGAATCGCCTGCGACTATATTTTAGTTTTATGAAACAACGGCGCTCGCTGTCCGCTTTAGACAGGATAAGAATATAAATTTGCATGTGACAAACCTCCTTCGCTAGGAATTTTACACGATGTTATCTAGTAAGGAAGAGCGGTCTTTTAAGTTCCCTGGGTCATAACGTAGTTGATCGTACGACAGCGCATGACTGAAAAAAAACCAGTTACAATAGATCTGGAAACTACAAATCCTCGGTCGATAACGGGTAATTAAACAAAGGAAAACACCTTGCTGATCTTTAATAAAAATCATGCGAAAACTTTGGTGAATTTTTATATTTCTCATCGTTTATTGTTAGTTTTCACAGATTGGCCAACGTCATCATTTCTTACTTAAGCCTTTAATGGCAATCTATATTGAATTCACGTCTCTGAAAACTCCTATAAATAATAGAATAATTGCGATAATGACGTATAAAAGGAGATGAGCGCTTCTCAAACCTGTCAAAGGTGAACAAATGTCGACAAATACTGTTTTGGGCAATGTGATAAATCAAATTTAATAACTTTGCGACGAGGAGAGAACGGTGAAGCAATAGTTTTCGTTGGAAACATTGTGTTGTGCTAGTCGTGCATTCTAAATTCTAAATACGGTAAGTAGTATCTCCTTTCCCTTTGAAGTTTCGTCTATTCAAATCTTACTTCCCTCTCTTTATTTGAGAAATCGTTTTTATGCAACAGGGGGAGAAATGATTAGTTCTGTGTAGTCATTAAGTACGATTTCTCACCCTATGCTATAGGAAGGGTGAATATTAAAAATTAATGTTTATAACTCAGGTTTTGTCGCTGGCAAGGAGAAAGACAATATTCAGTAAGAGTCGTACCCTCTTCTACGTTACATGGCAACCTTATACACTTTACAGTTATGAACTAAGCATGTATATTCCTCCATCTGGACATTATAGGGATTAAATGTGGTGAATTTAAATATATGAAACGGAGTTAATAACCTACTTAGACCGGCAAATTTGTTTTATGAAGGCAAAAAAGAACAGAAAATGAAAACGAAAAATAAAATCTTAAACCGTTGATAGTCGATAGCAGTTAAATGGGAAGATATGTATCGGCGATGTATTTTTTCAGGATAAAAAGAAATCTTATCTCACGTCGTTACTTGTGTAACAGGCCAGCTCATTACCTTTTACTTAAAATTACGATATTTATCTACACTTGCCATACTTTTCGTGTTGCAAAAGTTCTAGTTTTAACCATATTTCATATTTTGTTTTATTTTCTTTAATCATGGACAAACGCTTCTAAACCTCCGAAAATGTTCTTTGCTTAGCTCGCCGCGTTTACCGACAGTTTACCTATTCAGCTGACCAAAATTAATCAAGACATCATTTAATAATAATAGCTGTTTGTGTTTTGTTCTTTAGCTATGTTAAATACGCTAGTGATAGAAAATCAGTTTTTAAGATACATTTTGAGTTATGATTTTTTGCCTTGTGCGATACAAAACAGGGCAGATACGAAAATATCCTTAGTGACTCGGTGCTAACAGATTCTTGTTTTTGTAAATCATTTTTTCGTCTAATATTGTTTATTAATTGAAAAGAATAATAGCCTCTTATATTCTGCATGTTGCCTTTCATCTGAAGGTCCCATTCATTACCTTCAAGTTTATGTTTTCACTCGATACTATTTGGGTCACTAGACTGGTTATTGGAAATCATTCGTAGATGTCATGTAAACTTGCGGAGAACTTGGAATCAAATGCAATATAATTTTTCGGATGAGGATGTTAAAAGCTCAATAAAAGTAATTTTCCTTTACAGTGACGATCAAAGCTCACATTTAAGCGTTCTCGTTGCACGGAATAAGTATCGCTACTGATGGGGCGCTTGAAAAAGAATGAATACATTTTGATTAGTTGGCATATAGTCTGTTCTGTTTGATGTCAAATATGGATTGTACCGTAAATCTACAAGGCCAAGCAATATTAAGCAACATGTCCTTTCTTAGCTTCCGAATATATTCTTTTAAAAGCAAATTGAAATTGGCACAATGAAATTAAGAGCAAAGGTCTATTCATAACTCAATTTTCCGGAAATAATTAAATCTTATATTCATTTCTCAGTAAAGTTATGGCTGACGGAGGTTATTTTCCATCAGGTTCCATCAATGCCCATAATCTTAAAATCCTGGTTAATTTCTTCATAAACGCCGTAATGGAAACAAGGTTTTTTTTAAAAAAACTAGAGAGTAATTATTATTGATTCACCAGCGCCGGTTCGTTAATTTAACTTTGGTAGCTCAAGTGGTGAAGCGCATATTACAATTTTTGCATGAATACCTTACACTTAGCTTAAACCTTCTCGTGTATATCCTAATGAACATTTCTTTCGTCGTCTTCGTTTTTAGTTTTCAAACATTTTTTAAGGCACTTTTTTTATTCTTTCGTGTGTCTATCGCTCTAATACGTGGATAATGTGTAATAGTTCTTTTTCAGGTGCTTATTTCACCTGTTATGCTTTTTTGTAAGTTGTAAAACTGCAAATTTTTTTAATTATACATCGTATGTTGTCAGTGATTAAATTTATTCATAATTTTTGGGAAGTAGAAAGGAGAGTAGAGAAAAGAAGAGGTTAGGAGGGGACGGGAAAGAAGAGGTGAGGAGGGGAAAGGAAAGAAGAGGTGAGGAGGGAGTGGGGAGGAGATAGCAGGGCAAAAGAGAAGAGAAAAGAAGAGAAGAAGAGCGAATAGGAGGAGAGAAGAGAAGGGAAGAGGAGACGAGAAAACAGAAGTCGTTGATTTTCACTTTTTCTGTTCACCCTCCAGGTTTCGTCATGACGGTAATGAGCATATACACGGAATCATTAACAGCACAGATCAGCATCACCACTGTGTTTACAATCCTTGTGCTGGTGGGTGTGATCGGCAACGCGTTGTCCTGTGTCGTCATACTCGCCAACCGCTCCATGAGAACACCCATGAATTATCTCGTTCTTAACCTGGCAGTAGCGGATATCATTGTGGTAGCATTTGTCGCGCCTCGCTTCATCCTTATCCACGCCTTCAAACACCCGGACGGCTTTCTGGGATCGCTGATCTGCAAAGTGTTCACTGGTAGCAATTTTAGTTGGCTCGGGGGCTCAGCATCCGTGTTTTCTTTGGTGGCCATCTCAGTTGAGCGGTACTTTGCTATCATACACCCGTATGGAAATCGCAAGCTGACGATGAAAAAGCTGAAGTATGTTGTGTGGGCTTGTTGGGTGCTCGCTATTGTCTTCAACCTTCCGCTGTTCCTCACAATGCAGTACAACAAAGAAATTAACTTCTGCACCGAGTTCTGGCCTGAGCCCTGGATGTCCCGTGTTTACAGCATCGCTTGGCTTGTTCTGTTTGGCGTGATACCCATAGTTCTTATGTCTGTGCTTTACTGCAGGGTCATTCGCCGGCTGTGGATTCGCCCAGAACAAAGCCCTCGAGTCACACAAGCTGCGATTCTCAAGTCGCGCAAACGCGTGACAAAAATGGTGATTGCGGTAAGTGGATTGATTCAATTTGAATAACAGTCAAGATCATGCAAATTAATATATGAAAGATCATATATTTGAACTGCGGAGAAAGATATGAATTTATGATTGATCATCGCAGTTATACATACTGCTTAAAGTAAGTTGTATGAGTCAAGATCGTCTTGGTAACGTCATTGCAAAAAACCCACAGGGTCTCGGGTAATGCTACTAATGGGCAAATATGGTGACTACCTGCATTATCTCTGCATGCGTAAAACTGGTCAAAATCAGTTTCATTCCAGGTGTTTCAGATCTTAGAATTAAAAGTCCTAAAGAATGGGGCGCAAGGGTTTTCTGATAGAGAATAGTACTGTTATAGGCTACTCTACATTACCGATATTTCATCTGGCTTGAGGAACAGAAAGCCTTTGGTACTGGGCTTCAAAAAGCTACTTTCAGGGCTTCAGGAAATGGCTGTTTCTGTGGCACTCAATAGCAAACCAGGCGTGCCACAAAGCTGTGTTTTGCATCTATAGAGTCTCTCTTGTCTGTCTTCTTCTTTTCTGCTGTTCGTCTTCCGTATTCGAGACTGGCCCCGCTATCGCACTAGAAGACCGCAATCAGTTTCATTTATATTATCACAAATATGTGCAATCATTTGTTTTCAGGTCAGTGCTGTGTACAGTATCACATGGTTTCCAGTGCTAATCATCTATATGCTGAATTATAATCTTGAGAGCCAAGAGTACGGAAACATCACCTACATCATAGGCATCGTTATTGTCACCTTCAATTCCTGCGTCAATCCCTTTATATATGTGTTCGTCAACGAGCGTTTTAGGAATCACATCAAGCGACTGTTTGAGTTGCCATTTCAGAGGCAAAACCGCGTGCAGCTGGAGCAACGAATGGCTCAAGAGAGAGGGGAGAGTAGCTCACAGCAGCGACGCCAAGCTCTTGAAATAGCAGTTGGGAATGAGTGTTAGGTCTTATCCCCGGGGCCTTGTCACACTAGGTTACTGTCAGAGGTATTCCGTTTGCGAAAGGGTAATCCAGAGAACTGATATTTCATTTAAACAATCAGCCTATATTTTCATTACGCGGTAAATCTTTCCTTGACAATTTATTTGGATCTTTTTAATTGTAGAATCAAGAATTCTACAATAAACTTTGAAAGCGAATGCTACAATCTGATCGCTTTCTTCCGCAAGGGTAAAAGGGCTTTTTTTTCGAGTGGGTAGAATCCGCTGAGCGATTTAATGCTTAAGGATATGCGATCCGTTCGACTTTGCGCCCACATTCACTTCGCATAGCAGATTTCTATAACGAAGAATTCGAGTCTCCGCGGAAGAGAGAGTTTCTATGGTACGCTTTAGGAACAAATGGATAATAAAATTCCTAAGAAGGCTGGAAAAAGGGCATTCACGGTTTCTTGAGTTTAAGAACTTCGGATGTTAAAAAGCTGTTGATCTCGTGTAACTGCAAATTTCAAATGACAATTATTTTCGCCTAAGAAATTTACTATTACCTAAAGAAAATGCTATTTGAAGTAAATTTTAGTTGTAATTCTACTAAAGCATTTCTTTTAATTTATACGAGGAGAGATCCGTGCTTAGAAAACCGCTCTGTAGCCTTATCGCCAATTGCAGCAGGTTCATTGTGGTATCGGCTCAACTAATTGATCATGTGACTAAGCCAAGATTTCGGAAGGCACGCGGAGGTTGGGGTTGACAAACTAAACAATTCACGGTAATCATGGTCCGAGCATGTACATAGAATAAATAATGTTTAACAGGCTCTGCCTAAATATCAAAACTATTTCAAAGGAGCAGTCGTCTTATATAAGCGAGGGAGACGGTTTGCATTTGTTGTCGTCATTCAAGCTTTTTTTGAAATAAAGGATACTAAACATGACTTAAGTATCTTCCAGCCGTGCGTGGTACGACTGAGTGTTTGTACATATTAAGTCATTACTAATTACTCTATAACGAGTATTGAAAAGTTACTCTAAATTTTTTCAGTGTTTTTCTTTTTCACTTGAAAATGTGTGGTATTTCCTTAAAATATTCGATCAGTTACCTTACCCCCCTAAAAAACTGTTTAATGAGATATGTTCACCATTTTAGAAACTTGTTTGACCGGTTTGGCAATGACGTCAATGATTTCTCATTGGCTCACAGCCAAGTCTTTGTTCTTTCACTATATAAGCGCGACGACACCCGGATGGTTGGGCGGCCAGTTATCTCCACCACAACACTCACTATAATGAGTAATAAAAATCTTGTAAAAATAATGAAATGTTAATGATGAGTAATAAAAATCGTAGAACAATACCTCGCAGGTATAGCCAATAACTGTCCATTATAACATTTTTTAACTCCTCATGCATTTAAACGCATCTCGTTAACCCAGCTCTGGATTCATAGCTCATTAATTCCGTGGTCATCAGTCACCTCATGTAGGACCCAGCGAAGTATTCTAGCCATAAATTTCTGCATTGAAGCTCTAAAGTTGTTTTAAATAACGGTCAATTTGTAGCCTAGCCTCATAATGTTGTATACCGAAAAGAAATGCAATAAATCCGTAAACAAGATGTAAATACATACTCGTTGTACCTGTCCAATTGATATGTAATTAACATTCAAAATTAAACAGTTTTTTTTTAGCAACTAAGGTGTTTATTATTATTTGTAATATTATCGAATTTTTCATACGTTGACAGTATAAGCCCGTGCTTTTGAGTTGGGTATCTGGAACATGCTATCTCTCTGGTTTTCATTTAATATTTGGTTTTGCTTACACTCTGGGCTATGTCTGTCATCTGCCAGCCCAACTTAAATTTTCTACGTTGGACCTCGATCCTGTGCCTTTAAAGGGGAAAAGCTTAAGGAAAAACAAAAGTGAAAGGAATGATATGAGTCAGAAAAACCAAGAAATGAAATAGCCAAGTCTTGCAACATTATTTTCCCTTACCTGTTTTGGACAGATTCGCATAGTGATCGTTGCCATAGGAACGTGAAGACGTCCCCTCTTCTTATTTTTCATGGTGAAAAATAGCAGACAATACTTTGTCATAATACTCTTTTTTTCATCGAGAGAAAAAGCGTCCTTTACTGGATCAAGCAGTTCACGATCGATCTATTCCTAGTTAGTTTTTATTTTCCCATGATGATTCTGCTGCCATCTATATAATGAAACTTACATCCGTTCTGGAGCTTAGGAAGGCAAACATCCGCCAGGTCTAGGGTTTCGACCTCCAACACACCTCGGAAAGATCCTAACTCCCCTAAAATCAGCTTGGTAGCCGGTCATCAGGAGCCTGCTTTACTTTTAAGTTGAGGATGTATTTTTCTGAAGGTACCCTGTTCCAAATGTCATACAAAGGACAGCATGACAGATTCAAGTTAAATCTTTCTTCGTAATAAACCCTTTGCATTAATTAATAGCGCCGATACTCAATCACCCTAAGCCTCACATTCATGTGCGGAAAAATCTTTAGTCTGGAAACATTAGTACGAGGCTAAATCTGCTTAGTATCACCCAACAAGTGGACTAATGCAAATCCTGCATTTTGATTGGCTACGCTACTAGGGGACTATTACCAATAGTCATAGAGTAGCGAAATTCTTTCGTTTTATTCCCCCAAAAAAACCTTTCATCAACTTGCATTTTCTAACTTTATTATTGCTTTTGACTGTCCGACTAGTTGGGTGATACTAAAACAATAAGCCCCTTCGCCCTCAAGGGCCACGGGTCAATAGCCTATTCGGCTTCGCCTCATGGGCTATTGACCCGTAGCCCTTGCGGGCTGCGGGTCTAATTGTTAAATAGAGTATTGTTATTGGAATTTAGGCGCCATTTATACAAAGGTTCTATAATGTAAAGTACAAACGAGTTATCTGGAGCTATAAACGACACTCGGTTTGACTCACTGATTTACTGACTTGAAAATACGTATGACCACGAAAATAGACTGTACGAGTGCTCCTGTTATTAGCCCCTTGCATTGGAGCAACCTGGAAATGACGAAATGTGCTCAGTTGTATGCTCAAGGCATTCTTAAACTCGATCACAGAAGTAACTCTGCTCACATAATACCGGTACGTAGGTATATCAAGACAGAACGTATTCAGCAATTTACGATGTTATTAATTTTCACTCCATTCACCGCCAAGGCCGAGTTCATCAAACCCTTCGCTTCTATCTGCACATCGTGGTCAACTAGCTAATAATTACGACAAGGCCTAATGACCTCACGACCTTTCTTGCTGTCAATTCAGAGTATGTCAAAATATTCAAGAACACTTGAACAAATCAAAAAAGAAAAGAATGTCGCTTTATAAGAACAGAAACAAAAAGTAAGTTTCGCGTTCAATAAACCTGTTCTATTGTATTGACGGGAAGAGAAGCCAGACATATAACGGCCTCAACAATAGTAAAATTTGACTACAAAACGTCGTGTACAGCTACCACGTTCGCTTTTGAAGACCTAAACTAGTTATTTGCACACAGAAAGACGTGAATCTCATAGAGGACGTTTGGCGAGAGAGGGGAGGGTAAAAGAGAAGACTACAACGGATTACTGCGGAACCTGGATCCAAAGGTTTGCTCCCTAATTCCTTTAATTTGATCGTAGTCTCTCGGAGCCCTGAAGTTCTGCCATTTGTTCCGGATACTGAAAGCGTTCTTTTTCTGGATACTGGCTAAGATGAAGAAGCATTTTTCAATACTCTGTTTAATTTTATGATACTAGAAATTTACAAAGGGGACATGTGTCACTCCGTGATGGAGG
>OMLO01002695.1_pt1 | contig 14476 bp, 8 predicted proteins | sample 1674811 | NCBI WGS metagenome assembly OMLO01 (sample SAMN06265003, study PRJEB25207) | coral metagenome | isolation source: Coral host | place: Mexico:La Bocana,Puerto Morelos, Mexico | collected 2008-11-13
ATCCTAAAACGCCTCGTTTTCATGACTAGGTACCAGTTTTTTACCGTGCGTCCGCCATTTATGAAATCGGTGTATAGGTGCGTGAATAAGCAAGATGAATTGAACATTTCATATTTTCGAGATAGAACTAAGACGCAGTTTTTTCGTCAAATTTTTGATAACTTTTACTGTCCACAAAAACGATTGTCACAGGAAACTGCCGCGATATGTAATCGAACTTTCCTAAAACTTCCCTTACGAAATGAATTGAAAGCAAACAAACAACAAACAAAACAAAAAAAACTGATGAAATCCTTACCTACAAAGTCCTGGGAATAATTCAGTCATTCCTTTCTCTTTGAGCTGCCTCTGATCCAAGCAGTAAACTACGATATCAACAACCTAATGACAAATAGCTTGGTTAGGTGGTTGCTAACACCAAAATATCCAATCAAGAATTGAAGATTAGACATGTAACATTTTTAAAACTTCAAGAAACTTGTGGTCTCAAAACACATTTCTGCATCGTGCAGGGGGACCATGAGAAAGAATATGATTTCTGATGTTAAAAAAAAAAATGTTTGCCCATGCAAGCTATTACCAACCAAAAAATATCAAGCACATATGGTGACACAAGAAAATTTATGCCCCCAAAATTTCCCAGTCCCCCCACCGCCCGGAAAAATTAATGTTCTGTCCCAAAGGTAAAATTTTTGTTCGCCTATCTAAGTCCAAACATTATCAAACTGGCAATCAAAAGTAAGGATTGTACAAAGTGCACTAGAAATATACTTCAAATTATCGAGCATGGTAGTACATACATCAGTCAGAAGGTCCACAACTTCTTGTTGTGTCTTTTCAACCATGAGGTCAATAATTCGCAGTATCTCATGTTTGGCTCGGTTCAAAATTGATGTGCTCTGAGCTTCTGCATTCTGCGAGGGCTGGTGACGAACGTGACTGTACACCGCAATGGCTGCTGGGGAAGGCTGATTAAAGGAAATGGAGGACGCCGCTGCAACACTGCGGGCTACCTGTTGTGTGAAATTACGACAAGTAAAACTAAAGATAACGCTTGACTGACTGCATCGGTAATCGTTTCTTAGAAAAAAGGACAGTTTGGAAGGGCCAATGTGGCTGCCATTTCTCGACACTTTTTTTGTGCTTTTAATCTGGCGTACCGGGGTACGAGAAAGGAAACTTATCAAAGAAAAAATCGTGACAACAAGATTATTGCTATGTGCACGGTAATTCAAGTGTTGTACCTCCTTCGCGATGGTCGCTATGAAGACGGCGGGTCGTGCTGTAGCAATAAGCGAAAGCGCATGTCTTGCAGATCGATGAGTATCCGCTGACGGTGACAATGGTAAACCTTTCCTGAACGTAAGATCACGGTTCTTGCTGTCAGCGGATAGCTCTAATAGGGCTATTAGGACCGCTGACACGTCCATATATGGCTCCCAAAGCGTGAATCCGCGGCCAATCAAATCAATGGCTGCCCTCCTGACAGAAGTGTGTGCAGTGAGTTGCGAGGAGGGAGGTTTGAGCAGGAGATACATTAAAGCCTTGCCCGTAAGCCGTACTGTGGCGTAATCCATTATTACTTCACCACCTGGAAGACAAGACAGCATGGAAAAAGGGGAGAGACCATGTTAAATTTTCTCATCTCCTCTGTACTGACAACACTTATATACGGGAGATCGATAATGCTTTTGTATAGCGCAATAACTGGAGAAACAAGACTTAGTTAAGAGCTTTTAACAGACGGTGGTCAGTAGGAAGGTATGAGGTCTCTTTAGTTTTGCGCTTACTATCCTGGTGTAAAGAATCTACAAAACTTGCATGTTTTTCAACCAATCTACACACTATTGAGCCAATCGCGTACCACACTGAAACCTGTAGTGACCTGGGTCACGTGACTTTTCCCGAGCTTAACAACGGTTACAAATGACCGGCTATTACCCTTGATTTTGCTTCAAAGTAGTTAACTAACGCCAAAAAAGAGAGGTTTCTGTAATCCGCTCTGGTTTTGACTAAATTCATATCTTGTTAGTGGTAATTGTCATGTGATGTTGTTGTAGCAACAAAGGTACATGATCGAGATGAGCTTGGAAAAAGCATGTTCATTAGTTTTATTACACAACATAAAATAAGCCGCTATTTATTCAAGTGGGTTTTACCATGTGCATCCATGCATTAGTCACGATTAGCCAAGCATTATTTGAAAGGGGCATTTGAATTTTATGTTAATGATAATTATATTATGTCAGCAGAATTTCAAATCAGCACTTACGTCCATTGTAACCTTTGTTAAGCGCGCTTTTGCCCTCTTTACCTGGAGTCTCGCTTAGTTTATCCAGGCGCCGTGAACTGGTACTCTGTTTTTTCTCACCATCGCCAGCGCGACTCGAAAACACCTCAATCTCCCGCTGGAACTCTGCTCCTATCACGCCCATCAAAACGATAGCGGTTGCTTGGCGACGCCGCATGTCATATTGAAGAAGCTTCTTGACGCTGGTCAAAACAGTGCTGACGTCATCAGGTGGAAACAAAACTTCGTCATCCATGTGTTGGACCTCGCCGCTACGCTCTGAAGATAGATAATTCATTTTTATCCTTACAAGAAAGACCCACAATGCTCATGTTAAGACAAACATGATCCTTTGTTCATTCATAAGCAATAGAATCATCCTAAGGAGAGCTACAAAAATATACCAAGCCCTGATTCATGAATCAGCTAACATTACTTACCAAATCCCAAGTGTTGACTGGGAGGGGTGGGAGCATTTGCAACATCAGGGTTGTCAGATTTGTCCTCAGTTCCCCCCTGCCCAAGGGTCGTAGGCAGCTGAGGGGCCCATGTATCCACTACCTGTTTACGACCCTCGAACCCAATCCTGCGCAGTTCGGCCAATAGAATAGCCTGGGCAGCTTCACGAACCTGGAAGTGTAACAAACCCAATATACAAAAAAACGTTTATTTGCCACAAATTACAGAATAAAAAATACAGTGAATAAAATTAACTGAAGGTGAATCCACTTAAAAGGAGTATTGAAAAATCTCTCAAATTTCACTCAGTTAGTAATCATCTCATGTATATTAGAAAAATTGCAATAACAATAGAGGTCACCGCGCTCGTTTTTGCACAAAAAAGATGGCCTTATGGCAACCAACGAAGTTGTCAGTACTTAACCTTAGGGCCTTAGCAGAAAGGGGCTCAAGAAATTCTATGAAAAGCACATATTGGATTAGTGTTTTAGAGAAGAAATAAACCCTGAACTTACATTTTCTTTCATTAAAAAGTGGGGATCACCGTGCCCGTTTAAGAGAAAACAAGCATTTATTTCACTGTAGAGCTTAGCATCAATACCGAAGATCACCTTACTTAAGTGAAAAACAATTTGTATGACACAATGAGAGTAATCGGTGACGTCAATCGGCGAATTGTGGTTTGAGATTGCTCTTACTTGCAACCAATGGAATAACTCCAAAACGCCTTAAAACAAAGATGACATACCTCAAGGCATCGATCTTGCCATCTTCTAGCCAGAATATGCAACAAAGGTGGTTTGTAAGAAGAGACCCTTAGAATATCAGCCAAGAGACAGCAGTGCAATGCAGCCAGCTGACTCCATCCAGCTTTAATGTGCGCGCGATGATTCATGGCAAGTTGCACGTCCACCTCACTCAAGCCAGGCGGTTGCTCGTTTTCGTCGTAACTCGATGAGCTGGACGGGATATCGAGAGCTGTGTTCGTTAAAAGAGCAAGACGCTTTTCTCGAGGAACAAAACTGATCTGATTCATGCTCATAAGCGTGTTAGCTACCGATACAAGCCCGACAAGATGCAAAGTTGTCAACGCTGAGGACAGCTGCCAACGTGACTGAAAACAAGTCCTTAATGCCGAAACGACGTTATGTTCCGAAGGGTCCGGCGATTTCAAAGTTCCTTTCTGTTCTTCATTAAGTTCTGTAAACAGGGCTTTATTGCCAGATAGTCTTTTTAAAGCAGTTTCCGCGTCACTAGCTCTCTCTCCACCTGTTTCCCCATACCACCCTGGTAACATCAACGAAAGCCTGTTCCCACGAGTTAGTAATCCAAACGAAACCGGTTTGACGGGTTTAAGAAGACCAAGTCTTTCGACGCAGACTTCGTCCATGTTAGGGTCCAGATCCCAGGAGTGCAGGCACGAGATCATAAGTTGTGCGACATAATGAGTTTCATTTACGAAAGGCGACTTTTTGTTCTTGTGGTCCGTGGATGATTTCTGAACTGCGTCGCTCCTACTCTGTTGAGACGTTGCAGATTCTCGTTTCCTCCGTTTTCCTCCTACAGCTGCCTTGGAAATATCCGCTTTGCCTGAAGTTTTAGCAGTAAAGAAGAAGCAATGTTTCAGTTGAGAGAGAAGGTGCCATTCTATCGTAAATAGAACTGAAGTGTTTCGAGGCTAGCGGCCATTAGGCCCGCAGTGTTTATTTGAGCACAGTAGTTTTTAATGCCGTCGTTTCAAGATTTATGGTAATTAAGTCTTTCTAATAGTTTGTTGACAATAATTTCTCCATTTGTAAACTAATGCTCGGCATAAATCAGGAGGAAAGAGCGAAACAAAAAAACAAAACATGACGTATATAGACACAGTTATAACTTTCCTAAAAGAAAAACAATTGGCTTGGAGTGCCACGACAAATCACTTGGAGAACTAGTAACGATATTGATAGCTACCACCAAGCAGAGGATTTTCTTCCGTTAGTAGATTGCATATCAGCGCCTCGATATCAAACGTAAGCACTTGTATCTCTGGATCTCTCACTCCACACTTTGTGGACATCACCTTCAGTGGGCCACCGGAGAAAACCTCACCATAGCCATCTCCTACAGGGAAAATAGCCATGGAATACAGGAAACGCTGAGTTTTCTTTTGGTAATCATTTACTAACTAAATCCGTCTATTAAATCAGGGTCGTGCATCATAAGCTATGATGGCGGGTTTCAAACTGTCAGGTAAATCTAGTGATAATTTTTATTGGTTTACGGCATGTGATCAGTAAATGCCACTCACGCTATGTTCCACGTGACTATCTGTGACCAATGACTCGGTAGAATTTTTCATGAGACTTCAATAATCAGAGTTACCTGGGAGATCTGCTGTTGGCCAGCGGATGATCGCCACGGGCATGCGTAGTTGTGTCACTGCTGTGTAGTTTTGCCCTCGTGACGTTGCTCTACGTATCTTTGCTGCTTGCTTTCCCCCTCGTACCCATCTCTTGGTTAATGATGGGCCCTTTCAGGTCAGTACACTTATTCTCTACTGAGAATTCAGTGTGGCAGGTGCCAGAGGAAGGTGACCCTTGGGAGGTTGCCATGTTTATCCCCTATATTTGCATTTTGTCCAGACTCGCTTGCTCATTGCCTGTTTTGCTGCCATTTGGCACCTACCCTTCATTTGCATAATGCTTATCGACAAGTCACAATTCTCTTTTGACACAGTTCGCAAGGAGTCCGAACCATGTGAGCCTTCTTAGGCCTTAAGTTATCATCAGTTCCAAATAGGCTATCGGGACTTAACGAGAGGCCATTTACTGTTTTCCTTTTTGAAATTGATTCTCAGCTTTTGGTAATCACGCCAGTCGACAGTTGATCGACGCTAAACATCTTAATGACTCACTTTGTTCTACTTACCAGATAACTTTGGTGACAACGAAGGACTCGCTGAGGCTGGCTGATTGGAGCTCCGCCTGAGCTTCTTGACCGCCGCCGATGCAGCGCTAGTTGGCAGATTAGAAGTAAGGTGGCTGATCTTACGTCCCAGAGTGGTCTTGGCTTTGGAGGGCACACCAGCTGAAGAGGATTTCTTCTCCTCGTCACACGCAGCTAAGATATTAAGAGCAACTTGTCCACTCACACACCGATCAAGGTGACCTGTAGAGTAACGAAAAAATACAACTTCTCCTTTCTTGTCCCCTCACGTTTCTTGTGGTACAAGTTTAAATAATTTATTAGTACTAGAGACTAGTTTGAACCAGAGTGATCAGTCCTTCGTTCGCTGTGAGGTCAGCAAATCGATGTTAGTCCTTAATAGACTAGGTTATCACTACTGCCACCCAATTGTATAAGAGTCAGGTCACGCTGGTTCCATGTCATGTCACAGCAGCAAGCCCACGCAGGTATCACGTCACCTAAGTGCCATGCCACGCCAACGAGACCGAGTTATGCTTCTATTATGTATAAGCTAAGAGTTACTATGTCAAAGATATAAATCACACCTGTTTCCATTTGCCAGACGTACACAGAACCGTCAGTACAGCCTACCACCAAAAAGTCGTCCAATGCTCGCCATTTTATCGTCTCCACAGGAAACGCGTGAAGAGAAGCCAACATAATGCACTTCCTCTCGCGCAATCCTAGCAATGCAACCGAGTGGTCCTGGGCTACAGAACAGATGCAGGATTGAACACGATTCTAACAAAAAAATACAACAGTTTAATAACAGCTCAGTTTTAAACGAGTTTAAGCTTTGGCAGGGGCGGTAATTTCGCTAAAAAGCCTCTTACACTGCAATCAGGTGGTGTACATATTAATCGAAGCAGTTCTCCTGTGTGACAGGAAAACGTGTAGAGTAAGTCTCCGGTAAAGATGTCCCACAGTTTAACTGAGAAGTCCGCTCCACCTGATACCAAGAATTCTTTGTCATAGCGAGGGTACTCATCATGAGGGTACAGCAGACAGGTCACTCGGCCCTTATGTCCTAAGAGCACCCGGTGTGTAGGCCATCCTGAAATGAGCACCCAATGCAAATAGGTGAGAGCACGACAAACATAAATAAGACATTTTTATACTCGAAAAAAATCAAAATACAGTGGAGTGACAATGTCCTTCGATCTCGTTCACATTTTCTCCTTTATAAACAACTGCTTTTCTTGATATTCTAAAACAAATGTGTTCGGTCTACAGGTCCATATTTATGCAAATTAAACTCGTCTTCATAACAAACGTTTTGCACAAAGACTGAACTTTCGATTTATGAGCCAGTTCAAAAAATTTGCGCCAATTTGAGATGAATTGGCCATGTTTTATCTGAACAGGCAATCAGAAATAATGAAACAGCTCAAAGTCAATTCAAACGTAGTTTCAACGGCGAATATATTGAATTACAACCCAAACCCTAAAATTTGCTGAAGACGTTTTCTAAAATTGCGTTTTCACATGTAAAATTAGTTAAATAATAGGCCACTGACTTGTCTACAAGCCTTAGAGCCGCGAAAACCGAGCTGGACGCGAGAAAAATGTCCCTTCGGTACAGCTACTTCTCTCAAATCAGCATGTGAGAGACAGCACTAAACACAGTAATACTAACACAATCCAAGAGAACAAACTCGATGATGTGTACAGATTAGACTACGAAAACAGTACGCTGGACAATTGAATGCACTACCTGAGCCTGCCAACTGAAGCAACTGAGCGATAGCGGCCTTAGCCGCTGATATGATAACGACTGAACCATCCTCGCGGCCACACACCATGCAGTCTTGAGCAGGTAAATACAGTGACGCACTAACAGGAATCGCTTCTCCACAATCATCCTATAAAATAAACAGTTCAAAATACTGAATACCTTAAATACACTGCAACCTACAAATAAATTCACTTGACTTAACGTCATGTACAATTTGAGGAAAAAAATGTGAGGAATCAGCCGCAAGTACACCCGTTTCGCGGTCGCTCTCGTGTTCCGTGTTCCGGCTCAGCAGCCGAGAATAAAACATCTTTTTCATTATGTCGTTCCAATCAAACTGGAGACGGCAGGTGATGAAAACAAGTCATAAGGGAAACCTGCGGGACTAAAGAAATCAAAGGATGCACTCTGAGTGCCAAATTTTGAAAACAAAGTCTAGATCTTCTTTTGTGTGTTAAACTTTCAGAGCCCCAGTACGCTTAGTTAGCAACATTTAGTTGTCGATAACAAAATAGTCTGTGGAGGCCCTCATGCTACTGTAAGTAACAACTGTTCAAATTTGAAATAAGTTCTATTTCCTTCATGCAACCAAAGTTAGTCTGATTCTCAGACAAATGAATTAAGGGTGAAAGTTTCTAAAGAAACTGTGGTGCTGCGTCGGTGGCGGTAACGAGGTAATTTGGTTATATCAACTAAGTTGAAAATGTAAATTGGCCACCGTTGCGAGTTAAAAAGCTGACGTATCGAGCATTAGCCCTTCGTCAGAGCGAAAGACAGTTCGAGATTACTCACTCTCAGAGAGAGTGAGAACGAGCAACCTCAGACCATCTGAGAATTAGGCTAGAACCAAAGTGGGCCAAAAGATTTAAAGCTTAGAATGACAAACTTTCTATTTCTCGCACCCACCAAGCTAACTGTGAAAATCCGCTAAGGTAACGAAACTTACCAAAGAATCAATCAGTCCGCAGGGCTTCAGGGCTGTTTCCCAACAGTCTGCATAACTACAAGACACCACAGGACTAACACCTAAATGTGCAGAAGGTGTGAGGGAAAGAGAATTATGAAATAATCCTCAGTTAGAATTCAGTCCTCATCAGCCACAATCCTGTCCGTCCGTCCGTCCGTCCGTCCGTTCGCTCATTCACTCACTCACTCAGTCGTTCGTTCGTTCGTGCGTGCGTGCGTCCGCCCGTCCGTTCGTCCGCAAATAGCAGTAGCTAACCGGGATGGGGAGTGGATGTTAAATAGTATTTCATAGATACTGGACAAATTATCAACAAATGCAAAAGTAAGGAACACTAGTATTATTACCGGCAAAGTTTCAAATCTCCTTACTGTTCTTTATTATAGGCAGCTAAGTTTTTGGATAATGGCGACTGAGTGAAATCAGAGGCAGAGCAACAAAACCGCTATTCTATGAGGTAGGGTATATTCAATCCACACAACAAGAAAACAACAAAATTGAACGCCAAAATATTCAGAAAATGCAAAACAAAAAACACAGACAAAAATAAAAAACACAGAAACAATAAAAAAGGCGAGCTCTAATGTGTTCTTTTGATACATACATATTGAAGAAGACATGGAAACATTACCAGTCGCATTTGCATCATAGGGTTTTGTTGACGTGAAAAGATCGTCATTGAGCTTCCACACACTGACACTAAAAATAACAAAAAAAATACAGTATAAGAATAGTTTCTATATATTCCTGTTCATGTCTTGAACGCAAATAAAAAGTTGACATGGTTATAAGAGCTCAGTTTATAACAGCATTTCGAGCTATTAGCTAGGTCCAAAAGAAAAACACCAAAAAGATAATAATTAACTACAAAGGAACAAGAATGCTTAAGCATAGAGAAGATTGATGTTCGAACCTGATCACGTTTAAAAAAATAAAACAGAAATTTAAACCTTGGATCCTAGTGGACCAAAGCTGCCGCAGCTTATCTCCGGTTTCTGTAGCATGAAGCGGCCAGGAGTATTTCTACTCCCCCTGGATGGGATGCTAGTCCATTGCAGGTCATTCCCCCATAATTTGTTAGGTTTCGCCAACAATTTGCCGGTACCCATTTATACTCCTGGGTGGAGAGAGGCACTGTGAGAGTTAAGTGTCTTGCCCAAGAACACAACACAGTGTCCCCGGCCAGGGCTTGAACCCAGACCGCTTGCTCCGAGGATGAGCGCCCTAACCATGAGGCCACCGCGCCTCCCTGATCACGTTTTAGGAGGCCAATGAGGCCTCCCACGAGATTATGAAGACAGTTGGGTGCTAAAACATTTTAAGTAATATAAATTTTGTTCTGTTTTTTTGCGCATGTAATTTATCTTGTGTGGTTTTTTAGTTGCTTGATAAAAACACCAAAGATATAATAATAAATCATGAAAGAACAAGAATGCTTAAGCATAGAAAAGTCTCCACTTTTGCGCTGGCTTCTAATAATTATTCTCTTGCTGTTCTATCCACACTTGATCAGTTTATCAATGTGTGACGGAATTTTTCAAACTGAACAATAAATCTCCCAGGATCTATATGCAGAGCTGAAACTCTTTTACATGCGGGTGTCAATTTTCAAATCCCCTTTCCAAGAACAACCTATAGCTGTGGATTGTTGTCGAGATGCTGTTTATAGCATGATGCTTTCTGATGGCTACAAACACTCTTCAGACATTCAATCTTCCAGTATCATGGTTTTCCACATGTTCACAACTGAAGTGTTTATTTAAGGGATTTATTTTTCTCTAACACTCATTCAACCAGAAAGAACTCAGCTACCTTCCATTTGATCCTCCTCTTAACAAGAGTTTGTAAAAAGGTCCTCTCCTTCCATAGGAGAAAAACATGACTGGATCAAAATCTGGTACATTGCTCTGCAATTAAATACAATATTATTGCACACTGTTTTTTTAAAAAAGTTGCACTATTACCCCAAAACAAAGAAACTTGAGATGAAGACAAATACTCTAACTGGCTCATTTCTTAGTAGAGCCCTATGTGCCAAGTGGTATGAAAGCCATAGTTAGTTACATCGTAAAGCAAAACAGCATAGCCTGGGGTTTTGTGGGAGAGGCACAGAATTGTATTGTGGTTCCAAAAGTTTAACTTCTCTCTTGTTTTGAGCTGGATTTCTTGTTAATTTCATTTTGATCACTTTTTTTTTTTAATTTGAGTGTCCTCACCTGCTCAGCTGTCTTTTCAAACACCTGAATAAGTCTTGGTTCTTTGATTGGATTACCTGCTAAAAGTTACAAAGACTTAAAACCCACCAGAAAATTCTCCCTTAATTGTTGGTTAAGCAATTGAGAACATTTTTTTATTATATAAAATCCAATGAAATACCAAGCAAGTTTTTGCCTGAAAACATGATTTCATAGCTTCACATGTGAAAAGATCAAGTTATCTTCACATGTGAAAGATTACCATTGTTATGGTTACATAATAAATGGATTTCATTTGTGTTTATATAATAAATATAACATTGCACGTACATGGCCACTTGAAGATACAAAATTTACACTGCACTTTCTACAGCAAATACACAAAACACAAAATCTTTTTTTTTAGTTATTTACATAAAAGGCATTTTCCATGTTTATGGGACCACAAGAGGTGAAACATGCAACTTATTGTTAACATACATAACAATCAAATTGCATCTAGTTACTTAGAACTTATTATAAATCAGTTAGAAAACCAACTTATCACCATAAAATTTAATCACCGCATTTTTTTCTGACCTTGCCTTTGGTCTTGAAAACCAGGGCAGCATCTGATGATGAAGATATTATCAGTCAGAAACAAAATTATAGTAATCCACTTGTAAATATTAATAATCAAGAGAATGTGTTATGCTTTGCATGTAATAAATGTCAAATTTCACTTACGATGCAGGAAGTTTGTACAAATAACTCTTTCCATCCTGAGAAGACAAAACAGAACATGAGAATTTTCTGATGAAAAATATTTTTGTAAATGCCATTACATGTATAATTGTAATGCTTCTTGAATTTTTTACCCTATCTACAAGATGGTTTACATGTAGGGTACCCCAAATTTAGAATAACCAGGAATTAACCAGAAAAAGACAAAAAGCTACCTATCGGTAATTGCGTCCAACATAAATAGAATACAGCATAGGCTAAATGTTACTGCCTAAATATTTAAAATTCACGACTTACCCTACTCCAAACTAGAATGCAGTCTCCTGCGACAAAGTTTCCTCCCATCCAGCTTTGACCGGGAGGACTGGACACTGTGGTCAGGAATTTAAAGTCTCCAGCATCATACATCTGCAATAAATTATTTTAAAATGCTGTTGATGTATAATTATTATAGTAATTGTACACTGTATTTAAGATTTTGGTGTTGCTATCATCTAATGTTATATATCTGGCTTCTTACTTACTGGTACTTCTATACTATTAGTGCTGTTGGTCAAAATGAAGCTCAGGTAAAAAATACATGAAATTCCTTTGTCTCTTAACCCTAATTCTTCATGGAATAGGGTAAGTCAAAGGAAATTGGCAATCAAACTAGGTTAAAATCATTTTGACCTACAACATAAGCATATATTGGTCCTATGGAAACAGTTACTAATTTACATTGTAGTCTCGATAACTTTGTTTATCCAAAACCCAAGTATTCTCAGTGGTGGACCCCAAGGAACATTGACTGGCTTTGGGACACAAAACCTCACTCTTTCCTTTTTATGATAGTACAAAGAAGACAGCGGAAATGCCTCTCAAGCAAGATGTGTACAAAGAAAAAATTATTTTCCATGCCAGGAAAATGAAAACATGATCATGTTCCAGATAGCGTATAGAGCTTTTCATTGTCCAATTAATGAACAACATTTAATAAATTAAATAATTAATAACAAACATTTTATACTTTGCTACAATATAATTGTGTCCTCTTCAGTGGACAGTGTATTAATTACACTACAATAATTATTGCAGTTACAAAAATTGAAATTAAAAGTACATGAACCCCAAAAAGTCTTGGTACATGAATAAAAGGCAATAATTATGACCACATACCAGCCACTCTTTTGCACATATAACAAGAATGGTTCTTTGTGTAAAAGGATTACAACAAATCCCTGTAGCTTTGCTGTTTGTGACTTGCTTCAACTCTTTTTCATAAGTGGGCTCACTGTACTGTGAAGTGTAAAATGGGCAACACTCATTTTCAAACTGAATGCATAAAAGTAAAGGCTACTGTATGTACATGTACATAAGCTGTTTGTTATCAACATGTTTCAAATTGCTTATTTCAGTACAGTGCAAGCACTTACATGGGCACTTTCATGTACAGTTGTACGCTGGCATTGATTTACAATAATACACTTGTATTAATACCTACATGTACATATATCTTATTAGTCGTTATATTGTGTAGTATCACTGAGTATTTTTGCCGAATTTTGATGAGCCTGTAGGGCAAGTCAAAATACAAGCAACAAGTAAAAATTCTCAGCTTTACTATACACCAAAATGCCTTATAAGAAATTTATTATCCAACATGCCAAATTGTTATGTCCATGTAAACATATTTTGGGAATAATTATTTACGGGGAATGCATGACAGAAATATGCGAAGTAGAAAAGAACTGCTATCAATACAACTGGGTTGTTAGAAAGCCAGTTAACACTGACAATAACTAATCCTGGTTTACTTTACACAGGCTTTGAACAACCCAGCAAAATGTGTAACATCTAGACTTGAAAACACTAGTAATCAAAATATGTCTTGTAATAGACTATACCTTTGACTCTACACTTGGTTTCAGCATCCAAATGTTTAGCATACCAGACAGAGATACAGCTACAACAACATCCTCTGTGAAAAAATATTAGAAGAGTGTAGATTTATTTTCATTGCCATTGCAGCTGTACAACAATTACAGTTATACTGAATGGACAGTTAATTAACTACTGTATATAAGAGGTAGACTGTCATACCTGGTCTTCTCGCAGGCCTTACAACACATGCAGCACTGATCCAATTGGTAGCTGATGGAGAACGTAGAGTGTACAACACCTGCATGTTCAGTTCAAACAAACTTAAACATGTAATAATGTTATATTACATATTAACTGACTTTTGTCAATATTTAATAATAATTTCAGTCATGTAATGGTAATATATTATTGAAGGCATTGATTTAGAAACTGATCATAATTACGTTATAAAAATGAATTAAAGTTTTACGTAGTATTAAACTTGAACATACCTCAAGAGACAATGCATCAAGGACGTAAATATCAGAATAGCTACCATAACAAACAACTCGCCACTCTTTTCCAGTGCCAATGGCTACATGGAAGGACTAAAAGGAAATTAAAGAACACTTAAAATTAAAATTATAATTAAGTTTGTAATCACTGACGACATTTTTTGCATTAAATGGACAATAAATAGTGTGGTATTATGCAGAATGCATCACACTGTGTTTGTATTCGTTTCTTAATCAGACTGTCGAATATTATTCGCTAGTTTCTAAAAATGTAACGAAAAATACTTCCTCTGTCAGTAAAATAAAGAAATATAAATAAGATAGTTTGATTAGCATGTGGCAATGTTAACTACACATACATGTACACAGGGCTTTATCTCTTTTGGTTATGTACATATTTCAAATGTACTACGAGGGCCTTTCTTTTCTCTGTAATAGGTTTATAGCACCGTCCTAAATGGCAATCAATAGACTGTACAAATTATAGGCAGGCTCAGCTCACCAATAGTGCTAAATGCATTCCAGCAATGACATTAGTTTGAATACAGATCCCATCATCTGTATCCCATAAACATAGCTCTCTAAAGAAAAAAAAAAACATTCAAGTAATATTTCTGTTAAAACTTACATGTAAAACTTCAGATATACTATGGTACAGCCACAGGGGACCAATAGAGGTAGTGTGATTGTTTGTATGGGTACCCTGTTTTAAAACTACAGTACCATGCATACTGTAACGTTTCCGAGGGTCAAGGCAAAAGGGCACACGCGAACGTAAACAGACTAAGTTCGCCACAACACAAG
>OMLO01002696.1_pt1 | contig 14472 bp, 10 predicted proteins | sample 1674811 | NCBI WGS metagenome assembly OMLO01 (sample SAMN06265003, study PRJEB25207) | coral metagenome | isolation source: Coral host | place: Mexico:La Bocana,Puerto Morelos, Mexico | collected 2008-11-13
AGTTTAAGATCAATAGAGCTATTCGCTGAGTCCAAAATACGAAAACAGGAAGGTGTGTACATGCCCTTGCATGAAGGTAATTGAGAAAGGTGCTTAAAAATATGCGAGTTTTTATCGCTTACTGTATGTTCTTTAATCCTGGTAGAGAAATTGCGACTGGTTTCACCAATATAACATTAACATTTAACATTATTTTTATCTAAATATCTCATTTTTAAGGCTGTGATTCGACTTGGAATTTAATATTCGCTCTAAATATCCCCTTTGGGGCTGTGATTGGACTTGATATTGTTTAATATTTTTCGCTCTAAATATCTCCTATTTGAGGCTGTGATTGGACTTAGGATTCAATTTTATTTTTCTAATCAAGATCAATCCAATAACCAAGCTGGTTTGATACAATTCATCATATGTCTAAACATCGCTTGTCACCGTTGAATACGATTTGTTTAGTTTAGCTATAACTCATTACTGATAGTTAAATCAACACTTGGAAAATTAAAATATTCGTGGGGGTTTCACTCTTTTGACAGGAAATTGAAAATTTCCCATCAAAACGTTTCTTTACCTATTTGTAATTAAAATGGAGACGTTTCTCCGCTAGAGAACTACTTGTCTTTAAGCAGGCCTAAAAATGCCTTTTGGAGTTTGTTTTTTTTTCCAGGGTAGTTAATTGTATGTTGCATTTGAATTGCGTACAAACTCACATACACGTATTTTTGCTTTACTTTTCTACTGGAGGACAGCCTACAGGGGAAGTCTTATCTTATCTTATCTTATCTGTTAAGACGGACATCTGGAAAGATGCAGTATTGCGCGGAGGCTGCGTTCTGCGGTGATTCTTTCTCAAGTTTAACATGTATTCCTTGGTGTGTACTGCTCAGAACTTCTAATGAAGGCAGTAGTTTTCAATCTAATCTATTTTTTATTTAACAAAAGTGATCTGAGGTTCATGTTGATCGTATATTGTTTATTGTCCAGGTTCTTTTGAGCTTTCCGCGTTTTCATTTACAATTGTTTTTCTTACAACTTGAACATCTGCCATCCTTGAAGATGCTACGAAAGCTAAACTTTTCTGGGGATTTCTTGGTTCTTCCATGCCGACAACGTCTATGTGGTCCTGCGTTTTTCGAGAAATACATCCAAAACATTGGGGGCGCCACTTGTGTTCTTCAAGGGCCTCCACGATAGAGTTTAATACACTGGAAACAAGGCATAGCCCTAAGATATAATAAAACAGATATCCCACGGCGATAAAAATCGCAAAAGCAGTCTTCTGTCTGTGGATAAGTCCTTCTTCATATTCTTGATTAATAGTTCCATTAATATATATTTGCGTGATCCTTCGGTGAGGTTTGTGATGAGTGTAGTCACCAAAACCGATGGTGGAAAATGTTATAAACCAGAAATACACTTCTTTCACGAAGGTCCTACCGGAGACGCTAATATGTAACTGGGCGGTTACCAACAAAAATATTAGCATGAACAAAAACAAGATCACTGCACTCTTGATTTTAAGTTTTTGGGGGTCCAAACTGTTAAGAATTTTTTTCTCCAGCTTCTTCACAGTTGTGCAGACCAATTTAGAAATAAGTTCGCCAATGGATTTTAACGCGAGTAATGTTATGGGGATCCCGACTAAAGAGACGAAGATACACAGGATTTGTCCTGTTGATGTTTGAGGCGTGATGTATCCATAACCTGCGAAGAAAAGATAAACTAAGAAATGCCGTGGTGCAAAATTATTTGTACGATTTCCCTGGGTTAAATTATACTACTCATGCTCGCAGCTAAGAATTGCAAGCTGTTAAACCCGTTTTCAAAGAGACAAGTCAAAGAAATTCTGGACTGGACTGCACTGCACTAATCTTATTTTTGTGCGACAAATACCCACAGTAAACATTATCCGTTAAGCCACAGACAAAAATATATGAGCCTTTTAACAGTACAGAGAGGTTGCAGATAGTATCAGCTGCGGGAGGGACTTGCAGTGAAAAAATACATTGTACTGAAATGCCATCAACATCATGATTGTGAAATAAATTTGGTTTACGCGGGTCATGCTTTTTTCGATATATTTTCCTTACCAATTGTAGTAAGAGCTTGTAAGACGAAATCTGCTGCGTGATAATAGGTCCACTGCAGTGTAGGCTGACTCAAGGCTTCGTATGCTACATTGGTAAAATTGTTGAACTCCTCTATTGTAATGTTGCATTTAGATGACATGGACTCATACAGGAGGTGTAACATCTTTTGTTTTTCTTTAGCATCATCTTTTTCTGTGTACTCTACGTGAACAAACAGCAAAGGACTGAGAAAGACCACGAATAAGAAAACAACGGTCCGAATCAGGGTGATTTTGAAGAGAGGATCCATCTCGGAGGTTTCACACTGGTGGTAGCTAGGGAAAATCCCTTGAATGAGGAAAGATGATGCTTCTGCTGATTGCAATTATTGGATCACTCTAAAGACGTGTACGTAAAAAAAATTTTCAAACGTAACTACTAGAGAGCGAACAGTTTTTCAAAGTACAATAAGACATCGCTCTTTTGGACAGGGTGAAAATTTCTTCACTGAGGACCTTACATCCTGCACCATCTAACGAATATTGTCCTATAGCAAAAGAAAATTGAAAGATTAAAAAATTTATGTAGTATAAACTGTTTATGCTGAAAGCCTTGCCATCTGTCTAACTAATGTTCACCTTATATTGTTTCACAGTTATTGTTTCACATACCTCACTTTCGCCACAGAGTCCACAACAAAGACAAATAAAGACGTGTGGACACCTGGTAAATATGCAATTGAATTTAGCTTTTCACTTCTTTCGCATCGTAAAATTCAGTTATCGAATAACTGATACTGAGTTTGGGTTTGAACATGATAGTTTTCATCATTCAACTGAAGTTTAACCCATCCCCTGCCTAACCATAACATTTCAAATTTGTACTATTATATTGCGCCTGAAACAATAATAGTTAGTTGTCTTAAAAAAAACTCTCTCTAGTTTTGTTAGCAGCTGCGGTGAGTTTAATTAATTTAGTCGCTCTGCACCATGTAGATATGATAAGATAATTTTTTGTGCCTGAATCAATTGACAAAAAGTCATTAACAAAAAGTCGGTATGGGGAAAGAAAAATTGATTATTATTGCATTACAAATTTTTAATGTTTCAATCTGACTTACGGTACCGCAGAACTTTGAAAAGCGCTAACTTGGATAAACCTCACCCAAATTAAGGATCGAGCAGATCTACGGAAGCTTGACAAGTAACACTTGAATGCAGGGCCAGAGCCAGTGTTAAACGAAGTATAACAAAAGGCTAGACATGCTACAGTTAAATGAAAAATAATTGGATTAGAACTACTTCGCCTTTGAGCATACATATACTATTTTGCGTTCTTCTATATCTGTTCTTGAGATCGTTAAAAATGACCAATTTCCCGAGTTCTACCACGAGTCCTTGCTAACTAAACTCAAGCGAAACAATTTCAGTGGCACTGTGAAAGAACACACTACCGTTCCTTTATCTCGGTTTAAAAAGCACACATCTTTCATCCACAAACAAACTGATTAAATGTTGGCCCTGGCCTACGTAGCTCTACGTCACAGACAGTCTTCACATCCTTCATATCTTCATATCCTTCAGGAATCGCTCAAATGACTTTGATCAAATAGCATTTAGGGTAATTTGAACTGTGAAGGAGGCGAACTGTTGTGTAAGGGATGTGACTTCGCGGTATGTGAGGCACTGTTCGTGAGAGAGATTTTCAGAACATCTGAACGAGGTTTCATAAAACTAAAATTGGAAAATGAATCCAAAGTCATAACAATGCTATATATTGGTATATTAAAGATAAACAACAACTGAATATATTTTTTATTTCTCTTCTACATTTGAAATCATAATTATACGAACCACTACTTATGCTCTTGTTTTTTGGGCTTGATGTAGCGTTTTGGCAGTTAAATATATCAAATACGATCGTTCGTGTTTGATATATTGAAAAACCGAGGAACGTTTTTTTAAAACCTAATGTTTAAAAGCTACTGAGTATAGCGGACAAACACCAATGATGGTTTTGGTACGAAGGTCTCACGCATATAAAAATATCGTAAAATTGTAAATGTGACTTTTGTGTGACTTTTTTGACATCTGACAACTAGCATGGTTCCACCTGCTAACTAGTTTGACATTTCATGTTACTTGAAGATGCTGTGAAGATGGAGGTGCCTTATCCTTTCAGAAACAATATTAAACTTCTCCGTAACTTCTTTTATTGTATATTTTGATCTTATTACCGTCCTTTCAGATTCAGTTCCATAGTTGCGCAGAATTAATTTTTTGCATTCATCCCTGATATAAAGAGACCTTTATACGAATGCTTCAAATTCTAACGAGGATTCAAAATAAAATCCTCGAATGTTTCATAAACGAGTTAATCCTGTATTGGGCATCACTGTTCTCATCCAAAGGAAACTTTCGCATCGCGTTACAGCCATTAATCAAGTATTATCCGTCTGGATACAAACCCAGTGACCTTACTTGTTTTTCCGAAAGACGAACAATAACTTTTAATATATTCCTAAAGTAACATACATCCATCATGACTACTGTTTTCTTTCTGGTATTCAGATGTAGCTAGTTCTTTATCTGATAGGTACACTAAATATATAATATAAAGTCATTTCTATAACATGTTAGCTTCTGCGCAATTCAGCTCATTTCATTCTTAATTATAGTCTAGCTGGCAGATACGAGAACAATTGTGACCAGAAAAGGGAGACAATTTCAGCCAGCCAACAAGCTTTCAACTCAATGAGTTTTTAAGTAATTTCCATCGAGCTGTACTTTATGTGGTAGTACTTGATTTACAATTTGAAAATGGAAAGCTTCATCTTCATTTTTTTTTTGGAGAGTAGGGGTTACATTAACATAAACGTGAGAGTCACTTTTTTCTTCTTGTCATTGGCCCATAAGACCGAAAAATGCTGTCATTTAAAGTGGTACTACGATCAAAATTTTACCCCTTGATTTTTTAGTTGCATCACATAGAATTCCATGAAAGAATAAAAACGCCGTTTACCGTTTGCAAATATCTTCATTAGTTCCGGAAATATTTGTGTTTGGAAAATACGTAAAATATGCAAATGAGATGACTGATAACGTCATATGAGGTATATTAATAGAGCTATCTTGGCCAGTTTGCATCACAGACCATTGAAAAGTTCTACAGGAAACAAACCAACGACTATAAAAATTATGTTCCCATGGCAACTTACTCTTTTCCAGTCCTCACCTACTTAATGTCAATCTGTTGGTGATTTTCAGCACAAAAAAACATTAAATGGTGCCACAAACTCGAGTCAACATATTCATATGCTTGTTCAAACATACATACGAGCCACCATTAGCAAATATCAAATTGGAACGCCAAAGGTGGCCAGAAAAGTCTTTAATATTGGGGAGGTCTGGAACCCAGTATGTTGCCATAGCAACAAAACTGTTGAGTTCAGATTGTGGAGCACATTAAGTAGAGCCTGCAAAGAATCAAACATTTCTGATACAAACTGGCTGAGATATCTTTCTTCATCACATTTGATCAAAATTTGGTTGAGTGTATGACGTCATCAATTGGCTAATTTGCATATTTTAAAAACTTGAACATCTCTGGAACGAAAAGAGATATTTGAAAATAGTAAACAGCATTTTGCTTCTTATACAGACTACGTTTTTATGTTTTAAAATGGCTTAGATCGGAAAGATGCTATTTTCGTCATAGTACCACTTTATAAGTTCAGTTACCAAGAGTGAGACTTTGTTGTCCTTCTAGAATCTATAATCTTTCGTCACGCCCTGCAACGTCGGAATATTGCGAGTCATTGTCCTTGCGTTCACGAATTCTTCGAGGAACAGATCCGCGACACCGCGGGCGACATTTTCTTTCTTCGATGGCTCCCATGATGGCATTTAGTACACTCGACACAATACACAGGGCTATTAAAATGTAGATCGTACCAAAAAGACCTACGAAAATGGCAGATGTTGTCTCCCTTGCATGGTTACCAGACTCATTCTTCTTCTGATTTACGGAGATGTTTAAAACTAATTCTTTGATCCGATGCGGCTGCCGAAGAACATAGTCACCAAAACCGATCGTAGAAAAGGTTATAAAGCAGTAATAAACCGCTTCAATGAGAGACCAGTTCAAAAGATGCATCACTGATAGACCATTTATAACAATTAATAACGTCATTATCGCAACCAAGATCACAGCACTCTTGGTATTCATGTGTTTTGGTTCTGATATCTTGAAAATTATCTTTTCGAACCACGTGACAATTCTGTTAACGTATTTGGCAATGAGTTTGCCGATGGATTTCAACGTGAGCAGTGTTATTGGAATACCAACTAAGGAGACGCATATGCTCAATATTTGGCCAGGAGGTGTTTGAGGAGTAATCCATCCATAACCTGCAAAAAACAAATAAACTAATTTTAAGAGACAAATGTATTTCCTTGAGGGGAGATAAAAAACCATTTATTTATTTATTTACAAACGAAATCATCAGTTACATCAGTACGTTAAAAAACTATTATACAAAAACAACTCTCTCCTCCACAGAGGCTCCTTATTGCAAATTAGATTGAGAAATTGAATATTGGAAGTGGGAAGGTGCGTGGGGAAAGGTAGGAAGGAGGAAAAGGCGAGCCATTCTTCTCTCTTTTCCCTCAACGGTGTTTCCCGCGCGCGCTTTCGTTTTTCTCTCTCCGGCAACCTATAACCTATCAGCCTATGGTCATGGCAGTACGAAAGAGGCCTCTACGGAGGAAAGAGTAAAAACACTACCATAAGTTACGAAAATCATCCGGTTTACATTATTGTCGTAAAAAAAAGTGAGACTTAAGCTTCTTTTTGAAAACTCCTAGTAAGTTACTTTGTGTAAGATACTGAGACTGGGAAGAGCTGGGCTTTTAGTTCTCTGCTCTAGGCTTAAGCAGGATACGTTTGTTCATTAAGTTAGCTTTTGTAGATGGCCAATAATTTGTAGAAACTACATTTTAAATAAACCAAGGGGATACTTTTTCGAGCTCCGAGTAAATGCTCTTCCATTTTTTTATTGAAGCAGCTTTATTACAATTAATACAATTAAGACCATTCAGTCAAAAGGACCAAATCTTCATTTGTCGCATTCTCGTAGTTCTCAAATGGTTCATTTTCAAGACAACAGGAATAGTCCTCTGCAAATTGTTCCCAGGTATATCATCAACAAGCTAACGCGTGAGATAGTTCAAATTTTAATGGTAGAGTAAGTTTAATATGTTATTTAGTATTTTTCCTCTGCTTACCAACTGTAGTTAAAGCATGAAGGACGAAAGTAGCTGCATTACCATAGGTCCATTGTGGTTTAGGCTCGCTCAACGCCTCATACGCCATATTGGAAATGTTATTAAATTCCTCGAGGCTCATGTTATATTTAGATGCTAGGAACAGGTAGAGAGAATACAGCGACTGATATTTTTCTTGTCTGTCATCTTTTTCTGTGTGCTCTACTATAACAAATAACCAGGCACTGAGCGAGGACCATAATAAGAAGCCAACAGTTCGGAGAATTGATGCTTTGAGAAGCGGGTCCATCTTCCAGCTTTTACACCTTGATCGGCTGAACAGAAAATCAAAGTGACTATGAGTTACCCAACGTGGAAAATGGATAGTCTGTAAACAGTGACAATTTTGATGTCACTTAAGTGAGGTTTTAATCCAAAGGTTAAGCCCACTGGCAAAACGCAACAGTAAGAGAACTGATGCACCGGGAAATGTACCATCGTTGAAAAGTTATTCTCGTCCGAGAAAGTTTTTAAGGAAGTACGGCTTCCTGTCCGATCAGCAAAGCAAGTATTATCGGACTTACATTGTTTTTCATGGTTATTCTTTTCGTTCCTTATTTTTCCAGGCGAAACGTCATCATTCTCAGCTGTCAAATTATCCTTTAAGGTGCACTCCAAGAAATGATAATAAAAAAAAACGCTTTCGTTTGTTTTCCGCTGATCTCTCGAGTACGCGAGGCAGGTCTACAAGTGTGAGGGATCCTTTCGTGAACAGTGGCTAGTAATCGAACCTATTCCGTTTTACGTGATATCTTTTAGGGTTTAATGAAGTTCGAGTACCGCCCGCATTAGTCTCCCCCAGTTTAGCTTCAAATTTTTCGACTAGCAACCCTGAACTTTTCACATAGGAGTTTCCCCCATCCCACTCCCCCCCTCCTCCTCCAACGAGGGAGAGATCCAAACTCTAACATGAAGTAGAGGAGTGAAAGAGTGATCGAGTGAACAAGTGATGAGTGTCAAGAAGACGCCATTTTGCTATCTTCTCAAGTTTTTAATTCATGTATGCAGGAGCCCAGTTTGTGGTCAGAATTCAATCTCCAATCTTTTTAGTTGCCATGGTAAAATATTATCTATTATATATTATCTCAATCCTCTATTACGATAGAAATTTTTATACGCCCACTCAGTTTAAACGCTCACTTGTTTGTCAAACAAGTGCAGTCCCTTGGTCAGTCATGAAATTTCAGGGTAAATTATTTCTAATTCATTTTCTTCCTCCAGAAGCTAATATTTTATATTTTTTAATATTTCCACGCGACATCTGATAGCGTCAGTTTGATTATGAATTCAGACAAATCAACCAGCAGACCATCAAAAAAGCAGCGCTTTTGTTTATTATTAAGTAGCGGAAAGCGCCGCTCACTGCTAATTAAGCGTGGTTTTATTTGAAAGGGTTTGTGTAGACATTTTTTAATAACAAAGCTTTTATATATTAAACTCTCAAATTTAAGTCACATATAAGCTTCTGAGAGTGGTCGTTAATGACGTACAACGAAAATGAAATGGTTTTTTTTTTCTATTTAATAGGCCTTCAGAAATAATCTAACTTAGCATTAACAGAAACACTGCCGCCTATCTTAAAATCCGTTTCATAAGATAAAATATGCCTTTACTTTAAAATTTCAGTGAAAGTAGGGATTGTTTCTCTGACTTTTTACAAAGTCATTTCCTTTAACACTCGCAGGTCTTTTATGCTTAAGTTAGCCTCAGTTCGAAAAATTTGTTACACACTGACTTCGGGTGGTTTTGTTATATGGCCTTATTTCGAAGCTGCGGAAGATTTTGTTTTAGTTCGTATTGCGAGTAATGAGTACTTTTATTTGTCCAATTGCGATGTAAAATTTCAACATGAATTTTCTCGCCTTTTTTTCTATGTAAATATTGATTTTCTCTTTATCCTTATACGTCTTTGCTACTTTCAGTATTGTCAAGTTCTTCGCAATTCAGCCGGGTAATTTATATTAGGATAGTATTTTGCCAGTGTTCATACACGACTGGCTTGTAGGCTTAATATGACAATCACATTGAAAAACACTCAAGATATTATGTCGTATTTGGAGTCTATTTAATGCACTGACCTTTGTTCAAGGTAAGAACGATCGATTTCTGGATCGGAATCCAAACTTGCTTTTATCCTTGAAGCGACGAATCTCAGTTATGATTTACAATCAGCTAAAAACTAGCCTAGCTGCGAAAATAGCCGTCTTTCTTCGCTCCCTTTCCCGGGGCTAGCTAAAGACGTCTGTGCATGACCACAGTAGTTAGCATAGCTCTTAACAATATTGTGTATTTTCCTGCTGTCAGGGAATCAGCTAACTTCTAATGAACTTTTTATGCCTTGAGGGTATGCAAATCACTGAAGTGATGGTTTGTGAAACCCCGCCGAAAAATACTTAGGCTTTTTCAGACTGATTAAAGGTATTTCAATTTATCCCCGAAGTATGAAAAAGAGAGATAATTTGTTGGAAAAATGTTTGAAAACAAATATATATCGACTGCGCTAATGCAGCTGCTACTTAATGAGGATTCAGTTTAAAAGTACCCCTAACACTACGCACCAAATTAATAGAATCTTTAAAATAAAATATTCACACGAATGCAACTCAGTCACCAGGGAACGCTTAATGAGAAAGTCTGATGCTATTGCTAATGATGATACTGGTGTCGGTTAACCCGTACTCCAAAAAAGAAAATGAATACAAAAATGGTTTCACAATGCCACGAACTATTTTTTCACAAGTATTTGTCACATTTATTTTGGTTTTGTTTATTTTAGTTTAATAAAGTCGGTTATGTTGTTGATACATGATGCCTGGACTGGGTTTTATGAATGCAAAATAGTGTTACGGTGTAACGTTTTTCAGTGGTTGCTGTTCAAGACTTTATTTTTACATATCCGTGCGATTTTTTGTTTTATGTTTTTAAATTTTCATTTTTCGGTTAGTTCGGGGCCTCTGGACGAGCCGGCTTGATTTTTAGCCTAGGTTGAATCACCGGAGCAAATACTAGAAATAGGCACTTTACACGAACGCGGTTGGCTTCGAGCCTGACCAGTGTCAGCCCTGAGTAAGTCCTGAGTCAGCCCTGAGTGAGATTGAAACAAAATAAAAAATCAGGGCTTTTTACGCGCAAAACGACGTGTAGTGATCGCAAAAAACGATCAAATTACACCAAATCAACATTGGAAGTCCTTCATTTTAACAGAACAGGCATCTAAATACAACCTTCCTCGGCACTGACAAAAGTGGTCCGACTAACTAGACATATTTGGTTCAGTTCTCAATTGTTTCTCTACACAGGTGGTGTGCGTCTTCATCAGTTCTTGATTGTCAGCTAAACAGTTAGAAGTGGTCTTCCAGTTACGCAAATAGCTACGGAATTTTTATTAGTTACAGTAAAAATGTTATACTTTAGGCGTGACATCTACAAATTGTTCGCTTCCGCAGAGTCAGACTTCGCGCCGTTGTGTATGAACCTTTTTGTCCACAAATGCTGTTATTAAAGTTTAGTTACGGAGAGTGATACCATGCTATCCTTCTGGAATCCATTATTCTCCATGTCTAAATAAGTTTGGTTATTTTCGCGTTGCTTTGGAGCGTTAGAATACGGAACGTCATTTTCTCCGTGGTCTTGGGTTTTTCGAGGAACACACCCGGGACACCGCGGGCGACATCTCCTTTCTTCTATGACCGTCATGATGGCGCTTAACACACTTGAGACAATGCACAGAGTAAATATAATGTAAAATGTAGAGTAAAGGCCTACGAAAATCCCAAGCCAGGTCTGTTCTTCGTTATCTGATTCATGCTTTTCTCGATTTTCAGTACTGTTTAGGGATAACTGCTCGATCCTTTGCTGGGGTTGGTAAACAACGTAGTCACCAAAACCGATTGTTGTAAATGTAATAAACCAGAAATACACTATTTCCACGATTGTCCAGTGTGTCTGATACATTAGAAACACACCATTTAAGACAATTAGTAGCACCATGGTCGAAAACAAGATGACAACACCCTTAGTTTTCAAGTGTTTCGGTTCCAACCTTTTGAGGATTTTCTTTTCGAACTTGGTGACAATTGTGTTCACCCATTTGGCAATGAGTTCGCCGATGGATTTAAACGCGAGCATTGTGATGGGAATACCAAGTAAAGAGACAAAAATGCATAATATCTTGCCAACGGGTGTTTGAGGAGTTATCCATCCATAACCTGGATCAGGAACAAAATACAAGCAAAGTGAAGATGAAATGATTTGAGGAGACATTGTTTTTTGCATCGACCGAAGGGTATGATGAAGTAAATAAGTGCGGAGATATCTTTAAGTAGCTGACAATAGTATCAAGCAGTTTCTAGTAGTTATACTTTACCAAGTCATTACTAATTAACACCTTTTGTGAAGCGATACTGCCAGTATTATTCATATTGGTATCACACAAATACCCAATCACTGATGGTCATTTTGTAGTCATTTTCAGTGGCATAATAGATCACAGAAGCCTATCACCTAAGGTGATAGGCTTCTGTAGATCATCATAGCAATAACACCCAGGCTATAAGTGCTTTTCTTTTAAGAAAACGACTAGATGAAACTCATTTTTCACTGATGGAATTGACATAAGCATGTTAAGATACAACCTTTAGGTAACTGGCATAAAATCAGAATGGCTATACATTTAGCGCCCAAAGTCAGCCGCACTAATTCCAACCATAAGACTGTCTCAGTATGGTGAACCGTCATCGACATCTGGTTTCCATTATAACTCAAGATACTAAAAGGTTGAACCATTTGTGATCATTGACTGGCATGCTATATATTATACCTTTCTTATTCTGCTTAAATATTTATTCAAATGGTTTTATTTTATTTCTTATTTTTTCCTTACCAATTGTAGTTAAAGCTTGCCAGACGAAACTAACTGCATTACCATAGGTCCATTGTGGTTTAGGCTCGCTCAACGCCTCATACGCCATATTGGAAATGTTATTAAATTCCTCGAGGCTCATGTTATATTTAGATGCTAGGAACAGGTAGAGAGAATACAGCGACTGATATTTTTCTTGTCTGTCATCTTTTTCTGTGTGCTCTACTATAACAAATAACCAGGCACTGAGCGAAGCCCATAGTAAGAAGCCAAGAGTCCGGAGAATTGCTGTTTTGAGAAGCGGGTCCATCTTCAAGTCTTCACTGAACAGAAAAAATGTTCAAAATGATTATGTAATGTTGGCTGTCTATAGTGGTCAATTCGCTTCAGTATAGCTACACCTAGTTGGTTCTAGAAACAAGTATTTCAAATAAACGTAATAAGCTTTAAAATCCCAAACTGGTGGGAGGCAGATAGTTGGCTAAAAATCCTCTTCTAACTCCATTCAGTAACCAGCGAACAAGACGTTTTGCCGTCTAATGGGCTGTTCACGAACCCAAGAGTAGTTTGGAAACGGCATAACCTGTTCATGCGGTTCACGTTTTCTCGACATCCCTTGTTCTGACAGGCTCTCTCTCGTTTCTCAAATGGCCGTATTACGAAGTTTTTTTATGAGTTCACACCCGATAACCAAGATATAAACACGACTGGTAACTCAACAAAGATTTGAGTCAATAATGAACTCTGACGAAGTCTATTAATGTTTTGTTGTCGTTTAGTGTTTTGTTTCACACGTTTCTTTGCAAGAGATATTAAGATGTCTTACATTTGCTTTTTAGCACCAGCTTAAACAAAAGAAAGACGCGATGAACCTACTGTCTTCAGGTCTTGATTGTAATGTGGACTTGATGTGACACCAAGCAGACGGGAGTGTAGTCGCTGTCATAAAGAAGGCCGCCTCTTACACCTGATTCCGTAATTTTGAAATTACAAATATAGCATCCAGCAGTGCTGCATTTTGAATCTAATTGCGAAATAATCTGCTGGGTTTAAATTAAGGCGAAGTTTGAAAAAGTGGATATTACTAGTATTTCACTAATATTCCCGCCAAACTCAGATCCCGATTAATAATATCTCTTGGTCTAGTTATTTCTTGGAAACATGAAAAGAATTGACAGTTGTATTAAACACCTTACTTATAAACTTTTATTATCTATCTATTGCACAGGCCGTTGGGCAAGAAAAAAGCCTCAACTCGAAGAAATTATCTTTCTCACTTTTAACCTACCTTTTATACAACAAACGTCAAGCCTCCATAGCGAGCTGATGTGGACCAAAACAATTAATTCATCTCCTATATGCTTTCCCGCTGTCAGGGAATTATAAACAGCAGCCCACTAATGGACATTCTTTTTTATAACTTAAACTTATGTAAAGTAGCAAGCTAACCAAGGTAACCTTGTGTTTGGTTCGTAAACCCCACCGAAAAATACTAAACAGCATTCCCAGGAGGATGGAACTCATTATTTCAGTTCAGTTGCGAAGTGACGCATAATTTCTTGGCAAAATATTTGAAAAAATACCTCGATTGTCACTATGCAGCTGAAACCTAATGAGGTTATTTTAAAAGTACCCCTACCTCTACGGGCCAAATTAATAGAATCTTTCAAATATTCACCTGCATGCTAGGTCGGTAGCCAGGTATTGTCTCAGACGTCATTGCAAATGATGCTAATGATGTACTTTACCTCGTATTCTAGAAAAACACTGACGAATAGAAAAATGGTGTTACGGTGTTAAAAATTCTTACAAATTCTGTTGAAGAATTTTTTTCATTCATTTTCACTATTTGCTGTTTCCCGTTTCGGTGAGTATATCGCGTGCGAAACGACTGAGAGAGACAGCAAGTTCACTTGTTTGTATTTCGGGAAATTTGAGGGGTAAATGATGATTTGTAAGCGACATCACAGTGTCAAAATAGCACTTTGATTGTGCCCATGCGCCTGCTGATTAACAAAGCTGAAGTAATAGGACTTTTCAAAACTTAGAATATTCGCTTCCTTTTCATCAAGGTCGCTAACAATATGCAGATGCAATTTATGATGTTGATATTTTCATGTTGAAACATGTAAAAGAATACCCACTATTATTTTTTTCTTGGCTTGTGAGCGGGCGGAATTCTCTAAATCCTGCAATCTGATTGGTTCCGGGAGCGGGCGGA
>OMLO01002697.1_pt1 | contig 14471 bp, 8 predicted proteins | sample 1674811 | NCBI WGS metagenome assembly OMLO01 (sample SAMN06265003, study PRJEB25207) | coral metagenome | isolation source: Coral host | place: Mexico:La Bocana,Puerto Morelos, Mexico | collected 2008-11-13
TCACGTGCCCCACAACCAAGGCTTCGAAGACACTTCGCGTCCTCTTGAAGTAGTCCTCGAGCTTTTGCTGCTCCGAGGGATTGGACCTCCTCGGGAAGGCCTTTGGAACATACCGTGGGGGCGAGGCACCCTTCTTTGGTAGGGCAACTTCCTTAGGCCTTGCTGCCTTCTTCCTAAAGGCATCCAAGTCACCTCCCAACTCTGGAAGACTCGGGGTCTTGAAGACCTCAGGCACCTCCTCCCCTTCGGGAAACTCCTCTGAAGAGGGATTATATCCACCACTTGTCTTTGAAGCAACTCCTTCCTCACGACTCTCCGACGAGTCTTCTCTCGCTGGAGGGAAAGCCTGCTTACGGAAAGACCCAATGGAGGAAGCCGTGAACACTTTGTTCCAAGCCTGGGGATTGGATGAACCTGGAGAACTTTCTGCCAATGACCTGGCTCCACCTCTTGGTGTGCCGCTGGAGCTTTTCTCCTTGGGTTTCACCTCATCACTTCTCGGATGTTGCTTGGCTTTCACCTCAAGATCCGGACCTTCTTCTCTAGCATCGCGGGTGGCCTTCAGGATGTCCTGGGATCCAAACCCATCCTCGATGAGCTTTGCGATCTCTTCTCGGGCTGCCCAAGCACCGGCTGCCATGACCCCTGTTGTCTTACCTAGGCAAATCCTCTTTGGGATGTCTCTCGAGGGGACAAACTCCCTGAGATCATCCCTCTCCTCACGTGGCCTGACCTCACGTGGAGAAGATTTCTTGGAGGTGCGCTCACCTCTCTCAACTCTCTCCCTGGAATCATCTCGGGGAGGATCTCTTTCAGAATCTTCTGCCCTCCGACGCCTTCGTCGAGATCTTCTATGTCTTTCTGATCTCTCTCTTCTGGGACTCCTTCGTGAAAGGCCTCCAGAAGGTGCTGAAACGCCTGCCACTCTTTTTCCACCTGGAGGTACCACTCCAGAATGCTCTCTGGGAGTTCTACCTAAGGGGCCCCCAACCCCAGCTTTAGGAAGTTCCTTCCTTCTAGCCCAATCTGGAACCGACATCACTTCCCCCCGCTGGAAAAACTAAAGGGAGTGAGCTGGTTCCTCGGTGGGCTTGACCCAAAATGGCACGACGCCACACCGGAGTGGACATTCACTTAGTACTTCTATTCTCTTCGCACAAGCTGTGTAACTTATGTACGTCAAAAAGCCTTGCTAGAGGCACCTGGAATGCACGTATCATAAGGGTGGGCCGCAACATCCTCACGCAGGCAGTGCGCCCGATTGCTGAGAGATCGACCGGAACGAAGTTTTGGCACAGGTGGAGGGCAACCATAGGAAGAGGAACGCCTGATCAGAGCACAACCAGGTGGTATATATCATACTTAAATATACATATATGCAGAGTTGATCATCCACAAAAATACAATGATACTAAAAGATGGCAAACAGAACCTGGTGGTAGCTCCAAATCAATCCTGATGATTGAGATATCCGAGCTTCAAATCACTTCCAACCATCAGCTAGAAGCTAGCATAGAGACGACACGTCATCTCACACTACCCGGAAGAACCTCGTCCAGTCGTTACCATGCTCGTGCTGATGGTGATTCAAATCTTTCGGTGAGTACCCAGTTGCTACCGGTTAATTTTCTCCCATGATTTGCAAAATATTTGCAAACGGGTCATGATCTATTGCTAATTGCATCTCACTTCCGTTGAAAATTTCAGCACAAGAATCAAAGGCACAGAACTTGCACCCAACCTGGAACGCAATTGCTGTAGCACTTCCACTGCCTCCTCGGGCCTTCAGTCACCGACGCCCAACACCCCAAGAAACGCGGAAACTGTTGGAAGCCCATCTACCACGAAAAACATGGACCATAAGCGACGCAGCCATGAAAAGATCCTACATCATGTCCATGCCAACAATGATTCTGCTGAGTTTATCAGCCAAGAAGATCTAAGAAGGCACCTGTTCTTGTCTGGTGCCATTCCCTGAATTTGCTGACTCATCTCAGAACAAATACCAAGGTCATAGCAAGCTAAACTGACGTCGCAGTTCTCCCTCAATCTCCCTCCGTCGCCTCATGGAGTCCAGCCAGTTGAGTGAATCAGTTGTTCCACAACTTCCCATTGATACCACATTTGTGAACCGTGTGGGATTTCCCACAAAAAACAAGGATAAAGATGAGGAACTTCAAACATTTCCATACATGTAGGGGGGTTTCTTGGTGTGATTCACGACCCTCCAAGGTTTCCTGTGGAATAGTCACTTGTGTTTTGAGAAGGGATACAAGTTTTTTTTTGCTTTTGGCAATGTAACCTTGCGATGCAAAATCCCTACGATCATGAAGGCATCAGCTTGGTATGTGATTTTCACAAATGGCCAATATCACCAAACAAGAGGTGTGGTCTTCAACTTAGACAGCCACGTCGGCTTTGGCTCAAGAAAAAGGTGTTGCAGATTCACCAAGCCTGTTTTGATAACCGTGGGTTATGAGCCCAACTGCGGTTAACTGAGCTTGCGGAATGGATCGGCGAAGGGAGTCCTCGGTGCAGCGCCGGGCAACTAGCGCTGTGAAGTCGGAGAGAGCTGCTGGCTGTGCTGATGAGTTGATGCAGCAGTTGCTTGAAGATGGAAGAGGGGCAAACCGGGAAACTGGGGCTGAAAAGGGTTCCACTAAAACAGGTGGAGGATTGTTAGAAGCTCTGGGACCGGTAGGACCTCCATTGACGTTCTCCCCGATAGATCCCCCAAGTTTGGTTGATAGTGGTGAAGTGAAAAAAAACCCAGAGGTTGAAACGGGTGAAAAGCAAACGCCAGGTGTGAAAAGGGTGGTGGTTTCGGAATCTACGGGTGACCCCCAAAGATCAGAGGAACAGCATAGGCCACAGTTGGGTTCAGTGTCGGAAGCGGTGCCGGAACACGGCTTCAGGGAGGGCACTGGAAAGGGACGTGGTAGCGGTTCTGAGGGTCGTCGGATAAATCACTAGGATGACGGACACACCCGAAAAGCTGTTGGAAACAGGAGTCCCTAGGGGAAATGTTCAGGGGAACCAAAGTCAAGAAGCAAAGGGTTCTCAAAGGGAATGTGAACGCTTTTACATTGGTGAAGGCGTTTCGGTTCTTAAACCCCCGGGGCTGGACTCGGTTCCTGGGTCTGGTGTGAAAATGGGAGATATTGTAAACCCTTTTTGGAGTCAGGAGAGACAACAAGAGGCTCTTCATGAAGCTTATGGTTCAGTGATAGATTATGGGTCGTTGGGAAGGTTTCAGGGATCGAATAGCTCAACACCCCAGAAAACGGGAGGTTTGGGGACTGATGTGGAAATGGACCCCATAGAATTGTTTAGACTGAGATGCATTAGGGAAGCTGAAGAAAAGTTTCGACAAGGGTTGGCGGACATGGTAGGGGAAAAAGGGTCGTATGAGTCGACTAGTTCCTACATGACTGCCGGGGAGCAGGTTGACGACTTTGTTCCTAAACCACCCCCTGGACCGCCCCCTCCGTCGCCCCCTAAAGTCCCACCAAATTGGGATGATCCAAAACCAAGCTCAAAATTGGCAATGGGAAGTTTGCCTCCGTTTCCTCCGTCCTGTTCAGGAACTATGCCGAGCTTAGGTGTGATTGGTGAGAGTGCCTCGGAAAGCCTGAGGACAGTGGATCTACCGCGGCTTTTGGCGGATGCATCGGCGCTGCAGTATGGTGATTGGCTGAGTGTCATCGATTCCATAATGGGTGACTTGTCGTACTCATCGAGCGAATGGTGGGCTTGTGTCAGAGAAGGGGTGGATCGGTGCTATGATGAATGGCTAAGGGCGGGCCCCATAGAAAGACTTAGGCTTAAACCGGAGGTGGACCCCAAGGTGAAGTTTTGGCCCCGAACAGAGCGTAGGGGTTTGTCTATGCTTTTGGGAGCCATACCGGATCACCTGAAGGATGAACTGGTGGCCACGCGCAAGCTCTCTACCGATCAGGTGTTGTACAAACTTTGTGTAACATTCCAACCAGGTGGAGCTATTGAAAGAACCAAGTTGTTGCAGTGTATCACGGATTCTAAGTGTGGAACTGGAATATCCGAGGTTTTGGAATGGATTAGGCTGTGGCGTAGGTATGTCCAACGAAGTAGGGAACTAGGCGTCACTTTGCCTGATGGGTTGGTTTTGCTAGGAGCACTTTCCAAATGCATTGAGTTCCTCAGTTCCAAATCACCCCAAGTAGCCTATCGTCTGAACTTGGTCCGTCAGCAGTTGAACTTGGATCAGTTGCCGACCGTCGAAACCATTCTCACATTTGCGGAGCATCTGCAAGCGGAAGCTGAAGAGATGATGATCAGCTTCGGAACGAAAGCCACTTCGGCAGTAAGGGTGGCGGCGTTTGGGGCAACGGATCCAATTGGAAGTGGGGATGCTATGAAGGAAACCAAACCCCCATCTACGAACCCCAAAGGAACCTGTCGTTTTTGGATGAGCGATAAGGGATGTTTACGGGGAAGTGGTTGCAAATATCATCACCCACCTTTGGAGCCCCAAAGTAATCGGTGTTTTGAATGTTCAGCTGTTGGACACAGTAGGCGTGATTGTCCGGTGAAAAATGGGGATGGATATGGAAAGGGAGCCAAAAATAAAGTGGCCAAAACCTCCAAATCTAAGGGAAAGGGAATTGCCGATGGGACAGGAAAAGGGGGGAAAACTGGAAACGACAAAACACTGGAGGAAAGCCTTGAGAAACCCCCAGAAAAGCCTGCCCAAAACGGAAAGTCGGATTCAAAGGGTGAAGGGTCGGTTTCTGGGAACGGTGGACAGGATGAAAGGGTTACGGGTTTGATTGATGAAGCCACGGCCCTCCTCAAGTCCATTAACCCCCGGGTTAAAATGGTGAATGTGAAAAGGTTGGGAGCGACCGACGGACCCACAGGGTTACTTGATGGAGGGGCAACACATGCCCTTCGACGGGGCACCCCTCAAGAGTTGAAGCTTAGTGATCCCGTAGAAGTCGAATTAGCTCATGGGTCTATCGAATTGCGACAACATCCTATCACCGGGACCATTCTCACGGATCATGCTGTAGAACCCATAGTCCCCCTTAGAGGTCTGATTGATCTAGGCTTTGTCATTAAGTGGAGTTCTCAGGGTTGTGAGATTCGACATCCCTCAAGAGGCACCATCAATTGCTGGCTTAGAAACGGATGTCCTGTGGTTTCAGAAAGACATGCACTAGGGTTGATCCAGGATATCGAAAACATGGAATGTGCCAAAAGAATCCCCGTGGGAACCCAAGACCCTCCTTCCGATGAAGTGTATCAATGGTGGGCGCATTACTTCCCTTTGGTCCCCCGAAGAATTTGGAAGTACATGAAGGGTCAGGGCGAAGAAATAGAGGGGTTGCACTTACCATGGAACAGGGCACAAAGACGCCGCCACGCAGCAGCGAAGGCCATTGTCATTCATCTGTATGCAGGTGAGGCTTCTAAGGAGTGGCATGAGAGTTGGCCTAGCAATGTGGAAATGATCACGCTGGATGTGCGAGATGGCCAGAACATCCATGACATTGCCACTTGGGCCTATTTGTGGAAGATCTGTGGTAGTGGAAAGGTCATATCTATCATTGGTGGGCCCCCCTGTCGCACAGTAAGTAGGATGTTGGAGCGACAACCTGGACCCCCTAGATTAAGAAGTCGGGATGGTGTTGAGAGATTCGGTCTGGATGGATTGACGGAAACCCAACAACAGAAGGCCGATAGTGACTCAGCTCTTTTCCTGAAACAATTGGGGTTGTACATCCATGCTGAAGCTTCATGGACAGGGTCAACATGGAAAAACATGGTCCAAGTTCCAAATAGGGTGGGGTTTTTGTTGGAGTCCCCTCAAGATCCTAAGACCTATTTGAGTGATGGTTTGGGAGATGAATCCGCGAGTTTTTGGGCCTGGGATGAAACAAAAGACTTTTTGGAGAGATTTACCCCCCAGGGAATGAACCTGATCCATTTTGATCAAGGGGCATTTGGTCATTGTAGGAAAAAGCCCACAACATGCATGACAAACCTTCCTGATATGTCCCAATTAGATGGATGTCGGTCGGGCGAGAAAGAAAGGTTTTTAGCGGTGGGGCTAAACGAGAGACTGGATCAAACGGCTTCTTGGTCGATTTGGGCCCCGGGTCTAAGAGCGGCTATCAGGGCTTCACTTGGTGTCTTATTGGAATGGTATGGATTTGGGTCCCCCAAACTGGCTGCGGCAGGGTTGGGATTGGAGGGTTGGAAGACCCATATCAAACAGGGCCATCGACCATACCGTAGGGACTGTAGAACATGTGTGACCACCATGGCTGGTTCCAAACCCCATAGGAGAAGGGAACATGCAGGGTCTTCGGCTTGGACGGTTGCTGTGGATTTGGTTAATCTCCCTAAGGCAAAAGATTTAGCAACAGGGAAAACGGTCAAGTATGGACTGGTGGCCACGGCATTGGTACCCTTGTTGAATGAAACCCCCGAAAAAGATGTGGATGTTGGGACTAAGGTTGAAGACTGGGGGGAGGGCTTAGAAGAAAAGGACTTTCCGTTGGACAGACCGGAGGACCATGAGGAACTTGATGAACATGAACTTGTGGAGGGGTGTGAACCAAAACCCCAGGGTGATGATGACATGAATCTTGACGATGAAGGGTGTGTGAAAGAATCAAATCCTGACTTGAATCAGGAAAACCCCGATGTCAAGGAAAGTGTGAAAGAGATGTCTGAACCCATCAAAGTGAAACATGTGACCATGATGGAACCAATAGAAACACGAAATGTACATCATGTGATAGTTGGCATGGACAAGATCATCACACGTATGCAATACCTGGGTGTATGTGTCACACGTATCCATTCAGATAGAGCTAAAGAACTGCTAGCATCAAGATTTAGGGCATGGGTGGCACACAGGAACATGTTACACACCTTTACGGCGGGGGACGATCCCCAAGCAAACGGACACTGCGAATCCGAGGTGAACCAACTGAAACGACGCACCCGGTTGTTGTTACATGTAGCATCCCAAAACAACACCCATTGGCCCCAAGCTATGCGGTTTGCTACTGAAGAAAGACTTAGGTCACAATTGGAATCTCTAGGATGTCCCATGCCAAAGATGATCCCATACCAATCAAGAGTTCTGGTTAAAAGAAAGCGTTGGCATGAACGGGGTAACCTCTTGGCACAACCTTTTGTCGAATCCCAATTGCTTTGCCCCAGCCCTGACATGACTTTTGGGTGGTTGGTTCAAACGGCGGTTGATCAACATGTGTTGCATGCTAGGGAAGTGATTTTGCCAGACCCCCGTAGTGACCAAGCCCAAATTGAACTTCATGAGGAAACGGATCCCAAAAAACCTCCTCATCGACTTTGGGGAAAACAGCCATTCCCTGGGAGACCATGCCCAAAACTGCCGGAACCCCGAAATGGTCGGGGGGGGAGCCTTCTTTGGATTCTGTGGATTTTGAAAAGGTGAACAAAGAATTGGATGAACTTTTTGCTGAAAATGGTATTGGAGACCCCGAAGAAGAACCCCCAAATGAAGAAAGGAAAATCAACATGAAACGAATGGGAAACGAAACGGGCAAAGAAAACGATGAAACAAATGGCAAAAGGGAAACGGTCAAAAGGGAAACGTGGGAAACCGTAGAGAAGCAATTGACTTGGAATCATCAAAGGGTTCTGGAAAATCTTGGTGACTTGTTGGAAGTAGTTCCCACTTCTGGAGAGGTAGGAAAACAGTGTGGAGAAAACATTGAATGGTTGAATTCGCAAAGAGATTGGTTGGAATGGAACCTTCAAAATTGTAAAGTTGCCACGGATAGGAAAACGGTTAAGATTTGTGGGCTGCAAGTGGACCCCAAAGAGTGTGAGGGTCTGGGGGAGGTTCTTCAGACTACCACGGTCCCCCTTAGTGAAGTCCGAAGGGAGCTAGGGGAATGGAAAGAGGCCATGGAAAGGGAATACAACAGTTTGGTTCATGAAACTAAAGCGATAGAACCCATAGACATATCCCAGCTCAACCAGGAAGAAATAGAACTGGTGCCAGGCAAACTGGTAACAGTAAGGAAGGCTGGACCGAATGGAGGCAAAAAGAAATGCAGGGCAGTGGTGTGCGGAAATCTTCTTCAAAGCGATGCTGACCCGAGCCCTGGAAATCTCTACGCATCTGGTGCTGATGGCGTGCTGATCAGAGCGGTACTTGCACACTCGGCACAAAAGGGTTGGGGAATAGGAACCACGGACATCAGGACGGCCTTTTTGTTGGCACCAAGACCCAAAGTTGAGGGAACTAGGGAGGTTATTGTGGTCCCCCCAAAAGTGATGTGCGAAGCTGGGGTCTGCGGTCAGGGGGAGAGATGGCGAGTTCATCATGCCCTATATGGATTTGCTTCATCACCAGCCCACTGGGCGGTTCATAGGGATAAGACAATGTCTGGTTTCCAATGGAATGTGGGTAAGGACCAGTTTTTCCTTAAAAGGACTGAGGAGGGAAACTTTTGGAAGATCATGAAAAAGGGAGATCAACAAAACCCCGACACTTGTGAAGGTCATGTCATAGTGTATGTGGATGACATAATGGTTTTGGCTGGGGATAGCGTTAGGGAATCTTTCTTTGGGCGCTTGACCCAGGAATGGAAGTGTTCGGACATTGAAACGGTGAACCAAACGACCTGGGTGCGGTTTTGTGGGTTCGAACTTCGTAGGCATCCTGATGGAATTGGACTGATGGTGGGACAAAAATCATACACCACTGAACTTTTGAAAAGACATGAAGGAATTGTCCCACGGAACTACCCCATTCCAAGGGTTGACCCCCAAGAAGTGGTTGAACCAAGTCCCTCAATAGAAGATATTCGACGGGCGCAGGCGGTAACGGGGGAACTCCTTTGGATCTCGGTGCGTAGTAGACCGGATATCTCTTACGCAGTAAGCATCATGAGCCGCGGAGTATCGAAGTATCCCAAAAAGGTTCAAGAACTTGGAGAACATGTTTTGGGTTATCTCTCTAACACTGTGGGAACATGTTTGGTGTATCGCCCTTGTAGTCGAGACCATGGATTCACTGGCACGCTGCAAGTCCCCCGACATGAAAGACTGTTGGAAGCTTTTGCGGACATTAGTTTTGCCCCCCAAGGAGACAAAAGTCATCAGGGGATCATCGTTTGCATGGGAGGGTCACCTATTCAATGGGAGGCTTCAAAACAGGCATTCCATACCATGAGTACGGCGGAATCAGAACTGGTAGGGTATTGTGAAGCTGCTACCATGTTGAAATCAACCGAAGCCCTTTTGACGGTGATTCATGATGCCCACACGGTGAATGAACCTTTTGAGAAAGTCATCTACGGAGATAACTCTAGTGCCTTGAGTATCCTCACAAACCCCGACGGAGGATGGAGAACCAGGCATCTTAGACTGCGATCGTCTGGACTTCGGGAATTACTTAGGGAGGAACCCCAAACTTGGAAAATTAGGCATCAACGGGGAGTGGATTTGCCAGCGGATATGTTGACTAAGCCCATTGTTTTGGTCAAGGAGTGGCTTAAGTTTTGGCAGTTTCTGGGGTTTGGGTTGGATACTGAGGATTGCCCAGGGTCAAAAAAGAAACCATCAGAGGATAGCCTAGTGATACCATCTCCCTTGTCAGGTGGTGACGATGATCTTGGCGATACCAAGGCCGAAGTTGACGAAACTAAGGAGTCGATGTCGAGGATTGCAGCAGTGGTGGGGCTGGCAGCATGCGCGATTGGTGCGGGCATGGCAACGTCGGCAAGAACAAAGAGTGGCTGCGCTTTAGCTGCGGCAGCATGTGCGGGCTGGCTAGCGGGCGAGGCAACAGCGACGTCGAGGCAACGATCAACAGTGAAGAGTGAAAACAAAAAAGATCAATCAAAAGCCATTGGCAACAAGAAAGGACAAGAGGTCAGGGAAAATGAACCGACCCTACAGCAGAAAACTATCGTCAGGGAAGATGAACCGGCGATAGGCGAAGAGAAAACTATCGTCAGGGAAGATGAACCGGCGATAGGCGAAGAGAAAACCATTGTCAGGGAAGATGAACCGACGGTGGAAAAAAGAGAAGAAAAAGCGACAAGATTCACAACGACATGCATCGAAAAAAAAGAAAAGAAGAAAGAGGGGCTAGGAACTGGTTTGTCTTCCGGGAACCCCCAAAATGTCGGTGATAACCCCCAAGGTTGTGGCGAGGATGGCCCTCGATTTGGGTTAAGGGCTTTCCAATCACGTGGTAGGGTGCCATTTGGTGGAAAGGATGGCAATATGGTGGATATGGCGCAACAAGGTGTGATGGAAAATGCACCTATTTCACGGCAATGTGAAGCCGTGTCCCAGCACCACTGCCCTGAGGGCTGCCCCATCGAAACGGCGACACCGCGGGTTAAGGCAATGTCCTTGCGCCATGGAACGGCAGGCTATGGTGGAAGAGCTGGAGGTGAAGCTTCTCAAGGATCAGCTTCGGAGTCATTGTTTGGACTTGATGGGCCTTGGACTCTGGCACAATACCAGGAAAAGCCTCCGAAAAAATCCCAAGATCAATGGGGTTTTATCGAGCACAATGGCAAGCAGTATTGGGTGAAAACCCATTTCAATCCCAGAAAGCGGTTGTTCCATCCACTACACAGGAGTCAGCCGATGGAGATTCAGCAACTACAGGACTACCGGGTTACCTTGATGTTTCCTATGGAAGGAAAAGGTCCTGCAAAGAAACAGGTTGACAAGTGGATGGATCAGCACCGAGTTACTGGCGAAGCATGGGTGGGATACACCTTTTTTGAGATGAAGGCGAAGTATCAGGCCGAGAGCCATGTCGAAACTACTCCATGGATTCCGGAGGGCACTACTTCGAAGGGTTGGAGTGGAAAGGAAGCCCCTCAAAGGAAAAGTCACGGCGGAGAGAGGTGGATGGACCTTTGGTGGCGATCTACGTGAACCAGCCTATGAAGGGCTCTATGGGATCTCAAGATGCTGGGCGTGGGAAGGGCTATCCAAATGATGGTCAGTGGCCTGCGGCTCCCGGTACCGATGATGGTGCTTCGGATGGCTGGTCTATGATTTCTGAGGTGAATGAGCAGTAGTCTTGGAAAATCGCCTTCAAAAGGCAAGGATGGACCGCAGAAGTCTGCGGGGGGGAGTGTGATTCACGAACCTCCAAGGTTACCTGTGGAATAGTCACTTGTGTTTTGAGAAGGGATTCAAGTTTTTTTGCTTTGGAGAATGACCAATATCACCAACCAAGAGGTGTGGTCTTCAACTTAGACAGCCACGTCGGCTTTGGCTCAAGAAAAAAGGTGTTGCAGATTCACCAAGCCTGTTTTGATAACCGTGGAAACAAACAACTAGTGAGTTTGAAGAAATGCCCATTCCAAATTGAAGATATTGAACTAGAGTACTGGTTTGATCAATAAACACGAGAGATAGCCCGCTGAAAACACATAAACGGCTCGCCGTCCATCTACCGGTAAAATGCCAATGCAGGAAACGATGCACTTGTGTAGACTACAAAAGAATATCTATATACCTTCATTTGATCTTGAAACTGCTACACAAACACAAACTAGAGTCTTGCACTTACGGGTAATATGTACTCGTAGTGTACATAGTATACATATATCATAATATATACATATACATGATATACATTGTATATGTGATATATAGTATATGATATATTATGTGACATATATATAATGTATAATTATTCAATATATAATGCATAATATTTAATAATCATATATTATCCATTCATATTCCATGAAATTTCAATGGATTCCCCCTGGCAGATGCTAATGACTCATTGACCTGCCCCCAAAATCCAGATTCTTTCGCCGACAAAAAAGGGTCTATGGCCAACCGTTCTGAATCTGGGAATTGCAACACGGCTTAGATACGAGTATCTAACGAATCTATACCAAAGTCTCAAGATGTGTATCTTACAGTTGTTGCCCTCCACAAAACCAAGCTAACTCCGAGAAAAGTTAGACTCTTCCCTGTTGATATGACGTGTTGTTCAGATGCCAAGCAATAAGCTTCCTATGAATGCAATCTAACTTGGTCGGATACTGAATTGGAAAATCTTTGACTCCGTTACCATCATGTTCATCTCACCACGATGGCCTCTTGCTATTCTCTTTGGAACAGCGTGATGTTTGGCCGCAGTCTGGGGCCGAACTCAAGGAGAAGACATTGAGTGGAAAATCCCAAGCAGAAACAAGACAACACGTCGGGTGCCGGAAAGATCTTGAAATTTTGGGGAGGCGTCACTCTACCATGGTTTGCTTAGACATTCTTAACCAAATACTTGACATGCAAAACTATGAAACAGGGAGATTACCATGATCCCCAAATGATCCCCAACATAAAGACACTCTATAGCAGCTTTCTAGAGTCCGGCTATTTGACATAAGAATTTGAAGATATTTCAAGTACTTCATGTGTTGTCAGTGCTCCAGGGATGACATTTGAAGCAAACATCTGGCCCACCCTAAACCTCTGTAGATCCGGTAATCCTGACAACAAAACTCAATGAAGTACCTGCTTGATATACAGCCGTTTGGGGGGAGTCCCTTACCTGTCTACCTTTTAGTTTCAAGTCGACTGAGGTTGTTATGTCGTGGATTTCTGATGTATATACAATTTTGTACCTGGAACCTATACTCGGTCCTTTGGGGATGAGGGCGAATCCTGCAATAAAAAATGCAATAGAAGCAAGGGTCATTCCAGGTTTTGTATAGCATGCAGTGTAAGATAAATAAATATCATCTACAAAGAGAAATGCACTTGGTTCAAACCAAGTAGAACCTGTAGCCATCCACCCTATTTTAGACATAGTCCCAGAGTCTAAAAGAGTTCAGTTTTCCAAACCAATTTCCACCTGCAACTTCAAGGGGTCATAAATTTCAACCCAAACAAAACACCAAAAAAAAGGGGCCCCATTCCCCATCCCCCACCCCCCAACAACAAAAGCCGTAGAAATTTGTATCAAGTTTGATCCTCCCCAAAATGGGTCCCATTAAAAACAATGACCCCTGCAACTTCCTCCCTTCACAACATCTCAGGCTGTGGTCCTTTGTGACCGGTGCTTTGTTCGTTTTGGGTGAAGGTTCCTCCGACGTCGGTCCCGCAGCGTTTACGTACGAAAAAAAAACACCTGAAGATCGTAACGAAGGATTGGCTGGAGAACCCCAAATATCCCTATGTTCAATAGGAAATACAATAAATACATCTTCAAATTGTGGATTTTCCATTGCCATGTTGTTTTTTGGGTGGCTTTTGTGCCTGGGTAACCTCCATAAAATCGATAAATATCGATAAATCATACTTGTCCCGACCATGGCCAATTCAGGTGTACTATAACCAATCCTTACAAACTTCACCATTTCTCGAAAGACCTAGTGGAATTGAGGTCACCTTCATCCATGGTCAGTAACTTTCCTAAGACCTGAAATGTCATGAAGAAGTGGTGCCAACCTCAGTGGTCTTGTAGTAAGTGTACTGAACCATTTACCTTCCCAAAGCTTTAACAGCTTGCCCCTGAAGGTGCTTGGTAGACGATCCTTTCGTTTTGGGGCCCAGCCTATTTTCAGGGGCGAAGTGTTAGTTTTGGGGAGGGGTAGATGATGTGAACCTCCCAAAACTTGAGCAAATACTGAGATTTTTGATGTTCATTACCTCTTGTTGTAAGTGCAGTTGGGAGGGACATGAAATGAAGCCCTTTTTTTTCGTCGCACACGAATTGGATAGATACCAATTCCAATAACTAACATCTTGGGACTATCAAATATGTCCTCCATCTATCAGCTTTTCCATTGGGATCCCTGTGACATCCTGTGACATCTACGTTGTCTAGTCATTCTGACGTTAAAGCAAGTCCCAAAAAAACATCATCGCAGCAAGTCTGGTGGATATCTTGAGAAGAAAACATGGTACTGGCAAACAACAAATTGTAGCTGCAACTTACCATGAGTTGCTGGGAAGGCTGCCTTCATCTGAACCAACTCACCTCGGTTCTGCATGAAATATAACCTACAAAAAGCATATGTATTTCAAATAGATGCCTCGTCTTCTATTTTGTTGGTAAAAAAAAACATGGAAACAAAACCCTGCAAACAAAAAAGTCCACGGCTCGAAAGTCTAGGTTCAACACTCCCTGGCAGCATCCATGTCCCTAGAAATTTTTACAAACTTTAAAACCAAGGATCTACTTTTAATACCGTTTATTTGAGACAAAGAACTAGTACTGATAATCCTTCAAAAACAAATACTTTCAAGAAATTGATCTGATATTGAACAAAACGCATCTCCGTTTCGTTGTTTCAAAAAATCTTTTTCTAGACAACTTCAACGATCCAAACTGGAAGTATGGCGCCTCGATGGGGCTCAACTTGGATGGGAAGGACCTGTCACCAGGTCAATGAAAAAGATCCAAACATGATCTGAGAATCGCAAAAACAACA
>OMLO01002698.1_pt1 | contig 14470 bp, 7 predicted proteins | sample 1674811 | NCBI WGS metagenome assembly OMLO01 (sample SAMN06265003, study PRJEB25207) | coral metagenome | isolation source: Coral host | place: Mexico:La Bocana,Puerto Morelos, Mexico | collected 2008-11-13
TGGAAAAACAATAGGCTGGGAAATGGGATTTGGGCAAAATTTGGGCTGGGAAAATGGGATTTATACCCCCCTTCAGGGCCCTCTGACTGTGCTGGAGGTTTACAAAAGGTGCTCATAACTCACGTCTGGAAGGGTTATTGGGCGAAGTTAAGAACACTTTACAATTAATTCTTCAATACCTCAGCTTGAAGATTTAAACAATGCTATGTTGTAGTGAAAATAAAGTTATGTTACTAATTTAGTCGCGCAGTGAGAGATATTTGAAATTTTACCGATGGCAAAGCTAAGGAGATTTTAATTTAAAAACTGCAGGGGATATTTGGAGCGAAAGATGCTTCCGTGGTCTTCTGTCCGAGCCAAAGAAACGCCGTCACTTAGACTTATAACATAACTATAAATAGGAAAATCAATGATCTTCTCATTCATTACCTGAAGTTATTCACATAATGCGAGATCTGCGATGTTCGGTATATATCGATAACAGTATATTAGTAAACTAATATAATATCAACATTAATTTCGGATTAGATTCATGAGCGTTGAAACAAAATTTCAGTTATAGAATATTCCGAGAAAAACTGCACAGAATTAAAATCATTATAGTTTTCACTCTTATGATAAAATTTGTACTTCAGAACTGAAAATACTCTACCAGGTGCGAATACGATACAGTGTACCTCGATGTTAAACGTTAAACGTCATTGCGGAGAAACTATTTTAAGCTTTTCCCTCATCTTAAGTTTCGCTTACCAAGATTATTCTTGATCCCGTCAGATGAGTTCTGCTAGTCATGGCTAGTCGAGCGCAAAGCATGGTGAAGCACAGGAACACATTATGTGTGTGGTATCTCAAAAATGCAAATTAGTGTTGTGGTAGCCACACGAGTTCAAAGTAATTTTAACAAGCTTGGAATCAAGGAAAAATAAAAACAATTAGAATTTGTCAGACAAAGAAGTTCTCCAATTTCAAGCCCAGAGTAACCAATAGATGAAGGTTATTAAGTCAATTCTTTGAGTGAAATTAAAGATAAATAAATTGGTAGCAAAGGAAAAATGACAATGGCAACGTTCTTCAATCACAGATTTCAATTTCAAAAACGTGACAATTTCCTACTGATAACGTTTAATTCACAAAACTGATTGTGTCACTCAACATTCACCTCACCTCAATCAATCTACATCATTTCCACGGTCGATTTTCCAAGCTACTTATGTTGAATGCGCATCAAAGCAATATAACATAGGACAATGGCCGCTGTTTTCGCCATCTGCTCCTCTGGTATAAGCCACGAGTATGAACATTTGCTTAAGAATAAATACATTTGAAAGCAATTACAGTAATGTTTACAATCTGATTGGTTATCAGAGGTTCTCTTTGCTTAAAAGCGAAGGAGCAATAACAATAGAACCATTGAGAATCCCGAAACTCATTTCCTTCATTTCCTAAATTCAGCCTTGTTGTTACTCTGTAATCTAGCGTCAATTGTTCATTTTTGCCTTGAATTAGAGAAGTGTCATGTGCTTAATTTCATTTCGATCGCCACTCCAATGACGACACTAAATGGTTTATTCCGGAAGTTCACATCTCATCTCTTTTTTTAATTGAGAACAAATTCTGTTGCAGGAAAGCGAGTTCAGGATGATATCCACGAAAAGTGTTTCTATTTTTCCTCAATTCAGCTGAAATATAGATACGTTTCGACCTTGAAATCTTGATGGATAAGAACTGTTAGAGCTCCATAGAATGACAAAAATAATGCGGAACATGATGGAGGATTTGCTTTGTCACTGCATTTTAGAAGAGCAAAAAGGAAATAAAATAAAAATATGAAAAGTCCATTAGCCTCGTGATTGGCTCTGATTATACAGTTATACAATTGTATGTAGATACTGACACTTAAGCACTAATGGTGTGAATGTCAATTAAATGGAAACTACAAACTGAACGAAATTTTGCCAACTTAAATATATGTAAAAATAGCACTTCAAGGGCCAACCTAAAAACCGTGGTACGTGAAGGGAAACAAGATGTCAAATAACAATAACGCCGACCGTCATGTTCAAAAAGTCTCGGTCCCAGTAAAATAATAATAAAAATCATGATATTAAAATATAGTTGATCATCGCAGTTATGTACACAACTTTAGCAGCTGTGAAATTATATGATATTCATGTATTTATTTGCAGTCATCATCATCATCATCATTTTATTAATTAATGCAGGTTACAAATGTTATTGGCAGTCAGTGAGGTAAGTGTAGGCAATCATATGGTTTTGAGTTCAATTTGGAATTAATTTGCACGAGTGATCTTTTTCAAAATGTTGAAAAGCTGAAAAGCTCCTCTGCAGGAGCCCTTGAAACTAAAAACCACTTTAATGGCCACAAATTCGCCTGGAAAGATCAGGAGAAACACAGCAACACAACATCTGAAGCGAGTTAGGTTTATTCAGTATTCATACCACCTCGCATTTCTTTTATTAAAAATAGAACCGTCTTTACCTTACAAATCACTCCATTTCAAACATTTTGGATCTTATCCTACCTCCTATAACCTCTCGAATAAAACTTCTCGACAACTAGTTTAAGTGAACGGACTTCTGGACTCAGTTTTCATATTATCAAAACGAAGACCATCACCGTCATTAGCATATGTGGCCAAAGATGTGGAACAAATGCTGCCATTTCCATTTTGTAAAATTAGAGACTGTATGAATTATAGTTATTTAGCATTTTATCCCGATATATTTAGATGTAACCATTACTTCATCTTATTATACACCCCCATAGCTAGTGGAACATGTCTTCTTACTTTTTCTTTTTCTCACTTATAGTTTGATAAGAGATGTTCATTTGACCGCAGGGTTTTTTGCATAAGTTTCAAATGATCACGTACTTGAATGATATGAGGATAACATTTCGCAGAAGCAAAATACCTTCACTGAGATACAAAGTGCTTACCGATAACGAATAAGCACAGGTTTCGTTATGTTCCAGTCTATTTTACTCTTAAGTCTTTCATCAAACAAAGGATTAAATACAGCTTGAAGGCTTGGTACACTTTTAGTATATTTATGATGTGCGTCGCTTGCGCAGTGACTCGTGTATAATGACTGAGATATTTGAGTAAATCTGCAAGTAAGATTTTGCGTGCCAATGATATTTTAACTGTTTAGGCAGAACTTAATGCTGAAACAAGAATCTCGTGAACTTTTCATTCAAGGACTTGGTTGAAAAAGAAAAATCGAAGATTTGATAAAAAGGTGGGCTATTTTAGTGTTACCCAGCTCTATATCGTTGAGCTAATCAGTGTTCAGCGAGCCCGAGCTGCGTTACGCAGTTAATATTTGATTTACCGACGAAGCTCGAAATCGCAAACCTTTTCATTTGTCTTTACAGCATCGATTAGAACGTTCTACAAAAGGAAGCGAACGGTCAGCTGTTGGAAACATCGTTCTCCGCATCAACATTGTAAGTTTTTCAATACTTCTTACCAGCACCAGCGTAGAGAGTTAACAGACGTTGTAAATTATCAGAACGCCTTTCAGTGAAAGTCTTCTGAACAGCACTGTTGTCTGTTCAACAATCTTGTTCTTAATGTTGACGACCGTCATTTAATTTTCATCCCGCTCATTATATTCCATACATACAATAAACTGGCAGCTTGGCTCGGGCACGATATTGCATTGGTAGCTTGGCACGCTGAGTTGCAGTTTTCGAAATAATGTAAAACAAACCTTTCCCTTCATACAGTGTTGAAATTTCGAGTTTCTGCTGGTATAAGGATTGTATAGGAAAGTTTCAGCTCTTAGAAATGTAAATTTGGAAATTGTAAATGGCTTAATCTCTGCTCCATTCCACTAAAGCAATTGAAAGTTATTTGACTTAACTTTCAATGCAGTGCTCTTAATGGACTTCCAGCGGGTTAAAGAACGTTTTTAGAGTTTAACGAAAAAATATCTGAGGAACCTTGTGACTTATTTGCAGGATCAAAAAGTGTGTAAACAACTTTGTCCACATGACCCAAAACGAAACCTGTTTAGCAGAGTGTACACGAACACAGTTTTTACCGGCCTTGAAATTACCAAAGAAACATCCTCAAAACTCCGCGAAAAGCTGAGTCAAGTCATTTTGTTCATTCTGTTAACTTTCGGGCATTACTGACACGGTTTAATAGATCATGAATTCTGCATAATTCCAAAAGGAATGTTGAGTATTTATACAGCTGACGCCAATTAAGTGCAGTTAAGTGGTTCAGTACCTAAGCTTTGCCCTCAATTACTGGGAATAGAAGTTTCGCCGAACAGTAATACCTTAGCCTTACTTACTGCTTTTTGATAAAGAGTCAAATTTATTTTGATATTTTTATTTGCAAACCTTTCCTTCATAGAGTTTTGAAATTTTGAATAAAAGCTGTACTGAGATGTAGAAATCTCTTTCAAATGCGCTTGAAGCATGGATGAACTAGAAAAAATAGGTTTAACGGAGTCTTAACACGAGTTCCAAAATGACTGTGTAGTTTCGTTATTAGTATATGCAACTTGCGAAGGAAGTGCGCGATCGGTACACACAATGAGCTCATTTACTTTTATTGCCCAATATTAATCGTTTGCACGCCATGAATTCATTACTTCGTCCTCTATACTGGCATGTTTGTAACCGGCATTTTTTGCTTCCGTAGAAGAGAGCAAGTTCAAAGTGAAATTGCTTAGCCTCAGTTGTATCTACTCACTGACAAACTACGGAACTATGCTATGAGACTGAGATGACCACATCTAATCCGTGAAGCGGTTCTTCTATCGGTGGCGAGCAAGCTGCATGTCTAAATTAGCATAATCTAATTGTACTTATGACTTGTGTTTATAAACTTTAGACAACAGGCCATTCATCGTGGCTTTTATTAGAATGATTGACAGATGTTTTTTTTCAATGAATCAATGTCTTATAACAAACCAATCAGTAACTTAATTTACTCACAGAGTACAACCTGAGTCATCTTTTTAAATTCTAATTATGCACGAGGGTTACAACTTATTACGAGGTCACCGATCAAAACTCGACTTTCGAAACTTTTGATTTAGAAAGGTCTCGGTGATGTTTTGCGTTTTCCGCCTTTTGAACAGCCTGAGGCAGGTGTCCAAGAGACAAAGAAATGATACATAATATATAACTCGGTTAATTTCAGCCAGCTTCTCCCCCATAGGTGTATGAAGTGTTTAGAAGAACTATTCTGCAGATGAATACATGCGAATCTGACTGAAGCATCAGCTTACTACATGGGGATAAACTTCAACACTATTTTTCGGTCAATTTAGGAGAAACGGAAGACATTTTTTTTCGAATAAAGAAACTATATGCTTTTCCGACCCAGGTCGACCCAGCGTTCTTCTGTTATAAAGTACGCGAGGTAGGCGTGTGAATGATCTGCGAGAGGCAAGCGTTTCTGCCTAATCGAATTCTCCCGTCACTTTCCAGGTCCAGCGGTTTTATTGCTTTATGATAAAGCTTAACATCACGTTTATGATAAAGCTTAACATCACGTTTTACGCTTAGTTGCGTGAACTGTATGGATCGCATTCAACTGCATTAACAGTGTTTTGTTTTACAAGAGCGTCTAAATTCCTTCAATAAAAACCTACACCACGTGAGATCTTCTATTTTGTGTTGGAGCTGTTGAGAAATTTCCCTTATGTTTCGCGAGAAAAGAATGTTCTTTAACGATCTAAAAAAGAAAAAGGCTGATGATAGCCAATGCATTCATCATGATTCGTAAGCACTCGTAGATGATTAGCACGTAAGTTTTTACATTATGATAGACTGGGCTGCCTAGACTAGCACTAGCCTTCAGCGTCCCAGGCCGATGTTGTTTTTAAATAGATAAGATACTGATAAAGGCTTTTTAAACCTATGAGAGCGTTCGTTGATGGTGTTATCAGTTAATGCCGTTGAAACTGATTGGTCAGTCTATCCGTTCTTAGTCATTCAGTCAGTCAGTGCACCTGTCCGTCTGTCTATATTTCAGTTAATTTTCATATTCTTTTTTAGGTAACTGACACTCAAAAGCAGAGAAATTAAGACAATGTCTCAGCCAGCGCCAAAACTTATCACAGAGGGTGAGAACCGAGCCTGGTGCATCGTCTATGGCATTGAGTCAGCGGCAATCATCCTTGGTAATCTCCTCGTCATAGCTGCTTTTGCAACTACCAAGTCCCTCCACAAGAAAACCTATCTTCTCCTTATTAGCTTAGCTGTAGCTGATCTTCTCATAGGTGCGGTAGCAGTTCCGATGTACATTCATGTGATCGGCGGTGCAGTTGCCAAATGGTGGGAATTGGATAGTCACGTGATACACACGCAGACTGCTATAGAGATCTTCTGCTCGTACGCCTCGATTTTCTTCCTGGTTGCCATCGCCTTAGAAAGGCTTTACGCTGCATTGTCACCACTTAATCATGGAAATGTGAAAACTTGGGCTTATTACATCGTCATCGCTTCAATTTGGGCTCTGTCACTGCTCCTGGGCATTTTATCCTTTCTTCGTGAAGATCATGTAGGCGCCGCCAGCAATGGAGGAGTATTTTGGTTCATTATGGTTTTGCTTGCTCTTTCCATGTTTACACTTGTGATCGCTTATGGTATAATCGCAGTCATTTTGCTTACAAGTAGTTCGCGCGATAAGAGCGATGATTTTGAGAAAAGAATGGCAGTCACACTTTTAATATTGACCGTGATTTTCATAGTTACTTGGTTGCCATTCAAAGTTATCAATTATATCTTTCATATGAATCCCCAAGCAAAGCTTTCGTGTGCAGAAAATGATTTTGCTTGCCTCTACCATGCAGTATATTCCACCAAGCTTCTTCACTACTTTAATTCAATCGTAAATCCTATCGTGTATGCTTTGCGCGTGAAAGATTTTAGGAACGGGGTGAGGCGGATTTTCTGTGGGTGTTGCAAAGAGAACCTTCAAAAGAATCCTCCCCTGGGACAGGAAAAAGGAATCGACAATATGGTGTCCATGCAGTCTATTGACACCGTGGTTCCCTCCATGTTTTTGTAAATAGTCAGTTATGGAGCTTTTTAGTGATGACAATATACGTAGACACGTAAGTGATGGGGTGGATACGTGTATGTGGGTAGGACGGTGTGTAATGAAATGTCCAGTCTTAGTTTTGGGGAATTGAGTATCAGACAATTAACGTCTTAGTCAGCAGGCTGCTTAGTAGCAGTTGCGAAATTATTATCCTTTTTTGCTGACAATAAATGACATTTCTAAAAGTTATTAGTTTTAAGAATCTTTTGATAGTTTTTGTCATTTTTAACTCATTTAGAAGTGTTTTTGGCCCAAGTGCATAAAAAGTTTTTCTTATGGCAAGCAAGCATATTTTTTCTTCCGTATACGTAGAAACGGCCGTGAAAAGGATTTTCTTAGTTGAGTTTGTAGAAAAAGTGAAAAATTCTTGGATATACTCTCTTCTAACATATTTTGACACGAGGCTATAACTGTCTTATTGCAACTGATGTAAATAGCTTTTAATCCCCAAAAGACTTTATAAATGTGAAATATAGTTGTAACTAGGTCCTTTTAGTTGTAGATATCTTTGATTCATAAATAAAACAGTGATCTTCTAATATCCTGGATAATTTTGATGTAGCCACACTGTGTAAGCCCGAGGGCTGGTGAACGTGCCCATGGCTCATTTAAAGACTACATCATGTAGTCTTTGAATAAGCCATGTTTTTTGTTAAATAATCTAATGCAATGGGCCCTTAATTATTTACATTTTTAAATCTAAATTTCTAAATCGACACAATGTTATCATTATTTGATAAGCGAAAATCGAAATCTCACGTTCCGCCCTTATCGTTTTGCTATACTGACGTATTCTCTCTATAAGCGTTGGAGGCGTTTATTTCAAAACGCGGCCTCCTCACACAACGTTTTCTACAATCTGACGTTTATTATTCGGCGCCCTTCGTTTATTAAACAACGTCATGATTTCAAGATCTTTGAAAAAACTCATTATAGTCTTGAATAAAGGCCACTGGAAAAAGTACAACTAAACCAAGACATAATAAAAACCCGAAAGCAATTCCAGGGGCATTGAAAAACGTTCTTAAGAATGTGGCGCACATGACAATCATTCAAAGGCTTTTACTGGTCTTATCAGTACTTCTGAGGGCAATGGAAACAATTTTATTACAAAGTTAGATTTTAACGTCCTGAGAATTGGTGCTTCATTATTTTAGGAATTGGTGGTGGTTTTAGGCAGTATCATTTTACAAAACACGTTTCCAATGACCGTCCCCCCTCTTTTCTCAGACCATTTTCTACAGGGCCAAAGGTTGGTTTTTTCAATAATATTCGACTTTTTAGCATTGATATCTTCTAGAAAGGAAATCAAGGAAGATCATTCCAAACGTAGCAAGGATAATTTAAATTTGCATTGAAAACGCTTAGAAATATTTTATTGATCAATAGATTGAAAATCCGCCACCAATTCACCGATTTACCAAATTTTAACAAAATGATGACTGAACACGTTACGTGACGAAAAAAATATATGTTAAGGAAAGGCAGGACGTCGAGTTTTATAATCAGAGAAAAGTACAGCTTGGCAAGACAAATTGTTACAAGAGATATGGCTGCCCAGCATAATTCTAATATACATCCTTGACCCAGGCTTTAAACTGCTTGAGCAGTGAGGCAAAAAGTGCATTATGCCGATTTCGATGTAGTTGTCATATAAATTAGCCTGTTGACGGCCCATCTTACAGATTAGTCTGTTGATTTCAACAGATTAGTTTGTTAACTGACCATATAAAACTAAAAGTGTTTAGCACCACTGTACAAATACACTGAAACAAGCAAACAAATATTGTTAATTAATTATATGCGAAACTTGTTAAAACTCCTAGTAACTGGCTGGAAGTTGCCGACCAGTTGGCTATTTACAAAACGCGAAGGAGTTGAACAGTTGGGACCACCAAGCACAAGTCCATCTAATGGTACTATAAAAGAAATTCTTATAATCCAGTAACAAAAAAGCACACCTTTTGCTTAATAATGGACAAGAAACAAAGTAATCAGTATGTGGAAAGCAATTCAGTCCAGACCGGTTCAGATGATGTTAAGCAAGCGAAAATTTAGTGCTGAACAATATTTACATCTAGGAACTATCGGTTTGATAATTGTCTCTTGGAAATTTGAGGCCCTTAAAACTAATATATTTGCCCTCGAAGCTTCGCTTTTCGGACAAATATTTGTTTTAAGAACATCAGATTTCCGCTAGGCAACTATCAGCCGATAGTTCCTCGAATATGCTAGTTTTAAGAAACTATCAAATTTCCAAGAGGTAACTATTATACTGATAGTTCCAAGAAAAAACCCACTTAATACAATTTCAATTGTTTATTTTCGATATGCTTAATCACAGCAAAATTTTCACGGACGGTATTTTTGGCGGAGGAACGTAACACTATTTAAACAAGAGAGTGTTTCTGTCGAGGAACTATCGGCTGATAGTTGCCCCACGGAAATTTGATTTTCTTAAAACAAACTATCTTGTTAAAGCTTGCAAAGGTTAAATAGTATTTCTTGGTAACCGGCAAATGAATACATCGATAAGAAAAATAGGTCTGCAATGCGTACATGTGTGGCTTAAAATCTAAATTATCTTCGAAAATGAAGGAGACTAAAATTTTAAAGTTAAAGTCATTCCACTTCAATTTTGAAATAAAAATGAAGGGTCTCCATGTTCATTTAGGGGTAACAGCATCTTGTTTGATAAATCCTTATTATAGTACCATGATTACAGTCACGATTACTGGCTTAATTTACGTTTCCCATGATTGTTTCTTTTTCTACATTGAGAATTGGGCCATATTTATTTTACATAGAGAAATTTAGTGTCAAAGCAACAGAAACTAAAATTGGAAATGAATATATGAAATATCCTATATTTGAACTATATTTATCCTACATTTGAACTGCGGAGAAAGATATATATGTTATTTGCCGGCTGAAAGGTCCGAGGTCACAGTTTTCCACTATACAGACCGACCCTAAGCCGGCAAATAACTTATTTATTTTTTTCCAAGCTCTCAAACGAAAAAAAACTCACGGAAAAGAACTCACGTAAACGTTACTATGACCGTGATCAGAGATAGGAAAATCCGGACCGCGCTAAGAACCAATCAGATTGTAGGATTCGTTATACATTTATTTTTTTTTCAAGCATCTGATCGGGCCGGAATCCTAAATCATTGAATTTGATTGCCTAAGCACTCGCGCGCGACCGGTACATGGGCCGGATTTTTTCCCCGCTGTACCAATCAAGTCGGCGGATGGGTTTTCGTGTAAGCCACACAAAAATGGTCACGCTTGTCTAGTCTGCAATAATTAAGGTTTGCGGTATTTTGTAAACAATATGGCGGAGGTGTTGAATTGAATATTTTTCCGGCCTCGCTTCACCAGAACATTCTGATCTCTGACGCTGAGCAGTGATGCTTATTGGAAAGTCTTTTGTTTGCTACAGTAAAATAGACAGAGATCCTGTTTCTGTTCTACTGGAAGCCAAAGGAAGACCCAACACTTTGCTTTTCGAGAGTGGCGCGATTGCCGAGTTATGTAAGTACAATTTACTAAGCTTCTACTGGAGGGAAGATCACTTTTACAGTACTCATCCTTTTAGCAGACAAGTTTACTTGATTCATGCTTTATCATACACCATCGAGTTATGAAAGTGGTAAGTTTGGAGAGGACGAATGAAGCGTAAATTAGTCGGTCGAGGCGCAGCTGAGGTGCTCTCCAAACTTCCCAAGTGGATCATAACTCGATGATGCACCGCCTAAAGCATAGCTTCATTGTATTTTATACCATAATTAAATTATGGCGCGCGCTCTGATTGGTCAATCAGCTATGGTTTAACGTGCCATTAACCCATGGAAATTTCGCATGTCTTATATTTAAGCAATAGACCACAAGTTTCTATGGTCTATAGGCTAATAAACCACGTTGGAAGAACATGAGAAGAATTTTTAAATCACAAGCCACAAGTGAGTGGTTACAAATTCTTCGAGTGTTCTTACAACATCACAAGTGGTTTATCAGCCTATAAACCATAAAAACTTGTGATCTATTGCTTTTTATACGATAATTAAATTAATACGTGCGCTCTGATTGGTCAATCAGCCATGGTTTATTGTGCCGGTAAACCCATGCAAATTTCGCACGTCTTCTGAATTATTATATAAAAGCAATAGACCACAAGTTTCTATGGTTTATAGGCTGATAAACCACTTGTGATGTTAGAAGAACACTCGAAGAATTCGTAAATCACTCACCTGCGGCTCATGATTTACAAATTCTTCTCGGGTTCTTCCAACATCCCGCGTGGTTTGTCAGCCTATAAACCATAGAAACTTGTGGTCTATTGCTTTATTATGAAATGACCCAAGTTATTCTGGCATTTTGATTGGGTTTTGCCTATGATCTATTAGAGGACAGATGCACAATTGAAGTCATCATTACAAAGCTATTCCCTCTGTGTTTTAAAATGGTGGAAAGTTTTGAGAATTTAGATATTTTACATGACTGGGTGAAAGGTACGGTACAAAACAGTCTTGTCGATAAGAACACAAGGAAAATCTGCTCTTGAAAATATTATCCAGAGTTCTTCTGCTGCACGAGTCACAGCAGGAATGCTTTGAGTCTTGAAAGGATTGTTGCAAGCCTGTGCAACAAGCTGCCTACCCATTTAACAGGAAGCTTTGGCTTTATAAAGGTGGTTTAAGTTTACCTAACTGAGTCGCATGCAGCTTCACTATAACATTGTGAATAACAATTACGGAAACACTATCTGATAACTCCTCAGTAGGTGACTGCATTGGATAGTTAACATGTAAATCGACAGGAAACCAAGTGCTTTTTAGATTTTGCTGCTCGATTCCTGTCGTCAACATTTTACTACAGCAGCTTTCAAATGGAACAGAGTCTAAACCAGTGACTTTCTTACAAACTATGAAATAAAGATCATAGGCATAAGCTTTATTGTTAAAGGAATTCAAAGCAATCCATTTGTCATGAAATATTGTAGATAAGTATAAAAAAAGCAAATTTTATAACAGTGGTACATGTATGTGTGAAGAGTAAACCCTGCTGGGGATCACAATTCCCATAGATTCTAACATAATAACTCTCACTTACTAGTATCATAAAATGGTGCCTTCTTTATGCAAGCTTGCACTTGACTCAAATTTGGTGTACTGTAAATAACTTTGGGATTGTACAGATGGTTGCATGATGTGCTTCAATTACTGTTTTTAGTAAAGTTGCCAAGGATAAATTCAAACCTTGTTTTAAAAAAGGCCTTACGATAAATGTTAGAATCCAAATTTCAAGTCCTTGCTGAAAATAATTAATGATATATTGTGTTTAGGCTTCAGGTCTTGATATGCATGTGAAAGATGCCACTCTTGTCTTCAAAGTCTATTTATGGGTTCAGAGTAACCGTAAAGTTAAGGTGACTCTGTACCCACACCACAGAATCAGTTTAAAATTTAAAAAAAACATTGCATCTTAAACATGCTTATTACAATTCAATGATAAAAAATTGGGGTCATCGATCTTGTTTTTACTTTTGTTTTTGTTATAAGCTCTTAAATCTAAAACTAAGGTTTTTTTTTAGCAGGTCATATTGTTGCTGTGGTAACCTGTTATATAAAAAGGATGACCACAACTTGTTTACCAATGATTTGGCATTAATATTTGTATGATGCCATTACTGTGGCATCACTTGTTAAACAGTGGTAGTATTCATTGTTCAAAGTGTAGCTGTTAAAATAGTGCTGGAAACTGTTGCCAGCCTCCTTAAGCATTTTGTCTGGTGGGATTCGCTTCTTTATAAATACAGTATATTCATGCAGCCATTCTCATAATTAATTTAAACTATTTTTTTTGCATGATAAAATTTTTGTTTTCATTACTGCATTACATACCAAACATAACTAATTATTGATTATATAATAAGTCAAATTATGCTTGCATTTTGATTGGTTCTTGGAAGACAGAAACATATTAGATTATGCAATAGTTAGAAACATTTTCCCTCTGTTCTTTATAATGGCAGAGAATTTTGAGAATTACTTGGCTAGGGAAAATTTAATAAAAGTCTCATCTAGGCTCTGAATAGTTAATTAAGTTGTAAACAACAAGCAGGGAGAAGAAAGAAAAACGTGTTTCTTTGAAGAAAATGGCCTAGAAAAACACTTGAGCAGTCTCTAAACAGAGCACAAAATGGGTCTTGAAATTGAAAAACCATTTGATAAACCATTGCTTTGCTCTGAGTTTAACAAACCCAGTAAGCAAAATGCTTATGAGGTTAATTTGTTTAAAAACTTTAACTTTGCTCAGTCAAAAATAATTGTTTACACAGATTGGTACCCGGAAAGAAACATTACATAACTTAGCAGTTATTAAAATGAGCATGTAACATTGCTTTCTGATAGAAATGTTTCAGTTCGTTTGAGGACAGTAGTGCCCAAAATACATGTATAGCTCACTAAAGCTCATTGCAGTCAGTATCACAGCTATCTTTAAATGTCTAAACAGGAAATGCCCAGAATATGCAATAAGTTAGCTCTTGTAAGTGATGTATCAGTAAGATTGTTGCACTATGGTCATACTACACTATGCTGCCCCAAATACAACAGAAAAACGGAAGGGGGTAAACCTTTTTATTATAGATGTTTTTATTAATTATAACTTTTTAGTTTTGTAATTTAGGTGAGAGCCACAGGTGTTTTCAGTTTTTCGTTGCAAAGTGTTAACCCATGTTAGATAAAATTATTATTATTATTGTTATTGTTATTATTATCATCATCATCATCATTATCAACATCATCATCATCATTATCATCTCAGATGCACTTCAGAATTATCAACCAGCCGAGAGAGGACTCAAATATTTACAACGTGAACACCACACCTTTCATTCAAAGCTCAAACCCTAACACTACCCCTAATGGCCTTCAACTTGTCAATGTTGACCACAACCCCAAGTTGTGATTTCAGTTGTAGATTTCACAGTTTGATTCTGCTTCACAGTCAGTTTTCTATTCCAGAACAACCGATATTCAAGTTTGTCAGTGGTGTGATTTCCCTAAACCAGTAACAATTCTTTGCTGTGCATTGCAACCAATGAGTTCCCTTCATTTTGTCTATACAATAGGTTACTTTAAAATTGCTATTTTTGTGTTTATCAGACAGGGCAAAGGCCTGGATTTTCTAGTTATAGAAAAATTTTGAAATGAACAACCTTTTTGTAGTTTTCTTTATAATGGTAATTGAACTGAGTGGAGTGCAATTTGGTCTGAAATCATACGCGTGATTTCAAAATCACAAGTATGATTTCAGACCAAAATTGCACGACCCGAAGTTCAATTGCCACTTTATTACATCCATTTTGAAAT
>OMLO01002699.1_pt1 | contig 14469 bp, 16 predicted proteins | sample 1674811 | NCBI WGS metagenome assembly OMLO01 (sample SAMN06265003, study PRJEB25207) | coral metagenome | isolation source: Coral host | place: Mexico:La Bocana,Puerto Morelos, Mexico | collected 2008-11-13
TCTGTCCCCCTTATGTCCCCTTGTGTCTCCTTGTCCCTCCCTTTGTCTCTCTCTGTCTTTTTGCTTGTCCCTCTATGTCATTTTTGCTTGTCCCCATCTGTCCTCCTTATGTCCCTTTGTGTCACTTTGTCCTTCCTTGTCTCTTTCATTTCTTTTGTCTGTCCCTCCCTTTGTCCCTCTCTGTCTTTTTTGCTTGTCCCCATCTGTCCCCCTTATGTCCCCTTGTGTCTCCTTGTCCCTCCCTTTGTCTCTCTCTGTCTTTTTGCTTGTCCCTCTATGCCATTTTTGCTTGTCCCCATCTGTCCTCCTTACACCACCTTGTGTCTCTTCGTCCCTCGTTGTCTCTTTTATTTCTTTTGCCTGTCCCTCCCTTAGTCCCTCGCTGTCCTTTTGCTTGTCCTTGGCGCTGGCGCTTCTGATTCTGATCCTCTTCCTTTTTGCCCTTTTCTATCTCCATGGCTTTCTCTTTGCGTATCTCAAGTATGAGCGTTGCCAATGGAGTCTTCTTGTCTAAGAGTGCAATCTCGGTTGCTGCGCTTTTGGCTTTGGAAGCGGTCTCACTTTTGTTTCCACAAGAATCCTTAGATGAATACGTGAATACGAATAGAAAAATAGAAAATACGTCGAGAAAAAACATGTTTTCTGTTTTCAGGCTAATAGCCTTTTTTATGCAAGAACATTTGCACCGATCCACACCCCATTGGCCGCATCCAGCGCATTTCTGACGAGGCATCGCGATGGGTTTTCTTTCCGGGAAAGCTTTGGGCCGAACTTGTCGCGTTTCTTTTCTTTTGCAAAATCTATACTGTTAGGGGGGGGACCAAAAAAAATAAAAGCATATATATATATATATATGCACATTTTTTTTTTTGGTCCCCCCCCCTCCTCTATCTTGTTTCTAGTCATAGTATTCCTTTAATTTGATTTAATGATTACTTAGTTTATTATTTAAAGACTGAAATTGAGACAAGGCACCTGGCAAGCAAAGCATGTCAATCAACACATGTGGAAAATGCAGGCTCGCCGGCCGTCCTTTTCTGTTTTTTTGTATGGTACTTTTTTTTACCTGCATTTTACGCATTTGTCCATTATTTTTCGCATTCACCAATTTCACGAATCTCTTGCCTGAACACCATTGTGCTGGCAGTCCTGTGCAGCATGGATCATCGATGCAAATAGCTCTGTACTGTATATCTGCAACTGCAAAGCACCCAAAGAGTCCAAATAACATCATTGTTTTAAATTTTTTAAGCTGGCTATGCCATGACAAGCATCTGTAAAGCTGTCCTGTGTCAGCAAACGATGCATTCCGCCATAGATGTCTTCATTGACCAAGATCTGATCTCCCTCCAAGTGAACAGCAAATCACCCCCAATCCTACTGGAAAAGCAAAGTTCGACGCAAATTTGGAAGTGGGAGATCAGCACAATCTGCATTCAAAAAACACAGCTGCATCCGCGCCTGCTTTAAGAGACGAGTGACTGTATGCAAAGCCGCCTCGGTGTTTTTGATTCTTTGATTCTCGTTCTGTCTAGAAACGAGGAAAAAATGATAAAATCGATTCGTAAAGATTCGGATTTGCAATGGCTCGGCGGCTCGGCTTCAAACCATCCCAGAAGAGAATGCAAAAGCTGCTGCAGCATGCTCCAACCTCCGTTTTGTTTGGAACACAAAATTACAAAAAACACAAAAAACAAGATGACTACACACAAAAACAACTGCCAATTATCAGTTACATTCAATTCTCTGCAAAAGTCAGCTGTACAGTGTTACAGTGTACTGTAATTTACAATAATTTACAGAAGGTTAAAGGTTCTACGTGAATTGGAAACTTTGGAAGCCATTTCATGCCGAGCTTTTGAGGTTCCGTCATTGCAACATGTTTCTCCAAGGCTGTACGCGTGGGATTCCCCGAGCCTCACAATTCACAAAAAACAATCTGAAAAACGAACACAAAATGTTTTCGAACAAAAAAGACAAAAAAAATGAGACTCTGACGCGTGTAGTCATAGGGACCAAATTCGCTGGATGATGGTTGCACAAACGTGGAGGTCTGGTAGATTGGAGTATTCGAAGGGTGATACGGGTCCTTCAAGCAAGACGAAGTATCTTTGTTAAAGTTGAAATGAAGCTTCCAAGTGACAAAGATCACAAATATTGAGACGTCCTCCGGGCAACCATCAAAGACAACGCATTGCGACGCTGGCTGCAAAGCATTCTCGAAAGCTGCAAAGTTGGGCCTTCAAAGTTGGAAACTCCTGAGAAATTGGCAAATTTGAAACATGTACCAACCATGTACGAATGCCTGTGCCAACCCTACAACAAAGAACAGTCACGTTTGTGCCTCACCGGAAAGGTTGGTAGGTCATCATACCTAACACCGTCTCGAGTCTCCACACCATATTTGCCAATTTCTAAACCCCTAAAATGGCATTTCCTTGCATTTCTGGCTATCAAATGACTTCTTGGTTAGGATATTTCGGATATTTCTTGCTTTTTGTTGTCTGACTCCACGCAGCCACACCTGCAACTGCGGGTTTCTTGTGGATATCTGATTTGACCTCAAATTGCCACATATCCCTCGACTTCATCTCCTCCACATCCCTCCAGTGTCCAAAGTGTTTTTTGTGAGTCTAAGAATCATACTAAAGTCAATGCAGTCTCCAATGGATCCACGCACCCTGCGCTAACGATCAAGAATTGCAACGCAAAGGAAATGAGCATTGGGTCTATGGAGTTTATGTGGAGTCTATGTGGAGTCTATGGTCTAATGAAACTGCAATCACGAGAACCGATTTGTGCTGCAATGAGAGCCCTGAGACCGATGCCTCTCTAACTTGTCCGTTTCAGCCGGCAAATGTTGGTCCTTCAGAATCTGACTTTGCACATTGAAAAAGCTTGCAGCTTCGTTTCAAAATATGTTCACAAACAAGAAGTGACTGTCTTTTGACCAAAACAAAACTACGAAAACACTTTGCAATTTTCAGAGTACGTAAACTGATGTAAATCGCTGCTAGACTTGCAAAGACAAAGGCCTCAGACCCCTTGGATTGTTGATGTTTCCATGACCTCAAGTCACAAGTGTCACAAGTCCGAACCAAAAAATCATTGAATTTTCTCACAGTTGTGAACATTGTGAGCGTTGGCCTGCCAAACTCCGTTTTCCAACCTGGAACCCGTGCCAACTGCACTCAGACTCACACCGCCACATGGCATTTTCGATGCGGCGTGCATCAACTTCCTGAAGCAGTAATTTCTGCAAAATGTTAAACAAGTAGGGCCCAGTATGGCCTGGCCTAGTATGGCCCAGTATGGCTATATGGAATGCTACAGCTCCAACAGAATCTCAGACGGTAGGATCTTTGCCGAGAACAAACCTCAGTGTCCTCGTGGAATTCCAACGAACCTTTCGCCATGGCTTTGTGCGGACAGGTTGCAGCGTTGCCCGTTATCGCAGTTCGTTTTGGTGCCTGTTTTCACATGTTTCTGAGTTTGGTTTGCGAAAGAGCCTGATGGCTGAGGTTGGAATGACTACACTGTCAAGACATGCAAGAACTGGAGAAAAAATGGAGATTTGAGGGAGACAAGAATGACAAGAACATGCAAAACTGTGATGAAATGATGTAGAAGTTTTGCAAATCGTAGAATCTCTACGTGACGGACTCCAAAGCAATGTACGAAGCACCAACGACCAAGGTCTTGCCCGGAGCCTGCCATGTTCGGCTCACTGCCAACCGAAGTCAAATGAACAATGCCTTTTATAGGACACATCATTTTTTTTAATCCTCGACCTTATTTTTTCAACCCTCCCCCATTTTTTCAACCCTTCCCCTCATTTTTTCAACCCTCGGTCCTCTACCTTATTTTTTTTAACTCTCGGTCCTCTACTTTAATTTTTTCGGACAAGTCACAGACTCCACCAATCCCTATCTTCTCCCCGGCAGCATCGCCGGTTTTGCGAAGCCCAATACCAGTAGTACCGCACAAGGCGGTGGCGGAAGCTTCAAGAAGACGAAAACAATAGGAGAGATTGATTGTTGTGAGTCACGGATGCCAAAGCAATTCACTGATTGACTAACTGATTAACTAAGCAATTGCCTAAGTGACGAACTGACTTATTGACTGACTGACTAACTGACTAATTAACCAGCTAACTGACTAACTGACGAAATGACTGATTGACTAACTGACTCATCGATCACTGACTACTTGACAATTGACTCACTGACTACTTGACGAACTGACTAACTGACAAACTAGCTAACCGATTAAGTAATTGACTTCCTAACTGACTATGTCCTTACTTGACTAGCTGATTGACTTCCTAACTTGACTAATTGACCAACTAGCTAACTGACTAACTGACCAATGGACTAACTGACTGATTGATTAACTGACGAACTGACTTGCTGACTGACTGCTGCCTGATTGATTAACTGACGAAATGACTTGTTGACTGACTGACTGACTGACTGCCTGCCTGCCTGACTGGACTGACTGACTGACTGAGTAGGTAGCTGCCTCACTGATTAACTGATGAACTGACATGACTGACTAACTGACTTTCTGACTAAGTGACTAACTCACTAGCTAACTGTCTAACTGACTAATTGACTCACTGACTAATTAACGAACAAACTGACTGACCAGCTAAACTGACTAATTATGATTGACTGACTGGCTGACTGACTGACTGACTGACTAGCTGACTTCTAACTGACTAACTGGTTAACTAACTAAGTTGACTAACTGACTAACCAACTGACTAACTGACCAATTGACTACTTGAGCAACTGACTAAGTTAAAAAATTCACTGATTGAGTAACTGACTAACTGACTAATTGAGAAACTGACTATCTGACTCATTCATTGATTCATTAACTGACTAACTGACTATTTGACTAACTGACTAATTGACTAGGTGACTGATTGATTGACTGACGAACTTGCTAGCTGACTAATTTTTCGACATCTGAACTTCAAAAAATGCTCCGAGACCCTCAATTTTTGTGCATTTTGACTTGTGAAGGCGCTCTTCGCCACAGCGGCGTGCAATTTTTCGACATCAAAACTTTAAAAAGTGCTCCGAGACCGTCAGTTTTTTAGCATTTTCACTTGTGAATGTGCTTCTCGCCACAGCGGCGCGCAATTTTTCGACATCAAAACTTCAAAAAGTTCTCCGAGACCGTCAGTTTTTTTGAAGTTCTCGCCACAGCGGCGTGCATTTTTTCGGGGTGGGGGACCCCCCCCCCTCCTTCCTCTACTCTTAACTATGATGTAATGATGTATGTAATGATGTATGTATGTATGTATGTATGTAGGTATGTATGTAGGTATGTATGTAGGTATGTATGTAGGTACGTTTGTTTGTTTGTTTGTTTGTATGTATGTAGGTACGTTTGTTTGTTTGTATGTATGTAGGTACGTTTGTTTGTTTGTTTGTTTGTTCGTTCGTTCGTTTGTTTTTGTTTCTGCCAATTGTCGTCTGCCTTGTTGTCGTTGCTGCGGAAAAAACGTGTCGCCTTGTGATATGTAGAGAGTGTTGGTGTCTATAGAGAAACGTGAACTGTCCACTAAAAACTTCAAAACTAATATGTATCATTGCGAAACAGATATATATTGATGTAGAGCCTCGCGCCAAAAAAAATAAAACGGCTTTTCCGCGGACCAAGTTCTTTGTCAATCGCATATTCCAAACACAGACCGCGTGACGTGAAGCTTGTCATGCCTCGATGACTCGGTCGAAACGGAATGGCGTTGACAAATTTGGCACTGCGCCTTGCACTTAACACGTGTCCACCAGGATCAACTTTCCGCAAGCCAAGCAAAACTCTTCATAAGCCAAATTTACTCCAAACACATGTGTGAAAAACTGGGCAAGGGTCAGCGCCCAGTTCAGCCGCGACGCAATGTAGTGTTCACCAGAGAGAGATAGACAGACTGTAAGCTGCCTGACCTCGATGACATTTCCACAAACGAAGCAGAAGCAGCAGCAGCAGCAAAGTTTTCCTTCAATCAAGGAACAATGTCTTCACAAATATCTGATTGAAGAAAAACTTTCCTTGATTTCTGGAGACATCCTGGAAGAGAGAGGCAGCTGGCAGGCCTTCTAGACCTCGTGATGTGACGCTGACAGACCTCGTGATGTGACGCTGAGAAATGGAACGGTATAAAGAAGTTTGACACTGTGCCTTGCACGTAACGCCTGTCATGATTTACTCCAAACACATGAGCGCCAAACTGAGCATGGGTCCGCATACAATTCAGGTGTTGCGCAAAGTTGTGTTCACGAGAAAGAGAGAGATAAATGGAGAGTAAGCTGCCTCTCCTCAAGAACGTTTCCACAAACCCAGCAAAGTTCTTCCTATTCAGATTTAAGCAGAAGGTCGTGGAAATGTCCTGTCAGGGAAGCAGCTAACGCTCCTTCTATCTCTCGCTTGTGAACACAACATTGCGCAGCACCTGAATTGGTCACCGACCCATGCTCACAGAGAGCTGTTTTTCCAAGCTTAGTACTCCGTTATGTTTGGGAAGCCAGGGAGAAGGACGGCATGTTTTGAACCTTCCATGTCTTATATGTGTCTGAAGAAAACATATTTGATGATTTTCTGAGCGAGAAGTTTTAGCAATAAGTCTTGCTTCAAAGGCGCGAATTTCAATCTGAATGAGCTTCTGTGGTTTTATGCCATATGGCATGCAACCTGGAACCAAGCTTGATCAGAAGTCTCTGAAGATGTATCTTGCAGCATCAGCTAAGTTTTTTTTCTCCAAAGAAAAAATTTTCATAAGGCCCGGGCCCAAGCCTTCCGTGACGGGACATAAAAGTAGCCGCCCACATGGCAAGGGCCCGAAGCGGTCGGAATGCACCCAGCACATGGTTGCATATATGTTTGCTGTGTTCCATGCCAAGCCTGCCTGTTGGAATTAGAGACTTGCCTGTTGGAATTGGAGACTTTGGTGTGAAACGATGTCTCGAGTTTGAAATTAATAAGCCATGAATTCAACAAGACCACCGCCATGCAAGCAACATGAGACCACATCCAGGGCTTGGCCAAAATCTTTTTATCGTTTCTTGCTTTCGTCGTATGAGTTTGCCTCCTCACCTGCGACCGGCATAATGATTGCCATGCCTTTTCAACTTAGAGCTCCTCCTCATCTTCATCCAATTCAAATTCACCTGACAACAACCCAAAGAGTCAGCGCAAGAATCTATCATAGTGAAAGCGCAAACATTCAGCACACGTGGTAACCCCATGCTTCTGGCCTGGAAAACTTTGGATTTCAAGACATTGGCCAAGAAAGACTTCTCCAAGCTGTGGGCACCGTGGCTGGTCTGTGCCCTTGGATTTGCCTGCAGCTGTGCCTAATCGAATTGGCTGCCGAGGCCCCTTCTGAAGCAGAGCAAGGGTCTGTTCGATAGCATGTACGAACTTGGTCCCTCCACGGCCTTTCTTCAAAGGCTCTTCAGCTTTCCGCAGGATGACTTCCACGTCGTGCTTCCATGCCACAACAGCGCGGTACTGTCTCCAAGCGCCAGTAGCCCACCTTGCCGTCTTGTTCATGTTGCGCACATGGTCTGGCCACCAAGCGCGTTCCACAGCAGTAGTCCCCAAAGAGACGGCATTGGGCCCCCAGACGCTGATCAAGAATGCTTTCAGATCCTGGCAATTTTGCAGTACAACTTCTTTTCTTTCTTCAAACGTTTTCAACATGGCATGACATCGCAAATCACAAGCCTCGCGCTTAAACTGATTGCGCCTTTACTGAGCAACATCTATATACATCAGGCTGCAGCTAAGATGCGTGAGCTGCCACAAGCGCTTTGGTGACGACTGGCCGACATTGGAGACGACAGACCTTCGCCCAAGACTCCTTCAGAGCTGATTGATGCTGAACCTGGACCCGCTCCGCGTCCTCTCGGGCGAGCTTCCCCTTGCGCCGAAACAACTTGTACTGGGGTCTGCTGCCACTGTTGCTCTTCGTGGCCTTAGCACATGGAGCCACAACATGGACCTAGATAGAGCTATGCGCCAAAGCCTTCCAAAGCAACTGCCAATCCAAAGTCTCGGCTGATGATGCCAGCGGGTCCTCCCCATCCACAGGTCGCGCTTCTGTAACGTTGAAGAGCTTGGAGAAAACAGTCCTTAAGCTCCATGCGGCGTGCAAGAAATCTGCCGATCGGCTATCGAGGGCATCTTGCAGCCGCCATTCGACGTGCTTTGTGGGTCAATGGCGACGAAGAAGCCTTTGACCTCTTTTGCACGACGGTCCACGCGGATGCGCCCGGCCAATTCATGCGAATGCATGAGCTTTGTCGCTACATGCACCATGGAGGCCCACATCCTCTCCGTGTTATCTTGGACCCAGCCGATTGGCACGGCTTCGGCATCGACCATTTGCGCCTGGGCTACAACGAAAGCCACCAGCTCCGCCACTGCGGACCTGCCTTCCGTGCGGGTGAAGACCGTGGGGCACAGAGGCACATCAAAGAGGGCCAGGGCGCGAATGGCAGCGCCGGGTCGTTCCATACTAGCTTGTGTTGCCCTGTCTTTCTTCCTCACATAGGTCCTAGCTTCTTGCAAAGGGGCAGAGGACCCATCTACAGCAATGACCACCCCAAATCTTGCACAAACCCACCGAACCTCCTGTTCTAGTCGTGGCAGCTCCGTTTGCTGGAAGCACAAAAGCACCATCTGCGCTAATTTTCTGGCAGCGGGAATTCCAGCTTTGAGATACAAAAAGACAGCTTGGTGGAACGCCGGCCCACGTGTGATCTGTATGTGGCTCATGCTGGTACCAATCAAATCAGCATAGTTTGCCTGCAAGGCTTGCTGGTTCCAGTGTTTCCGAAAAGTCCTGCAGAACCAGTCCAAACAAGTCATTTTCACCACCCTTTGCAGCACGACATCGACAGCACAGGTCGGCACACTGTCCGTGGGGAAGAAAATTGATCCTTCAACTGTAGCCTTCAACCTCCTTGTGCCACATGTTTTGCACTGGGCTCTCGGCAACAAAACGTGGAACAAGGTTTCTTTGCTCAAGCCCAGCATTGATGAAGTTGCAACACCATCTGCAACCAAAGAATTGCCGCAAGTAGGGCACTTGCAATCTTGTGGAAGCACCAATCTTTGCGCAGAATCCAAGTGCCAAACAACCACGACTGGGAACAAAGACCTGGTATGATTTGTTTGTTCATGGTTGGAGTAGCAATCAATAGAGATCTCAGACTTAGATAAAAGCAAGACTGACCCCCAATCCGTTGCCAAGAGACCTTACGGCGAGAAAATCTTGCCCAAATAAATCCAAAGAAGCCCGGCATAGGTCCAATAATTTTGCGGCTCTCATCACTTCTGGCTGCGAAGGAGCATTGACAATTGCCTCTGAGCGTGCATTCCCTAACACACTTGCTCGACGCCAGCAAACTTTCTGTAAAGAAAGAGCAAAATCGTGTTTCCAACCAAATCTCGGAGAAAGACAAAGCACCGTACCAGTCACCTCATCCATACTTTTCCACTGCCGATTATAGTTACAAACATGATAGCAGACACACCGGGGGTGCCTCAAACAAGAATCATGCCTTTGGACTAAAGCCGTCTGCACTTTTCTCTGTTCTTGGCAAATTTTCAGCACCACCTCGCCGTCGCCATCAATGTCTGGAAAGATAAAGGAGCCGTGCCTCAAGCGTATCTTGCTATGGCAAGGCCCTCTCTGAGCTTGACTGACAAGAGGTGAAATCTTGCAGCAACAGATTCGTTGGCAGAGACCTTCCGACACACGTGTGAACGCGCGAATTCTCGATTGGAACTCTGCAGCAGGCATGGCTAACATGTTCCCTTCCACTACAGGGAGTCTGGCATGGGCGACAGCTCCAGTCCAGCTTTGCAATCGATCGAAGTAGCGCTGATCTGCAGCAGCATGAGCAGACAAATGGGACAGAATAGCTATCAACCCCCGTCCTTTTTTTGAAAGGTGCCATCAAAATGGACACAATGAAATGTCTTGTCCACAGTGAGGCTTCCATCGCTGCCCACGCTCAAAGCAGACCATTGCCCTTCAAATAGTTTGGCTTCTTCACATGAGGCCATGTGATGTTCATGTCCACCGCATAGCCATCCCCCTGCAAGGCTGCCACATCCTCCACACTCCTCTCCCACCTCCAACCATCTTCCACCCAAACCTGGAACAGAAGTAGTCGGGACGAAAGCTTTCACACGGGCATTCAAAGCCAGTTTTCCATGCTGAACCCAGCAGCCTGCCACTGCTTTCATTGCATGGACACCTACAAACTCTTGCTCACAGAGGCAGCGGTAACTTCCAGCTAGCGTCTTACGCAAGCCAAAAGCATGTAGATTACGGCAAACTGCCTGCACGGCCCCCGGCTCATGGCGCATCCACAGTGCGAGGAAAGGCATATCCACAAGATCCGCCTGCTTCGCAGCAAAAAACGGCTTGGAAGCAAAGAGCTATATGTGAAACATCATACACATCCTGCCTGCAAGTTGACATTGGCCGCACCGGGGACATCCACAGATGCAGCGGCAGAAGCCTGACATGATTGGCGCAACAAGTCTGACCCGTCTGAAACATGATGCATATGCATGCAAGCTTCGTCTGGGTCCCTTGCTTGCTCCCTGGAGTTGTTATCTTGGGGCTCATCTTGGCGCCTATTCTGTTGCAGCGCTGCCTCAGAAGTGCAATGAATCCATGGGCCGGAAGAAGAATGTACCACATGCATATAAGGCCACAGCCTTCCGTGGAGGGATGCGACCGGCCCGCGAAGCCGACGACATGGCAAGATTCGAAGCACCCGGAATGCACCCACCACACAGTGGCAAATCTGGCAAATCTGTTTGCCGTGTCCCATGCTATGGCCTGCGTCTTGAAATTCGAAAATCTTATTGAAATGCTCCCTCAATCTTGATATGAGCCTTCAAGGCAACAGGACAAGTCTAACTCAACCAAGTACAATTTCCAGCAACACATAAAAGCAATGCGATCCAAATGACATGGAGGTTCGAGTCCACGACAGATCAGTGAAGCAAAATCTTTTTTTGGTCTTGTTTTCATATTTTAGCCGCCTCCTGATGCTACTTGGAAATCATGCTCCTGGCCGACGCATGGCATCGCGGCGGAAAAATTCCGCTTTGATGGCAGCCAGCACGGCGTTGTCGGCCGGCCAGTCCGTGATGGGAAGCACTGTGAAGCTTGGGAAGGAATCCTGCCCCCCTCTTTTCACGGCTACGACGGGCTCAGAGAAAGTGGTGGTCATCTGCAGTGCGGCTGGCGGTTGTGCCGGCGCCAGGCGTCGGCGTTTTGGTTGTGGGCCGTGAGGCGCAGGGGGGTTCCCGGGTGCTGTTTCGGCAGGCACCATCCTTTCGATCTGCGTGAGTACGCCCGCCTGCCGGAACACGTCTAATGCGACCATTACCTTTTGGTTCTGGCCCGGGCGCAAGCGGCCCTGCACATGGTGCCAGGTCACCGTTTGGAAGTTTTGCGCCTGCGCCGCAAAGACGAGAGTCGCTGCTGCTGTCTGCAACTCTGCGGTGACGTCACCAACAGCTTCCAAGGGTCCATTGCTGCGGGCGCTCACAGTGGTCATCTTGCACCTGCAGTGAGTGGCGAACAGATTATAGAGAACCGTTTCCTTTTTTTTCTCCGCTTGAAAATCCGAAGGAGCGCACGCAACTCTGAACCCGACGCGGCCGAGAATCTTTGCGCAGAGTGTATTCTTTTTGGCGTCAAGGTCCCCAACATTGATAATGTAGCGCTCTGCCATCAGAAGGCTAAAGTACACATTCACAGCACCACGGACATCAACCTTCCGCACTTTCCAGTCCCATTCATCTGCGGCTTCATCTGCACCATTTTTCTGCGCCAGCGCTGACGCGACCTGCCCATCTAAGTGGTAAAGCGCCAAATGCGGGCAATGTAACATGATCAACCCGGTGCATTCCCCTGCGCCTCGGCACAAGCCACCAGGCGCTCGACCATAAGGTGATGAGCAAGTCTTTCGACAATATCACGAAACTTTAAGAGGAAGGGCAGAACCTTGTCGCCTCTAGTCGCATATTGCCGGATGTTCTCCTTGATAAACCTCCAAAGAACTTGCACCTTGGCTGCGAGGTCTACTCACGGTATACAGTCTGTCAAGGTGTTTGAAAGAATCAGCCGAAGGCACAAGCTCATATGCTTCAGCATCCAATTCGCTCCTCATGACAGGCTGCTCTGACTCTTTGAACTGTTCGTCGCGGAGCCAGACATGATCAAGTAGCCAATCATATTTGCGAGTTTGCAGGCATGCCGCGGCATCCTGGTGGCAACGCACTTGGACACAGGGACATGGCTGCACAGAAACAGAAGCGTCCACCCAGAAAATCAGTAAGTAACCACAGCACAAAAAACACACCAGCATCTTACCTGGCCTTGCTTACATCTGGATTTGTCGCAAACAGCACGGATTCCGGGACCAAGGCTTTCCGCACGCGGAAGGTCGCTGCCGAATGGTCTTCAAACATGAAGAACTGCAAGCGGTCCCTTTGCAACGTAGTTGCCAATCCATTTGGATGGTCGAAAGTCCTGAACGTTTGCGCGTCATGGCGAAGGAAAGGCATGCATGATGAATTTCAATGATGCATGTTCATTCAATGTCCCAGCCAAGAAATAGAAGCTGATTCACGCACCCTTGTCCTGTCCACAGTCACTCCTTGCATGCCCCCACCAGCTGGCGTCAAGAAGTTGATGAGCTCCTGCCAAAGCCCGCGGCAACTCATCTGCCAACGGATTGTAATGATAGATGCACTTTGAAATTGGAAATATGCGAATGCATTGAATGGGTGGACAATCAGCGGCCCTGCAAACTCATCATTTGAGAAGTTGATGTGCCTTTGGGCTGCGCGCCCCGTGTTGGAAGAATAGCCATGCCCCATTCATCTGGACAGTACACAACCTTGCCATGGCTTTTAGCCATAATTGCAAGGGCCGAAAAGTTGGAGACCCGACGTTGTATTGGGCTCCTGTGTTTCACTCTCAGTGCCTCTGGTGCACCCAGGCCTTCTACCAATTTATGGTAGAACTCTAGAAGGTGTGATTTTGCAGCCCCGCCCAGGGACACCACACACACAGCTTCCATCACGTCCACTTTTCTTTCGGTGGACAGAGGTGCGTCGCGCTGGCCGACTTCATCCTGGAGGCTTTGCACGAGCTGGCTGACCCATGTTGGGAAAGCATTTTCAGGTTCTTGGGTCGGATGCCTGGGTGCATTTGCAGTCGGGTAGCATTTGAAACCAGGAGGGTGAAGCAAGCCTGTGAAGACGCAATCCAGCAGCCATGCGGCGGTCGCCCTTCTAAGAGCTACAATAAATCTTAAACTTAGCCGCAAATCCAATCCTGTTGAGCAAAACTGGTTCAGCAAAACAACAAAACAGGGCCGAAGGCCGAAAAGGAAAGAAGGCAGACTCACAGAGAACGCCATGGAAAAAGGGCATCCAGACGAACCAGCCGATCAAGGGCTAGATGGCAAAACCGAGAGCACGCATGTCGGCTGGCTCGATAAGATGACAGGGGAATTTGAAAACCAGGTTTACTGACCCTGGATCCAGGAGTACTCTGATGTTCCCTATATTTTCCCACTGTTTTCCGAGGGTTGAATTGCAGGTTTCAAGAGATTCTTACTAGTTGGTGGTTTCAAGCCACCTGAGAAAAAAATACTCCTCACATGAGATCATCTCCTTAGGGATCGGGTGAAAATTCCGAAAGATCTCTAAACAAAACCACCATCTAGTGGAATTTTTTGGGGCCAAACTTATATACCTACCCTAGCTTTTTTGTGATACCTAAAAATTGGTTTTGGATTGATTATCACTTGTGATATGTAACTTGAACAAAAAATCTGAAAGAATCTGTGGAAGTGATGTGAAAATGAAGATGCCATTTGGGGGGATTCCCCTAGAATAAAATGAGATAAATATGTCTCTTGGGGAGTGAAATTGGGGGAGGCCACTAGATGTTCAAAAAACAATATTTTTGGACGAAAGCCAAGCATGCGTCAGGTATACCAAGACATGTCAAAATCAAATCAAGTACCAAACGGATATTCAACTCAATTCATGAATACAAGATGGGCCCCTACCAATTATAAGTAGGTTTGTAACTCCACTTATACAAGGTGTTATAACCCCAGTTGCCCATTTATAAGGCCATTTGTAAGGGTTATAACTCCATGTATACCATCTTGTAATTATATTTATACAGGCATATTTTGGCAAAACAATGGAACAAGGTGCACCATGCAAATATTACGACACCAGCTCGGCAGCTTAACATCATCGAAGTCAATTTCATGGTATTTAGTGCCTACAAGGTGGGCCCCGAGCCGATCGTTATAAATGCAGTGAAATAACCCCTATAAATGGCCGAAAATAAATAGGTAGCTGTCGTTATAACCCCTTATAAGTGGAGATATAACCGGA
>OMLO01002700.1_pt1 | contig 14468 bp, 8 predicted proteins | sample 1674811 | NCBI WGS metagenome assembly OMLO01 (sample SAMN06265003, study PRJEB25207) | coral metagenome | isolation source: Coral host | place: Mexico:La Bocana,Puerto Morelos, Mexico | collected 2008-11-13
GAACCATTGGGACTGCGTTTCTCTGAAGCGCATGGGAAGTAATTTCATGGCCCAGTCGTTAATGACCATAACAGTCTGGTAATCTAACCGCTTGATCTTGTTGGTAAGTACTTAATAAATGAGCTTTCCAAGCATCGATGCTGGAAACGGAGTGATCTAAGTCCCACCTTGCTCTCTCCTTTTGCTTCTCACTCAAGTCCAGATCTCCATTTCTGATTGTCTTCGATAGCTTTCAGAACATCCGCGCATTCTGAACATGCCTGGTTGTGATCGTGGCAACATTCACCTGAAAATTTATCTTCGACTGGATCCGATAGTGAAAACACAGTACAGTGATCAGCACAAGGCTCTTCCAGTCCTAGATGACTCTTGTATACGCTTTTGAGATTCCAGCGACGTAGGTTCTCTACAATTGAGCCTCGTCTCGAATGCCTCTTCACCACTCGTAAACGTATTGTCCAACCCCTGCAAGAACCTTTGCTTTAACGCACTACAAACCTCTAGAAAACGGAAACAGGTACGTTCCTTTAGAGGCTCCGCACCGTGTTCACGACACTCTTCATGGTAAAGGTAGATGATTTCGACGCAGTCATTGTACGAACTACTGAAGGGATGGGGATTCTCTCACCTGAAAAGAGTTTCAATGTTTTTGTTCCAAAGGCTGCTGGAGTTCTGACTCAGAGAACCTGTCACTTATGAGTGATAATATCTGCGTTTTTGTTAACCGATCTCAACATTCATTGTGAGCGAGGTATCAGTCCAGCAGTCGATTGGTTTGTCTTCGTACATTTTTTGGCTGACTAGATCTCTTGCAGATCCTACGTTGACATCATTTATCGTATGCGGTCCCTTGCAGCTTTTGGTCTCTCCTAACTGTGCATTCCTCCTTGAATGATGGTTTCATTTACTTCGCTCCAAAGTACCCTGAAAAACGGGTCACGTCGACACTGCAGCTCGTATGTTTTAATATATTTATGCACCTTTACTGATGGGTATTTACGAGAACTATGCAGGCTGTTAACAGACATAGATTAGATCCTAACGAACGTTTTTGTTAAGCTAACTTTATCTTGTAATCTTGTAAAAAAACAGGCCTGACAAAATATGGAGATTTTCCATGCCTTTGTGCAACAGAGAGGAATTATGACTTGAAACTGAATATAAATCAATGAAAAATTCAAGCATCGTTTAAAAACATCGTTATATCTAGGTAAGGCCTTCATCATTTGTGCCGTTTGATTGGTACTGAGTTTTGAGAGAAAACATTAACCCGTCTTTTGCTAAATCAGGGTGTTTGTTGTGCTAAGTAAAGGCCTTTTAAGAGCAATTATAAGGTAAGAATCAAAGTATTTCTGAACTATGAAACTGATTTGGCTTCACTTACCAAATACAGAATAAGGGCTTCGTGTCAACAAGTGCTTTGTTTATGGCATGAACTTTATGCTTGAAAGAGCCTTAGAGGGGCATGGAGTGTTTGTGGCAAAAAAATCAACAAACTTTGATAAGCCAAATTTTTCTCAACTGATTTTGATAACTGGATCACTAAAGTAAATAATGGTATAGGTACGGAAGTTGTGCAAGAAGGCAGGTAGATACAGTGATTTTTGGAAAAATGGCAATTTTGGGTTGTAATTTTGACATCAATTTTTGCATAACTCTAGCCCCAGGCTCTTTTCTGTCCAATACCTCGAGGACAAAATGAAAGCTCTATTATAGTAGAGTTCATGGTCAAATTCATTTGGAAGCACAATTTACCAATTAGGTTTTATGGCACTTTCAAAATGTCCCCTGGAAGGCTGGGTTTTTGTGCTCAAAGGGCAAAAAACGAGACCCCCCCTGAAACTCTAAAACTAAAAGTCAGAGAGGTGAGCCAAATTGGCTTTTCAAGTATCTCATTTCACCCAACTTCTGTGCCAAGTTTCAGCCAAATCGGTGGACCACAGCTTTTGGCCCCTGGAACACTTTCTCAGACAATGACACTTAAACAGTTAGCAAACTTGAAACAAGAGATGTTTTCCCACTAACAGACAACAACAATGGTGGGGGACAGTAACAATTGATTTACTATCCATTACCAAGGGAGAAGTTGCATTGGCAGTTCTATATCATCACTGTGCTATACTGATACAGGTAAGTAAAAGGAAGCACTAGGCTGCATAATGTGTGGCACATGTTACCTGTGGCAGGGACTTGTTGTGTCGCTGCTTGCTGTGTCATGCTACTCACAGCAATGTTCATATGCAGCATGCCTTGCGCTGGTGGACTACTCATGCCACTCACTCCAGTATTACCTTGATAAAGTGCTGCAAACGCGTCACATTTATTAGTAATGTACAAATTCAAAGTAAGAATCAAACGTTATTAATATAAGGTAATTGACAAAAGGACTTGTATCTCACTGAATGCAGAGTTGATGTAGTAAAAACCAACCTTGCTGCATGGCTTGTGGTGTGAGCCGTCCTCCCATATAAGAGTTGCTTTGAATCTGTTGGGATGCTTGAATTTGATTGCTTGTCTGGGCAAACTGATTTCCCCCGGGGATCATTCCCATCATATGAGTTGGTGCACCATTAGAGCTCACTGAGGGCACATTTATAGTGGGCCCAGTCGTGCGTTGTACAGTTGTGGGTCCTGGACTGGACACAATCAATGCTGCTTGGTGTTTTGGGAAGTAGTTCCTACAGAAATACAGTAATTACAATCAGCTCTGTGCACTATTTACTATGTGCACTATGTTGCTTACCCTACCATTAATATGTAATGGTAATAGGACCGAGTGGAGTCCAATTCTGTCTGTAATCATACGAGTGATTAACAAATTAATCACGCACTGCGATAATTTTGAAAGATTTCACTGAAGGAAATTCAAGAAAATTACAAAAAAACGGAAAAAGCATATGTTTGGGCATTTATAATTCTAGACTAAAAGCTGAAATTTTAACAGACCATAGTAACACGCTATTTCACCAGTGCTTATTACATTTGATAAGTTTGAGAGGACTAAGTGTAAAAACGAATTCAAAAACAGAAGTCAAAACGTAAACCTAGCGCACACAACGCGATAAATGATTACCCTATAGAGTCACCTTCAGCGATCCACTTTACATATAGCCCTGAGTTTCACACGGGGTGCAGGAGAAAACAAAATCATTAGAATAGGTCAAGGGGACTGTTTCAAGTATGGTTTTCCGGTAACAAAAGTAGCTCTCCAACTATCTACTTTCCTCTTTTCACTTGCACATTATAACAGACTCACTTGCTTCTTTGTTGCTGGGTAATTTGCTTTGGTTGCCCTGATAAATGCACCTCTCTACAATGCCTGAATAGCTTGGAGCTGGCATTAAATGGCCTTTAGAGAGAACAAAATCAAACGCAAACATAAATATTTGCATCAGTTAGCGCGGGTAGGTAGCTGCAACTCTGGACGAAACTGTCGAGAACGTTTACTCGTTTTTTGAATGCTCACGATACAATGAAAGATCAGCTGCAGGCTTCGAGAGCGTCACGTAATTAAACAACATAAAAGTGGCCCACGTTCCTATCCCTCCACTCAATGCTGATTTAATCATGTTACCCAAACCAACATTGCAATAGGTGGGAAGGGCATAACCAAAATGTCGGAGGCTTTTTCAATTTGTCCCAACAAGCTCAGGGTTGTATCTAAGTGAAGTCTGTGTTTGGCCACGTAGTCCAATGTAGAAATTGAATTGGGAGCAATTTTGCAACGATTTAGCGGAGCTAAGAAAACAACAACAACAACAGCTCATGACAGAAAAGCTTGAAAAATAAGAACAAAGAGCACCAATTAATTATAATTTTTTTAGCCAAGCCCGTTACTGAATAGGATACTTTCATAAGAGAGTTACAATTTTTTTTTCCATTTGTTAAACAGTTGTGAGATTAGACACACTCGTTTTATCACCTCATTCCTCGGCGCTCCCTGGTGCACGTGGTCCAGAGGCAATGGAAAAAACCATCCTCTACAAAATACACACATAACGTGATGAGTATTTCAGGGTGTTTACTTTGATACAAATTATTTATAAGAACTGTATGTTATAAGTTCTAGTGACCTCCCCCCAAAAATAATCTGAACGTTATTAATCTGTATTTCCTTCTCTTGCTCTAGAAATATAGCTATGAGAAGCATCGTGTTATTTGCGCCGGCAGTTGATGAGCAAAACTGGTATTGCAAAAATGTTGTTGATGCGTTATTGACTTGAAGACGTCCTGTTTCACTTTCTATGAACAGAAAATGTACTAACATTGTCCTCCAGCTCATATTGTGTACATAACAGCAGAATTCACCTGATTTGCGAAGATGGCACGTGTTGTCTAACAAATGTATTTTCAAGTCTTGTAGATCCTCGTACTGGTAATCACATCCTCTCCACAAACACTCATAAGCTATCACTGGGCCAGTAGGTAACACGTGACTGCTTTCTGCTGCACCCTGCAGTAACAGTGGTTAGATTAAAAGAGAGACATTTTTGTAGATCAGTTTGTAAACTAATGAGTACTATTCACTGTATAAGTACCTCGGTGTCACTTTGCGACAGCTGCATTTGAGCTCTAGCTTCATACTCTGCTTTCTTTTGTGCACTGATGTTACGCCACTAACAGGAAAAAGCGTGCAACACAGATGCGTTAGAACACTGATTAGAACTGAATGGCTACAGTGGCTGTAACAGGCTACACAGTTTAGTACTAATTACCTCAACTCCGATGATGCGACTTATTTCTCCAAATGCATACTCTGGATGATCCTTTCTGATAGATGCCCTCATCTCATGAGAAAATAAAAGGTATCCTGACTGACCTCTTTGCTTTTTAGGCTTCTGTAAGTAGAACAAAAATAAACTTACAAAAAAGGGAATAATTTATGGCTAGAGGGAACAGGCTACTAAATGAAGAGATTTACCCAGAAAATAGGGAGTTTAAGCAAATCGCTACGGCTGGCGCTGCTACGGCTACCGGAAGTAAAATTATCCAAAATCGAATCAATGCGCATGTCAATTGTTCCCATCCAACCGTAGCGGGAAATCCCTCTACGCCAGTAAGAAGGTTTTGGCGTAGTCTGTGGTACGTGGACTTCTCTCGCTTCTTTCGCCGCTTTATACAGTCTTCTAAGCAATTTTAACCGCTGAAATACACTTAAAATCTTTAAAAGTAGTTTATGGAGAATATTTTTCAAGCTTGCTGTTTTTTACTGAGTGAATCCCTTCATTTTTGCTGCCGGGTTTGTCGAAGGATCGAAGCAGTGAGCGTATGGCGAACACAGCGAACGGCAGGAGAAATGCGTAAGTACAAGGTCCAAGTTTTCCTTTTCAAACCTCAAAGACTACTTGAAATTCAAATAGCTGAAGCCGAGGAATGACGAGGGTTATGAAGGACCGCGATGAAACTTTGATTTCGTTTTAGCAGCATGCATACAAAGGGCTTCTGTGCCCTCGGCTTAGCTTCGCTGATTACAGCTAATCCAGTCTGGGATTTGAAGTGCTTCTGCGAGTGCAGGTATATCTCTCTTCTTCACTCGAAATTCCGTAAGGCATTCAACATCTTCCATATCATCTAGATCGAAGAGTGTATATGAACTGTACGGTACAAAACCAGGAGTTCTTCGTCGTTAAGAATCCCTTGGTCATTGCAAATTAAAATAAAACACCTTGTTTCTTTGAAGGAAGTCATTTACAGTTTTTTAACGAACAAAAAAGTGCCTCAAAGACGCTTACTATAGTTTTAAAACTTCACAGCTGTAATATTTGTATTTCGCGTTTCTTAAAGTTGAATTTTGGCGGGCTACGGCGAGGTACTCTCCCGAGACCTCCTCAACCACGATAGCAGCGCCAGCCGTAGTGATTTGCTTAAACTCCCTAATACAATACTCCGTACTCCCAACGGGAGTTGAATCCATGACCTTACAGATACTAGCGGGATGTTCAAACACCGAGCTTATGGAGATTTGTAGTAAGCAAGGTTGTAAACTAGATTCTTATTGGGCATATGGCCTGCTAACCGTAGGGCTCCATAATGTTAAAGTGCTAATGATAAATTATGAGAAGTGGTACGATAACTTGGCAAAAAGCCGGAATGAATTAAGAAATGGGCGCAAGTTGATTTAAGAAAAATGTACCGAAACTGAGATCATTTTCTGGACTTTCTTTGTAGTCTGTAATAACGATATTTCATAACCACAAAAATATTGCTTTTCTCCATCTATACTTCACCAAATGTATAACTGAGTTTCTGATAATATGACATGAATTACAAGATATTTCTGACCTTGGTGGTATCGCCTGTTGAATCAGCTGAACTCAAAGCAGGAGAATGGCTGCGTTCATCTTCTAACAGATCCAAGTCTTCAATCAGGAGAGGCGAGGGGACCTAAAATGTCAACACCAAATATCCCTTAAAATGCCTCAATGGTACTTGCTTTTGTGATTTTTGCAATCGCAACAGAAATTTCTAAATTAAAGATGCTAGTCACGGTATTTTAGGTGACTCTGTTTCGAAGCACAGCATAAGCATAAGGATAACAAAACATATTTGTTCTTGCTTATGCTTGTGTTACCAGCCTTAAACACTTTTAGTTTAGTTTTGTTTTGTTATGGTTCTGTTCAATACCACTGTAAAGCAAGGCTTACGTTAAATACTGACACTTTTCGCTTGTTGATATAGATCAGTCAGCATTAAGAAATTTTAATTAAATTTTCAGAAAGAAACAACATTGTTATGGTAACATGTTACAACATTCCGTGTCATCGTCCGTTCCAAACATTCGTCGGAAAATTTCAGTGAATTTTCACTGTATAATAACGTTATAAAATTAGTCGCCTGTGGGATCGTTACTGGCGACAATGCAGCTTCTCATCTCTTGGATTTTGTCTCCAATAACAGCGCTGGTGTTGGGTCTCAGTAGGGTTAGCTAGAATCACTAACGCTCTCCTCGTAAATGCTGGGAAATGCCCTTCCGTCTAATATAGCCTCTTCCATTAAAGTCATATGCCGCACGTCCTCGTTATCATAGTCCCCGGTAGCTAGAAGCTGAGCGACAATGGCAAAAGGGGAGTATTTGGCGCCTTCAAATAACCAGAGCCTGTGACTAGGAGAAGGAAAACGCGGACAGAAAACCCTGGCCCGGCCCTCAGGGTTGGGGGTCGGGAGTGGGGCTGATCACCTGAACATGTAACACGGAAACTGGAAACTCTATCAATAATGGCTACAACGGGTCAAGTACAAATCGATTGACAGTGTCATGACGACTATGGGTGAAAGCCGGAAGGGAGCCCATACTCCGAACAAATCGCTGGCAGACCCAAAAACTAAGATAAAGGTGCGATGGAGAACAGTGGAAAGGAAGCCTAAGGAGAAAGGATTAAAATCTTGGGCAGAGGCGGCATCAGCTACAAACGATAGGTCAGCCTAGAACAACCCTAGAAGTAGAAAGGGATAGCCCAATTCTCCAGACCGCAACAATGATGATTATCAGTTGCACTGTGAGCTCCTAGGATACTCAAGCGGGTGAAATTAAGCCTCGTTACCACTGGAATGACTCATCTTTAAATCTGCATTAGCCACAGAACAAGCAACATGCTCCTTCAAAAACTAGTACATGATAATTACAAACCTTTCCTGGGACGATTGGCTTTTCAAAGAAATAGTATTCATCTTCTTGGACACTGACAGTCAAAGTATAGCGCTTTCAAACAAAGCAGTCAAATGATAAGTGTAAAATAATTTCAACATATCAAAATTGAAAAAAAATACATGGGATAATATGCACGCTCCTGGTCGATGGGTGTATCATTAGAACACTAACACGCTACGTTGTTATACATCCCAACTCAAATACGCTTTCCAATTGGAGGAGAACGTGTCACGTGCCGTTGGTCAAAACTCACCAACTCCCTACGGGAAACAAAACTCACTAACTCCATAGGGGAAATAAAACTCACTAACATCCCAAGGCAAACAAAACTCACTAACTCCCGAAGGAAACAACGAATTGAGTTTCGACTCGCATGTGATCACGTCATGCTCCTTGAAACCGTGGCAAATTTGCATGCCAGCCGGCGTCGAGCAAACGATTTTCGCAAGTTTATTTGTTTTGAGTTTAAGGGTACAACAAAACAGTTAATTATTGCCCCCGCGGCAAACAGTGAGTTTTGTTTCCTCTCGACCTCAATGTTCCCCTCGGCCTCGCCTTGGGGAATATTGAAGGTTTAAGGAAAAAAAACTCACTGTACTAATATATTATATTACAAATTAAGTTTAACGTTTTAATTTGGTAATAAAGCTTGTTGTTGGGCCAGTTATTAAGTGCTTACCGTGTAATGCGGAATAAAAGAAAAGTTTTTCCACAACCCAGTTGTTACATAATTTTTGAGAAAATGACATTGTTTAGTATTCAACTGCCATGTTTAAAAACAACATTAAAGTCTAAAGAGACTATCGACAGCGACAGAAGCAAAGCTAACACACCTTCAGTCCCTTCAGCTTTCTGAATTGTCCTTCCTCCTCATCATAACGAGCCTCGTTAAGATAAATGTCTCTCTCGGGTATTTCTGTGGGCCGACCTGCAGCAACAAAATCACTGACTTCATACAATAACGTAAATTTTCTCCGACGTTGTAAACCTGATTAAGGAGCAATTAAAATCGTTCCAGATAGGAATAATAGAATTCCCTACTGGAAATTACTATCATAGTATATTGAACAAGATGACTCGATCTTTATCTGATGGCAGCAGCTACACTTAATCCGCAAGAGTACAAAAATAGAAAAAGTCCTGCATAATAGTCCTTACATTTCCTTGCTAGCAGCAACGAATGACGTAGACTCAAAAGGTTCTACCAAAGTTATATTAACAATTTCCAAAAATGATTTGAACTCTTGAAGATAACATAGCTGACTAAAAGCCTTGAAGGATTTCCGAAGTGGACAACAAGTCACATTTCCAAAGTTTATGTGAAGACCTCTTATGATCTCCCAAGTCGAATCAAAGATTTCCAAAGATTTCTTTAAGGTAACAAAAGTATTACGAAGACGAACCAAGGATTTCTAAAGATTATCAATCGAACGATCATGATTCATTCTGAATCGTGACCACACCTGTTAGAATTAGTACAATTTACTACAAGCTTATACTTCTCTAGACCAAACTCTCTTGAGAGTAAAATTTAACTTCCTTACATCTAACATATTCTCTAAATGGAAGTACACAACATTTTCCTGCAATGTGCTCAGCTGGTATGGTTTCCTCTAAAGAACTCAGGAATACTTCTTTTTCATAAAACACTCTTGTTGGTAGATGCTGAGTACTGGCAGGACTAATAAACCATGGACCATGAAACCACGTTTGTCCACTGAAACAAACAATTACAAAAATGAAAAATGTCGCCAACTTATGTTCAATAATGAATGTTTGATTTAACGTACTGAAATACAATTCAATTTGCACACGCTACACATTATTAGCTGGTGGTTTGAAGTAAACATTTCGCTGTGTTAATTTTCAGTGCTAAAAGCAAAGATATGGTGTAGCTTTGAGCAATGAATCGCTCTGTCGAAACTAAGACAACTGAAAACCGTGTCTTTAATAACTAGACACAGCCTCAGTATGATTTAGTCCCATTTAGGATCATTCCACAGTATTTTGCTGTTACTGAGACTACATTCAGAGACTTTGATTATGATATAACTAACAATGTAGACTACAAAGAAGATGCAGGCTGCTGTTGTGTGGTAGATGTCCATTAGAGTTAAACACAACAGTAGTTTAATTCACTATGAATCAGATGAGTGGGATGCAACAGCAAGTTTTATGGCTGTTGCTTAGACTCCGCAGAAATTCCATTATTTTTCTTCCTTGAGTGAGAAGTTCTCTGAATCTTGATGAATCAAAATGTGTCTGCTTTATTTGTAAGGGCACTATATCTAGTTAATATAATTGCCAAATCATTTAACCAGAGTTGCTCGTGTTTCCGTTGTAATTAACAATTCTAAGTTATGGTGCTGTTCTGGAGACGACATCAGGATAATATGAATAAAAAAGCTACAGAATGCAAATAAGGAACAAATTTTGACACTTTAGCAACATAATGAAGTGTCGTAAGTAATATTTAGCATAGTACATTTTCTTAAATCATTGAATCCTCGAAGCTCAGAAGTTAACTAGTGCCAGTTCACTTATTGTTGGCCAAGTATAATCGAGCAGGAAGTGGTAAAGAATGCAGAAAGGTTGAGGCTAAAAACAGTGGATTCTGAAGTAGGTGTCTTGTTTGAAGTAGGTGTCTTGCTCTCATGATGAAAACTAATGATTTTAGCTACACGAATCCTATCACTGTGATTGAAAGTACGGGAATTTTAGATTTCTTTTCCTTTTATGTTGTCTCCGCAACAGAATTGTAGTCTCTGTCACAAAAAACAAAACATTTATTATAAGCTTATAAAGGAAAATTCAGGGCACACTGTAGCAGTATATGTACAATTTACCCCTAAGGATAAATTAGAACTTATCACACTTGCATCAAGGAAGCTTCATTTGGTCACTCACAAAGAAAATTGTGTCGCGGAAACTACATTTTACCAATGGAAAGTTGCAATAATGACGTCAGTCAGTTTAAATCAGCTATTTTAGCAAAAAGGACCAGTAGTAGAGTCTATCTTGGGGTCTTGCAAAAAGTTTCAGCTTTTACTTTTTTTCTACACAAAGAGTATTTTTGTAGTCCCCGCAACGGTTATTTTTGATTTTTTTATAGTAAATTCTAAACTTTTTTTTCACTTTCTGTCAGTAAACAGGTTCCCTAGAGGGGTACAGGCTGAGATTGCAACTGGTAAGCAAGGCTTACTTTTTCTCTACTTGTCCTACACTGTGCTCAGTTCACTATAAGTACATGTACTCTGTACCGACTCAGGAGCAGGTTCTACACTGTGCTCGGCTCACTATACATGTAGGTACTCTGTACCCACCTGAGAGCAGGTTCATAGGTTACTTACTTTCTGTCTGTCCACATTTTATCAATCCTAGACATGCACAAATATCCTTCATCAGATCTGACATAGATACAATCACCTGAAAAATTATTTATTTTGCAATCAAAATTGCCTACATGATGATTACTTTATTTAACAAATAGATGACTTCTGTACAAGTGCTAATACAGCTAAATAATAAAATCCTTCCTTGACAAATTTGACTGACATGACAGCTAAAGTTGGACACGTGACTGATATAGCAACCAAGCGAGTATTTGCCAAGCCAAGTTAACTAGTTACATATATACATAATCTGACACATCCATAACCTGAGAATTGAAACTTTCTTAGGGAAGAGAGGAAGAGAAAGAGGCGGGAAAAAAGGGAAGGCAATTACTCACATCGAACATAAAAATTCTGGATGCTGTGCTGAATGGCTAACATACAGAAGACAATATGTCACGCTACCAGAAATGAAACCCTGCCACTGTCCTGCAACCTCATTTGAGCTGTTAAATGTCAAATGTATTACAGGTTTACGCTCCAATTATTTTGTTTTGTAGTCCCACAGGAGAGTGGTATAATAGCAACATGCACAGGAAAATAGCACAATAGAAGCACGGACAGGAGAGTAGCACAATAGCAACATGCAGAGGAGAGTATCACAATAGTAACATGCACAGGAGAGTATCACTATAGTAACATGCACAGGAGAGTATCACAATAGTAACATGCACAGGAGAGTAGCACAATAGCAACATGCACAGGAGAGTATCACAATAGCAACATGCACAGGAGAGTAGCACAATAGCAACATGCACAGGAGAGTATCACAATAGTAACATACACAGGAGAGTATCACAATAGCAACATGCACAGGAGAGTAGCACAATAGTAACATGCACAGGAGAGTATCACAATAGCAACATGCACAGGAGAGCAGCACAATAGCAACATGCACAGGAGAGTAGCACAATAGTAACATGCACAGGAGAGTATCACAATAGTAACATGCACAGGAGAGTAGCACAATAGCAACATGCACAGGAGAGTATCACTATAGTAACATGCACAGGAGAGTATCACAATAGCAACACACACAGGAGAGCAGCACAATAGTAACATGCACAGGAAAGTAGCACAACAGCAACATGGACAGGAGATTGTCTTGCTAGCAATTGAAACAGGAGGCCGAATTTTGGGAACGACTAATGCTGCAACTGTACAAAGCCACTATTCTGTTAGGCAGGTGGGGTAGGGGAAAGAGGTTTCTAGCCCTGTTGACTCCAAATGAATGAAAAGGAACTCTTCAGTTGCGTGATTTTGATTGGCAAGTGTTAAAGCGGAGCTCCTGCAGCCCAAAGGACCGCTAAGTAGAGTCCCATACCCTTATGAATTGATATATAATACCAATTGTTTTCTTGTGGTTATCATGGTTAGCGGTATTGCTTTTGGGCGAGTACGCACGCAAGATGGTAACCATTTACTAGCTAATAGGTTAACAGAGACATACAGCCTTGGTTTATAGTGTCGTTTTATGTTACTGGACATCCATGTTATGGTAAATTGAAACCTGTTGAAACGAAGTATTTGCTGACCAGTACCACATGATCATATAGCAGGCTCAAGTTTATTAATAATAATAGTTCAGCTCAATGAGGTCGCATGTTTTTTAAAATGCTAATCAACTACTGGTTTTATAAGGCTAAATGCAATTTAGGCAAAGTTAACCTCGAGCCAATGCGATCAGCGGTCTCCCCCTCTTTAGCGTACGTGACCTGCGGGGGGATCTCAGGGAGCGTGTCGTGCCTCGTGACCTGCTTTGCTCTGGGTCACTTTACAGGCTGATCTTTGCGGATCAATAGCTTTGCTGATCGTTGCGGATCAATTGCTGCTGATTACCAGCCTGTTCTAGTGCTTTCTTCAAGCGAATTGTAGCGGAGTCTTGCTCCCACCCCTCCCACCCTTGTGATCGTTGGGTAGGTAAGTATAGGGTTAGGTAAGTATTGTCCACTGAAGCCCCTTTTCAGTGTGACGGTGCCAGTTGGCGGCCGCTTCAGGGGGCGGTTCCCGCTTGCAGGGTTGCCATGGATACCTCCCTGCTGTGCCTGAATTGCTCGGGCCCCCCACCAACCTGTAGGGCACCAGTTCCCAAGCTCATCTATTGGCGATGAGTTTAACGCAGGTGTATGTCAGGTTAACTTGTTGTAAACAGGCCTGGTTTGTAAGGAACGGCTTGATGCTGACCCAAGATTAAAAATCAACCAAATAACAAATTTTTCTGGTATACAAATGTTTTTTTTTTTGTTTCGTGAATTTTGATCAAACTCAAAACAAGACTCAAATCAAAATTTTTGCTTATCCTGGATTAGCTCAATCGGGCTGTGAACAACCCGGCCCAGGAGCTCCGCTTTTAGGCTTGGCTAAATCTATATTTTATCTGGAACAGAGAACATGTCAATAACAAGTGGTTTGAATGGCATTACTTACCAAGCTTATAAGGAGCATCTCTAACACAAAGCTGTTCATAATATGTACATCCTTCTTCAGCATTTTGGGGAGATTCCAAAACAACATTCTACGAAGGAAACAAAATAACTTAATTCTAACAAGTTATGTACCAGTTCACCTACTGGAAAAAAAAGCAGCAGAGTTGTGCAAGATAGCAGCCATACTCTAGTTAATAGATTTGACAGAGACCTGCAACCTTGGATCATAGCTTATTGAGATCACGTTTTTTTTTTAAAATTGATCGCTGACCAAATTCTGGTTTTTGATTGGATTGCAGGCTCAAGTCAGGTTAACCTGGTGTAATCAGTGCCAGGTTGTTTGGAAGCGGGTTAACGCAAGGATTAACTGAGGATTTAAAGTTGACCAAAAGATAAATTTTTCTTTGTGCTTTTGTTTTGTATAGTTTGACATTATTCAAACTTAAAAGAGGAGGCCAAACAATATCAACAGAAAACCTCACCGCAAAGTTACAAACTCAAATCAAAATTCTGGCTTATCCTAGGTAGCCACCATGCCGAGGAGCTCTGCTTTTAGGCTCAACTACATCTATATATTAACTATGACAAACAACATGCCTTTTTCACATCTTCATGAGCTAAGCCTTCCACTTCATTAATTTCCATTGGCTCAGTCTTGTCGTCTGTGTTGTTGGCAAAAACTGATGGAATGCGTTTGAGTTGAAGGGGTTCTTCTCTTGTGACATGATTAACACTGGATGTAGGTACAGACCACACCTGTAATAAAAAACAGTATTACTGAGTGAGCATTAAACAAGTGTGAAAATCCTTGTGTTCAACCAAACAACTTAGCAGTACTTTTATTTTATGCTCATTGCTGTTAAAGTGCCTATGAAGTAAAAAATAATTGCTGTTTATTTGAAAGGCTTTTCAAAGTAAAGAAGATTGGTGTTTCCCTTCTTGGAATATCTTTTTTCGTTCTAGAGAAATTTACGTTTTTGTATTATGCAAATGAGGAAAGTG
>OMLO01002701.1_pt1 | contig 14467 bp, 9 predicted proteins | sample 1674811 | NCBI WGS metagenome assembly OMLO01 (sample SAMN06265003, study PRJEB25207) | coral metagenome | isolation source: Coral host | place: Mexico:La Bocana,Puerto Morelos, Mexico | collected 2008-11-13
TTAGAAGACAAAGGAAATTGAGAATCAAACTAGGTTAAAATTATTTTTACCTGAATTTAATTTTTATCTACAACATAGATGCTGATTTCTTTATGGTGTTAATTTAATTACCCTCATGATAATTAACAAGGCTAATAACAACAAATTTTTGTTAAGATATGAAATCAAGAATTTAGTTTTTCATTCTATCATCTCAATCAAACATAAATTAAAGTAAAATTGAAGAAATACAAATATTGTAAATTACTGCTCAGACTACTGTGATATTTCTTTCTCTTTCAAGACATTTTTAGGACAGTGCCAGCTTATATAATTATCACCAACACTAATCTCTTAAAACCTTATATAATTGTAACATTTTATAAGATATTAATTTTTTTTCAAAATTTATTACTAAATTAAAAAAATATATTGGAAATTTTGGAGAATGCCCACAGCTTCTACCAGCAATTCTGACTTTCGTTTGCAACTTCAATATAAAGATTTTGTTATGTGCTGAAAGAAAGTTTTTATAACGAAATATTATTGTGTTCATCAATAAATAATGATCAGGGTTTTCAGTGACCAAATAAAAGCAAATAGGAAAAAAGAACCCAACGGTTTTGTTGTACCAGTGAATACACAAAGGTACATCTTTTAACGTATTAAAATCAGAAGACAAAAGGCCGAGTTCTTGGAATAAGCTATATGCATAAAGTGGACTTCGTTCCTAGCACGACATCGTATAACTTAATTTTCATCCGCGACAAATCATACAAATTATAAGAGGCAATAACATTCAAATAATCTTATAGCTTTTGGCGAAGTTTCCGAACGATTGACTCTTCTTATAATCTTCATTTCAGGTTAGAAACTATCTTAATCTGAAGAAAGGAATCGTGACCTTTTAGGGGTCTATTGTATTTTGATGTTCCCAAGTACTCAATGAAAGATTCGAGAGAAATGAAATCAACAACTTCAAAAATTCGATTGCCGTGGACATTCGGAGGCTAGGATTATTCTCGTCAATTATCTTGGACATACTGCTTAAAATAAATTAACCGTTAAGATTCAATAGCGACGAGAGAATGACAGAGGAATATTTTTTCAGCTTTTCCGCGAATCACGTCATATATTACCCGCCAAATTAATCTCCATTTTCGCATGACAATAAATACGAGTAAAATATACCGATTAGGTTGGAGTATGTGTGTAAAAATCGAAAGCATAGAATGTTTGAACTGCAATACGATATAGAAGAACCATAAACATGTTGAAGATTTTATCAGGGCGAAAAAAAAAGCTGCTTATCAGCTTTCACAACTCGCTGTTTTCGAATCTGCTAAAACGCACTCGTGTTCTGTTGCGCCATGTTCGTATTAATATGCGAGGTGGTGTGATCTTTACTTACCCGTGAATCGCTTGTTCGTCTTTTCCTGTTTTGCCTTGAATGAGCGTTATCGTCCTGTGGATTCTGATCAATTGCCCAGTACGATCCCTAAGTTAGTGCAGGAGTAAACGTTATACGCGCTGAATTTAACAAAATACGTTCATTGCAACAAAAACTAGAAGACCTCTGGTTCTGAACACACATGCACTTGATTTTCCTACCTTTCCAGGGTCATCTTTGCTTCTGGGTACTTTCATAAAGCATTTATTCAACGACAGATTATGCCGGATCGAATTCTGAAAATGGCACAGACAATCACGACTTGTTACAGTTTGCTATGAATAGTTATAACAGAAATCAACGCAGAGAAACTTTAATATATTTCATCACTTGGCCTCAGTTCAAGTGGCAATGTGCACAACAACTTATACCTTCCAGCCGTTTCCAGCCTCTTTGTAGTACGGAAACTTCTCGCAGATCCACTGATAGATCTCGCTTAGTGTCATTTTCTTCCTGGGCGAGCTGTTTATTGCGAAGGTGATCAAGTTGGCGTAAGAGTAAGGTGGTTTGCTTTCGCGGGTTTTGTGTTGCTGCGCCTCGTCGTCGTCCAAGGTCGCATTCGGATCGAGAGGTGAGCTCGGCGGTTTACGAAACGGACTTTTGTCCTTGCTCGGATCGTTATTGTTATTCGACATTTTAGCGTTGGCACTGCTTAAAGCAGTACCTACGCTAAGCTTAGGCAGCCAGTCCATGGCTGTCAGGCTGCTGTTAAGCTCCGCCATTATTGCAATAGCGTTCTTGCCAACCGTACCGCTGCAGGGGGTCATGAAGGGGTCACAGTACGCATGTCTACGCTATGTGTGAAGTTGTAAAAATACGTCATCAGTGACGTCAAACGATGACCCCTTCCTGTCCGCAGCAAAACTGACGTATGTCTTCAGCTATGCCAAGTTCGCGAAAGATAGATAGTTGAGATTCCAGCTCCGTAAAATAACGTTGCCTGCAAGGGATGGCTCCTATCTCCACGCTAGCAGTTCCCTTCGATTTTCCAGCAAGCACGATGAAGCAGTAGCTGTGAAGACGATTCTAGAACTGGCAAAGCTGTATTAGATGTCTAATTATACATTAGCTTTGGAACATATTCCTTTAGAGAAGGTATTTCAATTCACTCTATTCTTAGACAGGTAAACCCCATGACCTTAAAGGGCCCTAGTTAGCCTCCACACCTTTGTTTTTGTTTGACGCAACAGTTTGCCTATTTTAATCGGTCGGAGAATATCGAACGGCGGAAATCACTGTGAAAGTTCTTAAAATAATTAAACAAACTTCCAGGAACACTATTTACAGTAAAGCAATAAGATTTTACTTCACCATGCAATATCAATTATTTTGATGGTATCAAAAATGGCGCGGAGGCGCAGCTGATTACCATTATTAGGAGCTATTTATAAGAGGAACCTTTGCATTTTAAAAGTGCTCATTTTCAAGAGAATTAGCACTTTACATTCGTGAGTAAGGTATGAGGAATAGTAATGGAACCTCAGGGATATTTTGTTCCATACACGTTGAAAATGACGATTTTCCTGCGAATTTTCATAGTAATTGCTTGGATGTTAATGGTCGATATTTCGTCGCATATTATATTTAATCAGGAAAATCGAATATGATATATTTGCAAGTTTGTGGTGAATAAAATCAAGCTCTCATATGAGCGATTTCACAAACCTCTTTTATTCCAGTTCAAATCTAGAACCAACGGTATTAACGTTCTCAATTTGCATAGTTATATCATGCCTAAAATAAGTTTCTATAAAAACTTTGCATAAACCGAAAAAATCACTTAGTGCCGTCTTGACACGATTTGATTTGGACAAATGACGTCATTTTGTTTTCCAGGGTCATAGATCTATTCAATATGTGATTAACCTCCACTGTATTACGCTGATTCAATCGTGCATAGTACCATTCCTCCTATTAAGGGAGGTTATAGGCTAACATTGTTTGTTCCAAACATTAGGTTTTCAAGTTTAGTAAGTTTGTCTCAGTAACTATGACGACGTTTTCGTGCCATCTCCTCTCGCCTGTTCAATTTCTGTTGATTGGTAGATAAAGAGCTGGGGTAGTTATCTCCGATCTGACCTGTTAATAATCTGACCTGAATTCAATAACATTAGAATTAGCCAATATGATTAATTTGTTTTTACAATTTTATCCTGTACCGGAGAAGCTGATCTCTCATACTCACTGAGATTTTATCATTTCCCTGTAAATATACAAATTTCATAAGTACGGTGTGTCAATTACGGCTGTGTTCTCACTAGACCGAAACATGATAAGCCTGATCACGAATGAATGTTGCGCTCTGAAAAGTGTTCACATCAGATAATTGCGCGAATCATGATCGAAAAGCATGATAATGCTGATCATGATTGAAACAACCCCACGAGGTAGTTTCAATCATGATCAGACTGGAAACACGTTCAAAATGGCGGACGGATGCGGAGAAGAGGCAAGTCGCCAAAAGGCCCCAAATTGGGTCTATTATGAGGCCAATTATGGGCCGATGAAGAAATACAACGTCAGCTATCAGCGATGGGAAGAAAACATCGCCGCAAAGCTCAATAACAACGGTTACAAGCGTACAGCATCGCAATGCAAAACCAAAATTCACAACCTGGAACAAAAGTACAGAAAAGCAAAAAATTTAGACTAAACCCGCAAAGAATGAACGCAAATTTCAAGCTCCACTCATAGTTAGCTCATAGTTAGTTATGCTCCACTGCAGCTTACGTTTGAGAAATTTATGCAAGTCAGCATAATAAGACACATTAATTAAAACCAGGTATGAAACGTGTTTGAAACTGACATGTGATGTGAACAATTCATTCACAAACATTTTACTACTGTCACAAATTAGTCTATCAAGGCTTAACACATTGACACTTAGGATTTTATTTTACTTTACTTCCATTAATTATCGTAGAATCTTATTTTTACTTTACTTCCATTAATTAATTATCATAGAATCTTATTTTTATTTCAGTGCGATTATCCAATTTTCCAGATTCTTCTAGTTCATGACAAACTTGACTCGACCAGACGCTTATATCTCAATCATCCGTCACAAAACTCTCGGCTTGCTCTTCCATAAGTTTTTTTTTTGTAAATTCTGCTCTGTCAGTCGGACAGGACACAAACTCGCACGAAAAAGTGTGCTTTGCTATTAAGGCTAACCCGCAATACGAAAAAAAAAAAACGAGGCAACCAGAATGGGTTACAGTCCAAGAATACGACTTTGAAATTTCTGTGAGCTTGGAAATAATACGTTTTTTTTAAAAATAAGTTTAGGATAAACAAAAAAGAAAGACATTGTTATCCCGGTTGATGTGTGACACTTATGGATATAAACGTTAAAAAGAAAAAAAACAAAATCAAAAACTGACGAAGAAAACGAAGAAAAGTCTGTGTGCCATCTATTCTTGTGAAAAATTCCCTAAACTATGTAAGTCAACTATGAAAAGTCACGCTTTCAAGAAAATCCAAGCTGATACTCAGTAAAGAAATTTTGTCACAAGAAAACCAAAACTTATGAATAAAAAAAATTAAATTCGCTAAAGAAAATAGGAAAAAGTTGAAGTCGTTCCCACACCGGGAATCGAACCCGGGCCACGGCGGTGAGAGCGCCGGATCCTAACCACTAGACCATATGGGAGTTGACAAAAGCTGGGCGAAATATTTAAGTATATAAATAGCAATAAAGGTCTTTTGTTACCAGTCCCTCTCTCTGCTACAGCGGAGATCCGAAAATGTTTCAGAACAACATCCCTCAAGCTCGATGTTGGCGAATTTTACTTCTCGATGAAATTACTGTACTAAAAGAAAAGCGTGATCTAAGATGATTCGATGATTCGTTTTGTTTGCTTTACTGGTTACTCAGAGCTTGCAGTTTAATCTGTAAAGATGGTGCCGAACAAACTGAAACTCAAGTGTGACCTTGAACTGACTTGCTTATTTGCTGAGCTGTTAAGTTGTGATGGACGTGGATCTTTCAGTGGCAAAAAAATACAAGCCAATTTATATCATCCTGCATCTTGTGATGACATCTCATAAGTACCAGCTGGTATTCAGTCTACACGAATCAGTATGCAGTCAACTCTCAGCTAACGGACACTCTCGTAAGCGGACACTTTTTCAAATTACCGAGGGCTTCCGCTTACGAGAGAATATGTATAGTCCGATGCCCTTACTTCGGCCTCAATCGGAATACTCCGATCTCTACGTGCGAGGTCCAATCCCACAACATAGGTTGCACGGAAACTGATTTGCTTTCATAAAACAATTTCTCCCCGCCGACTCGTGTAAGAAATGGATACAAGTAAACTCGAATAGAGATTTTCTAGTTGAGAAAGGATAGATATCAAGTTCAAAAGACTCTTAGACTTTGAACTCCTTTCAGGACGCACCGGGACCTCGACATTTTTTTAAATTATTATTTGCATAATTTTTGTGTTTGCGTCTGTGAAAAAAAAAAAATTGAAACTTGAAACTTGGCTTTCAAGAGTATCATTTCTCGTACATACGTGTTTTTAACAATTTCCTTTTACTGGCAGTAGTCAGATTTTTGGCCCTGCCTCTCAGCGTGCAAACCATTGTAGCATTGTTTGATGCTCTTGAGTCTTGACCATGCGACGCCGTTAACTCTTAACTAATCTTTCTACTATTTTTAGCGAAACCTACTAAATCGCTGAAAAACGCGGTGAATTTAATATTAAATCGAACTGCTGCTGTGATAGACCAAGGCATGGGTAGCTAAAACCAGAGTTAACAGAGTTAACTCTGCTAAAACCAAAAGAAAGATTTCGTATCGATCGGCGCATTAAATAAAATGAGATGTTGCAACTTGGTTGAAAACAATGAGCCTTTGTCCTCGACCGAAAAAGGTTTTCCCAGATATGTCGAAAAGTTTACCAAGCGGAAATGGTCACAAATTGCTCGCAAATTTAGCGAATTGTCAAAACAGACAGAATTTGAAGTTTAAAACTATATCTTAAATGGAAAGTGCTAAGTTAAAAATCACGGAGTAGACTGAAATTTCGATGGCTTTTTTTTAATACAACACGAAAGTAATTTATTTCGTCTAAATATTGTGTAACGGACTGGTATTGGTATTGTCTTCTTTGTGGATCTTGCGGAATCCACAGAAGGTAATACTGAGCAAGTGCAATTCTAAATAAATATGAAACAATTAGCGTGTCAAATTTTTATTTTAACTTAGTTGAAATGTGCAAGGTGTTGTCATCGTGATACGGGGACGTAACTTATGTACAATTTACACTAAACAATACTCAGTAGACCTGCAGTGGTCGATAAGACACGACAATTGTTACCTTAATTTAACAAATAATTTAATAATACTCGCTGAAAATCAGCGACTAATTTAGTTTTTGTCTGATATTCTAGCGACCTTTGTTTTCATGTCCGCTGCGTTTAGAACACTGTACATTAGTAGTGACTGAATATAGACTAATTTACAACATGTTTCGAGACACTTGTTGAAGTACGAGATAGCACACTCGCAACAAAGCTCCCGCGAAGACTAAACCGCCATCATCTTGCTCCGATAACCCTCTCCATAACAGTCGTAACAATATCTGATTTCTCCTGGCCAAAGGATTATATTTGTAGTTTATATTGTCCCCTGCAACAACAAGAGATCTTCCGATTAATCGTGGAATATTTGCTCCGTGTCCAAGAGCCCTTCTCATCTCAATTTGGTCTCCAAGCAAGGCAAGTCTCTGTGCAACGAAATGTACATTTTCTTGTGTGTTACCATGAAATAGAAGAGGACTTTGATGAGTTACGTTTGAAAACAAATTCTCTTGACTCCCGTGAGGGAAAATAACAGGATTTATATTCGGTCTGTCCATTTTGCGGTCAGATATTCTGATCCACCGGCCACTCAAAATTCCTTTCCGGCTTCGGGCTTTGTTTAGCCTTGAAGTGGACGAGAAAAGATAGCGGTGAAAAAGGCTCTCTATATCTTTCTGACAGGACAGTCTTTAACAAATCATCAACGAAAGTTCTGCCGTAACTTTTTGATGAGGTCTTGTGTTATGCTAGAGTTTGTAAAGTCAGACCATTGACTGAGGAATATAGCCAGGCGTTTCTGTTGCCCTTAGAATTCAATAAACTATTCAATATTCAAACAATTGACAAGCGATCCACACGCTTTAAACACACAAGATTCCCCGTGCAGTTCTAACGAACTGGCGTCAAAATGTCTCTCTATACCAGCAACTCGTCTAGGCTTGCCGCGTTTTTTAAAGAAAGGGGATTGTTTTCTATTCTCTGTCTTGACGACCTTGACTTTCCTTGGGCAAATAAAAACTTCGCAAGGGCTTTGACGGTCCGCGACTGAAATGATCTCGTATAACACAGCAGCTCGTCCACTCTTAAATTTGAAAGGAAGGCTGCCGCCTTTACAAGGATTTGAAGTCCATTTGTGCAAATAATCTTGCACGCGAGTAAAATCTTGAAGACAGGGATGTCGACCTCGGAGGTCATTTGTCAGTTATTTTCCACCTTTCGGCCGAACCTCGAGAATGCAAATTTAGAGCGGGCCTTGCCGAAAGAGTTATTGCGCCTCTTTGATTGAAGGCGGTAACCGCTTCGCTACTCGCTGAAAAAAACCTAAAATGGCCAAAACTAACCGGGGTTTCACCGGCACAAAAGTCGATCAAAGGAAAACGCCGAGAATTCGACAAAGAAGAAGAGATTTTTCGTTGCTCTATAAAGTGGGATCAATTTTTCATGAGCTGGAATGCACTTTAAGCTTTAACTTGAACTTAGTTTCGAACACACAAAATGTTCTATCTGGGCTTTAAATTAAATTTCATGTGTTATAAAAACTTGTTACGACATTCAACAGGCTTTCCAAGGCTTTACAACCCGGTTTCGCAAATTGGTTATTTACCTTTCATTGAACAAATAGAAGAATGGACGGCAGATTGAAACAAACTAATTTAATCTAAATTCAAAGAACCAACTTCCGACTCAGCAAGGACTGACAACGTTTTCATCGAACAATTGGCGGGTCAACTTGTCGGTCCTTGGCGGCCGGCAACAACGCCTTTAAAACGTTCAGCTGAAAAAGCAAAACAATGGAACAATTCTTTGCCAAGTATCACCTTACCCGCTGAGAAGAAAACAATAAAAAACGGTTTGAAACGATCATACCAAACAGCCGAAACGAAAGAGAGAATCAATGTTGAGTAATTAATTTTTGCATTGTATTTATCGGCCTCCTCTAAGGTCTATAAGCGGTGTCTCTTTTTTGTTAAAGCCGCGCTTTTCTATTGCAAATTATTACACCATTCCAGTTTTGCAGTATGGATAAAAATGACAGGGAAAAACAAATAGTGGGCTTTGCGGTTTAGTAAATCGCAGCGATGCGAAATCTTTAGATAAAAGTTAATGAATTTAACTATATAAATTTGCTTTTCTTATTAGATGCTTAGGCCGGCATAAGAAATATGAATTTAAAAAATACGTACGATTTGTTTCGCGGTGGTATATTGTGCGAAAAACAAAAAATCATTGTGGGCCAATTTTTAATAAAACCGATAATCACCCGAACACATTTATCAGTGCGATTGCTAAGATTGTTTCTTTTGCGGTCGATGATGATAAATGATCAAATTTTAGTAATCGGGTACGTAAATGAAAAGTTTAAACGAAAACCTTAATCTGAAAACCCAACAAAATGCAGAGCTATTTATGGTTCATGACGTCAGGGAATGTAATCACGACTTCAGCTCTCTCAATCTACGGTGAAATCGTTTTCGTTTTAGCCGTTAAGTGCCTACTTTTAAGCAGTTATAGAAATTTCAAATGTTAACAAAAACAAAAGCCATTTTGTAATTTAGTTCGATTTTTTAGGACAAGATGCGGTCAGTTTGTCCAGTCAAAGACATTGCTATTGTCATTTTTCTCTCTGATCCAATTTATTTTCAATTGAAACCGCCTAAAAAGATTGAATAAGACAATTAATAATAAAAACACAAATATTTATTGCCTTCTCAGTTTCGGCCAGATCAGCATGCAGTGCTTTGTGTTCATTAGTTTTAAAAGTGTGCTTCATGTTGGCCGGTAGCACTCAAATTAGAAATTTACTTATAAAATGTAAGTCGGTAGTTGTAGGCTCGCCTAGGTTCTTCTATGCGTTCAGTCACTTGAGCACGCTTAAAATGGCCAACAAAAATATGGGAGAAGGGGGGAACCAAGATTCTCTCAGGTTTTTTTCGCTCCGCCACTTTCTCCCGCTGCGCCCCAACGGTCAACGAAGTAAACAACTTCTCCAAGACTCCGTAAGTTGTTAGGCATATATCTGAAATTAATTTAATGTTACACACAGAATGGCAACACGGCTAACATTTTGACGTTGCATGCTACTTTCGATAAAAGTTGTATTTTTTCGGGATCTCGCAAAAACCATGCAATTTTAACACTGCCTCAAAGGGTCGAGACTGTTAATTGTTTCCGGAACTTTTGCGGTAACTTGTTTTTTTAGAAAGTACGTTTGTATTTCCGGGGAGAGACTTGTCTCATGGTGTATCATTCCTATAACTGTCTTGAAACGAGTCAAATTTATGCCATGAAATTAAAAAGATTCAATTGCTCTTGACACTCGAGACTTAAATAATCCCCATGTGGTCACAATTTGCGGCGTATCGTTTTATATGATAGGTTTCTGCAGGTAATATCACCCGCTACTTTAAAGAGTTCCGTGATAGTATTTTTTTCCAAGCCGCGTCTCGCAAAAAGCATTTATGACAATTCACGAGAACGTCGGGGCCGATTGAAGGCAGAGCTAAAATTAAAGGATGCTTTGACAGATTATAACGTTACCATGACAATCACTTCATAATTATTATGACTAGTTGGAATGACTAAGCGAGATATATTCGCATTATCGTCTGTTTTTTGTAAGCCATTGTTTTTCTTTCTCCTGCCTTTTTACCATTAATACGGAGAAACCGGTTAGTCAATGGCTTGTGCAGATAGAAAACAAAAATCCCTGATGGTAAGTTTCGTTTTACCATTTGCTCAGCTTGACAACCGCGCGAGAGACTAAGACGAGTTTGCCTGACATCATTCCAAGATGGCAATATGTCCACTCGGATATCTCGGTACGTTTGAAATTTTCGACTACTTAACAAGAAGGTCAAGCCAAAATCAGTCATCATCCATTAAATTCTGACTGAAGGTCCGAAAGTTTTGGGTAAATGATAAACAGCCCCCGGCATAATCAATCGAACGTTCGAACATCGACCTCAATCGAACCCGATTGAGTTCGACAATCGAACCAAATAGAACACTTTGCTCGATTTCCGAACCAATCGAACCAATCGAACGGAACTGATGTCAATCCATTAGATTGCGCTCGGAAGCCGAACTCAGTGGAACGTAATTCAATGGATTATGTTCGATTGAGTTCGGTGAGTAAATTCACTTGACCAAGATTATGTTACATGATATAAAAAAAGCACGACAAACACGAGTTTTACTGAAGAAACTCAAGCCTCGAAAACTTGTTATTGATTTTCAACACCAGTTTAACAAAAAAATCAAGACTTTCAGAAATCAAAAGTTCGATTTAGTTCGATTGTCCAATTATTTTTGGGGGGCTCTCTGACTTAACCATTTCTATACAGCCCAGAAAACAAAACTCAATTTTTAGCGACCCTAATAACACTGAACTGCTAAAAAGTAGTCTAATTGGTTAGTAACTACTTTTTGAGACGTAGAACATTGTTAGCTATTATGATAAGACGGTCATTGTCATCAAAACTTGTCTCGTAAAGAAGATATATCACGGTTTTCGCATCTTGAAAAGTTTATCCTGAACTTTTCAAGATCGTCTTTTGTAATTAGCCTTCGTCGCAGACGCCGGGATAATTGTGGAGTTTACGAAACCACGGCGCCAGCGGTAACGGGAACGTCATTGAACAAAACAATATAATATATATAATCCTTGGTACATAATTCTTGGTACATTTCTTTGCAGTTCTCTGCAAGACGACAACGTGAAATGACCAAATTTTATGTTGTGGTTCTGGAGAACGTACACCACAACGCCTAATCTTTTAAATCTTTATTTCAAATTTATCGCTGTGTTCCTGATTTACTTTTGCTATAGTTTTGACAATGATAAACAAAGTAAATGATTTAAGAGTACCGCGAGACTCGTAGGTAAAACAAAAATTCATTGTTTAATCGACACTGTCCTCTCGGCGTCGCCATCGTGGTTTCGTAAACTCCCTAATGTCTGTCTGAGACGCAGGCCATTTGTAATCCGTGTTAATCTTTTCCATCCTTGTTTCTTTACGGCTTATGAATATCTCTTTGTTGTTTTGTCTTGTTGGTAAACTATTATATTCAAGTTTCCGTTAATTCAAAGGTAATTTAAGATATCACCAAAATAACTTAATTAAAGTAAATTAGCTCCTTTTAAACGAACCTTTTGAGGTTTCTCTGACTTCGTAAGAAAATTTAGAACTTCACCAACCAGAAAATAAATTCCCTGGTTTGATTTTGTGACGTGAGGAAGGAAAATAAAATAAAATAACGCGCGCGGCGACACGACAGAGCCACGAAAAGCCTCACTTCAAGCATAAGAAATTTTACCATCACTTTATTTCTTGAATAAACTTATCACCAGTAAATACAATTTACAACAAGATATTCCACATACGATTGCTAACTGATTCATTACGCAAAATAAGTCGAGAATATAAGTAAATCCTAATTTCTGGAACCTTCCGTATATTGCTGCTACGAAACGTGACGTCACCTAATGACGTTGTACGACGTGAAAAGTTTCAAAATACCCATGCTCTTCTGTGATTGGACCATACGAATCACAAATTTTAACGCAATATATCAACCATGGAAGACCGTGAATGACCACATTTCCAAGCACAGAGGAGAGAGTGTTTGATATAAACAATCTCGGCTAATCAAGATTAGCTTTCTAGACACCGTCAAGGTTGTTTAAACTTGATAAATTATTAATGAGTTTGAGAAAATTTGTTATCTGACTACAAGATATGACCTTAAGTAATTTAAGTGAGAATTACCGTTTATAACTATGTCAACCCGTTGATCAATTTTCAATACACGAAGACAGTGGGTTCTCGCTAACAGTACAAATGAAATAGTCACAGGAAGGAACGACTCCGTCCACAATCAACGGTCATGTCGTTTTAGGAAAACTCGGTCAGGGAAGTAACATGAATAACGTAACGCCATCGTTTTCAAAAAGCTACATTTTCAAAATGTCTTCCGTCCACATTAAAACGAAAATTCGGCGTTTTCAAATTGCGCTGGTTTGAATAGCGTTTTCGAAAATCTCTGTTATTGTGACGGATACGTGTGGACGATAGGCCGTTTTAAAACTTTTACGGCGGCACTCTTCCATGACAGACGTCGTTTCGAAGACACAGCTGAAATTTTTGTTCTACTAGAAAGTAAAGGATAAATTGAATCATGACAGTTGAAAAGATATGTCCTAAGAATTGCACGTAAGGACACAAAGTTTGAAATTTACAGCTTCAGCCAAAGATTTACACCAAGTAGAATTAAACCACACAATGTACAGGAATTTGAAATTATTCTAGAAAAAGGGATTTTATTTGATAGATTATGAGATTTAGGGAGATTTGAAAGAAAAATGAATTGATGAATCTCAAAATTGAAACTGAAACTAGGAAAAAAAATTTCTATTTTCCAACACGATTTGTGTTTCTCAGCAACCTCGTTGCTCTACTCCTACCATTTTGAAAATCTCTGAGGAGATTCTACTCCGCCATTTTGAAAATCTCTGAGGAGAAAGCCCTGGGAATGTGGTTGGTTTCCCGTTTGGTATTTTGAGGGGTTATTGGTAGATCACGTGATTTGAGGGAAAAACACAGTCTAATTACGCATTCTTCGCACTTGATACAGGCACTCAATGCCAGCTCAAATTTTAAACATGTACACAACCATATTTTTTAGTATTCGTGTCCGATCTAGTCTATCTCGTATCTCCAGTCTTTAAGGTCGTGTCGTGACGCGACGCTTCTAACAACGAGGTTCGCAGCGTTGCGTGACGGCTTTGAAAAAAGCACTGCCTGCAGCAAAATCATTTCTCTATGGCACTTCTCAAAAGCACCTTGGCGACCACACTACAACAAACAAGAGAGCAAGGCAATTCTAGTCTGTGAACAGCAGGAGATCTTCCTAACCGTTATCTCTCTTGTCACGCAATATTCCTCCCAGCTGAACGGGAAGAAGCTTTGCGTGACGTCCCAGAGCGTGACTGTAGCAGACCAATCAACAGACTTTCTAAGACCCGCTCTGTAATTCTTCTTCCATTTGTTTCACCCTGTCCTTGTGCACAGACTATATATTGCTGGCCTTCTTTAAAAACAAAAATTATCCAAGAGAATAAATTATGACCGGTTATCTGGCTTTCCTTCCATTAGAGTGGTTTTCACTTGAGCATTGAAAGTACTTGAATTTGCACTTACTACCCAACACGATTTCCTAAGAAAACTTGCGCCACTTTTTCAACCAATCACAGGTAAAATCAAAACCAGTTGCTACTCACTCGCACTCGTGCTTCATCAGCTACATGTAATTACTTTCAAGTTGAGTTTTCGTTGGTTCACTGTATTGTCTATGCCTTTGTGATTGGCTAGAGTGATAACTTTGGTTTGGTTTTACGACACACAATTGAAAACCTCTCTATTGGACAAGCTAGAATAAGAGCAACAAAACAAAGTATTTAGAAAAGGGGAGATCTCAAATTGCAGTGCCTTAAAGGAATCAAACCGCTATACTTAAGAAAATACTGTTTTCTACCTAGACCAGATATTTAGGTTTTGAACTTTAAAATTCATAAATTTTTAAAGTTTAAAACCTGAACAATCATCACACAAACAAGCACCTTTTTTATTCATAATAATTTGGACCCTGCCATTTTTTTAGAGCTGTCGCTAGGCAACCTAGAAGAGTTCTCGAGCCACCAAACTGAACAGAACATGATTTTCCAGAAAA
>OMLO01002703.1_pt1 | contig 14456 bp, 11 predicted proteins | sample 1674811 | NCBI WGS metagenome assembly OMLO01 (sample SAMN06265003, study PRJEB25207) | coral metagenome | isolation source: Coral host | place: Mexico:La Bocana,Puerto Morelos, Mexico | collected 2008-11-13
GCCTTGACTATGGCGAACTATATATCCTTTGTTGACTAGGCAAATAATGCTAGATTGCGTGACGAGCTGAAGATAGGTTACGACCAAACTGTCATCATGTTCCATTAACTGCGTTTTACTGCATGGTAAAAGCGTGATTAAAATATAATGGGAGGGTGGGCTTTGGGTGGTCCATTTGACTTGTGAGGCGGGCGGGGAGGTGAGGTGATCTAGGCAAGAATTTTGTAACCCTTTCTGGAACTTGCACAAAGAATTTTTCCCCGGGACTTGGGTGGATATATATGTATGATATTTTTCCCTATATAGGGTTTAGAATACTGGTGCAAATTTCTGTGGTGACAGAAAAATGCCTGATCCTGTGATGATAGGGGCAATAACTGTTACAAATAAAATACTTTTACAATGGATAATTATGGCTAGCCTTACATACATATGGGACTTGTCAGAGACCTTTCCGCTAGCTCGTCAAACCAACCAGGTTTGAAGTCCTGCTAGCATCAAAATGATGGTGGCAATCTGTCCTTATATCACATAAGCATAATTCCCAATTGCATAATATGCCATTAACAAACTTGAAAAAAATGCAAGAATTTTACAGTGGATAATTAACCCTTGCAGGTTACGGGTCAATAGCCCATGAGGCAGAGCCATATAGGCTATTGACCCATGGCCCTTGAGGGTGAAGGGTCTAATTGTTACCCTGGGGGGTACTCCCTATATTGGCCTATACAGGGAGGCTCTGCCCGAAAGGGGTACATTTTTCAGGCTTCAGGTATATAAAAGGGTAGGGATTTCACAAGTTTAGGTATATGAAAGGCTAGGAAAATCTTCATTCGAGCATAAAAAAGGGCCTTGAATTAAAACAGATCAAGCAGACGCAACTTATGACTGTTTCACTTTAATTTATTACGCACTACGTGAAAAAAATGACAAGAAGACTTCCTGTTTTAATGATTTATTCATAAGTCTTCTTAAGAAGGTATATGAAAGGGGCGTCTTTTTCCAATAAAAGGTATACGAAAGGGGTGCCTCTTCTGAAAAAATGGTATATAAAAGGGTAAGGGGTTTGAACTTGGGGTGGAGCCTCCCTGTATAAAACTTATTGAGTACCCCCCCCACGGGTAACGTTAGCAAATGCAAGTTGAAGAAAGATTTATTTGGGAATAAAATAAAAGAATTTCACTACTCGATGACCATTGCTAGCTCTAGTAGCATAGCCAATCAAAATACAGGATTTGCATTTAGTCCACTAGTTGGGTGATACTAATTGTGGCTAGCCTTGTAGAAATTTATATTTACAAATAGGCTCTTCTAAGAAACTTTTAATCTATTAATGTAATGAAATGAATAAGTGCTAGAACTGTAAGGATAAGAGTAAGACCTGGTTCAAACTTTGAACCTGTAATGAGCTGAACCTAATAGCCCCAAGTACATGACAAGATCAACGTTTGACTCAATTATGATGTTATTTGGGTTGACCTGAGAATTTTGAAGTTTGACATGGCCAGTCAGTCAGACTACAGAGTGACTGTGATTCAAACGTCAAACTTTTCATCAACTGAACCAAATGCATACATTAAAAATATATTAAATAAATTATATTAACCCAGAGTTTTGCACTTTTCCTATAAATTTTTGTCATGCATACACTTTGATCTTTTGAAAAAAAAAATGGCAGGAAGAGCAGGAAGATATGTTTTCCTCTTGCTTTTAGAATACAAAATATACTTGCTTTATGTACATGAACCAATTCTGTATGCCGTGTTTGTATTTGGAAACAATGAAAGGTTAGCGGGCAGAAAAGCAGGCAGTTCGGTGGCATACCATGAGACATGTTCTTCAGAGAAAATGAAAAAAAAGGAACAAATCTTGAAGGAACTGATGGCAGGAATGAAATGGACAAGGAACTGTGGTGTGAATAAGCAAACCTAGGAAAAACATTGTCTTCAGTTGTTTAATCCTAACTGCATCTTGAGTTGCTTTCTTGTTCGACTTGTTCTACCCTCCTTGATTGCAGTGGCAAGAAAAGCAGGCTCTTCATTTCTCACATTTTTTCTGCCATTTTGGTCAGCAACAACCACCATTGGGAAATATAGTGCATCTTTTATTTTTGTAATTAAATTTGATTAAATTAGGTTCAATGTTTAAATCAACTACCAAACTTAATTATTTAGGTCGACCCAAATTGGTTTTAAGTTCGGCACATGTAAAGTTTGATGTTTGAATGGGACCTAACAATATTAGAATGATTCCATTACGGATGTGAGCTTCAAGGCCACTGGTGCCAAACTGTCAGATTTCATGGTATGGTATTCAAATAGAATATAGAGATATGGCAAAATGTTTGAGCATGGTTCAGAGGCTGTGAGAATTCCTTGAAAGAGTTTGAAAATAAAAAAAAAAAGATTCCTCTCAAAAGTCCTGGAAGGTTTACAAGAAGGTTTTAAATTGTATTGGAAAGTCCTTAATAAATCTTTAAAAACATGAGGAAAATAAGTAACATTCTGCTAGTGAAACAATGGTGGAAACAGCAAAGGACATAGATACAAGTGAAAAAAAACCCCTTTAGTCTCAAACACTGTTTTTGGTGATACACTGTACCAGACTTAATTATTTGAAGTTCCAAACAGTGCAAGCAAAGATTTGAAGAATTTTGCTTTATGTGCCCCTGTCAATACTTACGAAAACAAGTCCTATATAATTTGTCCTTGAAAATGCTTTGAAGAATGAGGTCTGAAATCTGTATCAGCCAAATTAATGGTATCACCTATTTTTGGGATCAATGAGGCCATGTTACTGGGTTTTGCAGGAGGCATATTTGGCTTAGCTATTGTGACAATCCAATCAGCTTACTTAACAAAAATTGACACTGCATATTCAAAGGAAAGAGACAACATCTTTTCTGTACCATTTATTTCATACCACTATCACTTCAAAATAAATATGAATAAATATGTTATTAGGGCAGCTTTGATTGTAACCAAGAAAACTTCAAAAAATATGGTTTTGTAAAGATAGCAATATATTAATTTTTGTAAGTCACTCAGTCATGCCCATCACATCCGAGCTGGTGTTGGGTTAGGGCAGCAACATAATCCCTCCACCTATCCACATATTTGTCAGTATCATTTTGTAATGATGTACAAATCTAAGTAGCTTGAAACTAGTTTTCCTCAAAGTTCTGCACTTTGACCAGTTTACAAATTTTGTGACACTTTCTCAACTAGTCAGATCCCAAATTTAAACAATGTTTATTGAAACCTGGCTTTCCACACCTGGTACTTAATATTGGCTCAGTAGGAATGTATGAGGAAGAAAATCAATAGTTTGCAACTCGGCAAGATATATTTTGTAGTCATTGTCATTCAATAATAGAAACGAAACCATGATCTTGAAAGGTTTAAGTCCATGTAGTCCATACAAGCTCGTACAGATGGAAATTTATATTAGTTTCCATAAGTGCCGGGATATTGCCTGTTTCATCTCTAAGGTTAACCGGCCTCCAAAGTAAAAAATCTCTGTCTTGGACAGCTGGATTTGTGGAAGGATTTTGCTCTCTTGGTCTGTTTTGGAAGTGTTGTGGTTTTTTGCTGAGTTGCAAACTAAGGAATTATATATTTCTTTTCAGTGGATTCAAGTTTGGATTAAATATTTGTTTTTTAATACAGTCAAATCCTGCATTACAGGCACCTTTTATGGCCAGCTTCCTATGACAGGTTGTCATCCCTAGCTTAGACATTTTCTCTCACCCACCTATTATGGACACCTTGTTAATGTGGAAACCCTCTATGTTCCCTATGGTGTCTGTATTAACAGTGTTTGACTGTAATAAAGTATAATAATGATGGTGTATCATCACTATCATACTAGTTTTGAGAACCACTAAGAGTAAATGCTATGTTTTAGTCAATACAATTTTGGATATCTTATGGCAAGGCCCATTCACACAACCCATAAATAAATTGAATGATACCATTAAATTATTTCTTCTCATTCAAAATGTTTCCTATTCTGTTACTAGAAAATGCACCTTTTGATGCATTGTTCACCATGTGACCCCATCCCAAATAGGTATAGCATGACTGCATACACCCAATGCCATGAGTCCAACGCGAAGCAATAATTAACATATGACTCTGAACAAAGTATGACAATTTTAGATGCATATGGTTTGTAAAATATAAAATAGTTTTTCTTCCTTTCTCTTTACATCTTTTCTTCCTATATTTTGCCAATTTTCTAAAAATAATGAATTTCTTTTAACCCTCAATTGTTCTCCCTCTATTTGTTAAATTGCAATATGCCCCCCCCCAATAGTATTTTGTATCTTAAATCTTAGCTCTGTATTAAATTATGTGAGCTTTCTTCTCACAGAAATACAAATCAGTATTATTAATATATGAAATATATATGCTATAATAAAATATAGTAAACCCTACATTCACTTGTTTTCCCTTTGGCCCCACAGCTAATACAAAAACTTCAAATAATTCCTGACTAACCCTCTTTATTATTTTTGCAACATACAAGAATAAAACATTATTGATTACGTACTTGTTTCTAATACACAGTGCAAAGGAGAAAGTAAGGACCACTTCTACTCATCCCAGAAGGGCAAAAATAAAATACATGACTTGTATTTTGAATTTGTTTTGCTATCTAAAGAGTGACAACTTAGATAACCCAAAGTCTGTTTTGTACATGGACCTACAGGAAACCTGTTTCATCATCAGCAAAAAATGTTCATTATGTCTATGAGATACAAAAAACTGATCTGACAATTCACTGACTCTTTTAAAAGATTTAAAATAATTTAACAGTTATATTTCCAAGAAGTGACTCAGAGGTCAGTGGCATAAGTTCAAGGAGCCATATATGGATTTAGAACAGACTTGTAATTCCAAAAAAATATTGTGTAAGGGTCCATGGTGTGGAGAGTAGAAATAATCCAGACACTGCAATGTGTTATCCTCCTAAATATTTTTTTTGTCTAAATTTAGTAAAGTTAGAAAACACCTGTAAGAAAGCTCATGCTAAAATCCATAGTCCTATACCTCAATACACAGAACTAGAACAAACTGCTGCTGTGTTGCATAAATGAAAAGCCTTTACATTTTGATAATTGAAATAAGCGTGCAATTTTTCTTTCTTCTTTGGGCAATGTTTGCTAAAAGAAATTCAGTTTTTCTCTTGAGCTTTGAATCATTCATGAAAGTTTAAAGACCTCAAACACTGAAATTTAAAGTTTTCCATTTCATTAATAGAGAAACCAATTGAAATTTCTAGATTGTGACATCTACTGCAATGAAATTGTTGTACAAATATCAGCCCTAACAGTGATCATCTCCTAATTTCTCCTCAGAATATCAACTGCAGTGTCAGGCTCACAGCTGATGAGTATAGAGACAGTGCCACGGAGCGGCTAACTAGTATCAGAAAAGAGGCCATGGTCTAAACGTGCAAATTTGATTGGCCATTGTAATAATGTGTAGAATGTTTACCAGAACACCAAGGTTATTAGAAAGAGTAAGGACTTACTAATAGTATCTTCACAACCTCACTGCTTAGGACTGATAAGAGTAATGTGACAATATTCATTTAACTCTCTGTGACTACTTCCAGTGAATTAATTGAATCTACAATAACCTGTGAACCTTGATTTATGATTCCTATGTCAATCCCAGAATTGACCATCATATCACACACATTATCTTGGACACCAGTAAAGAAGATTGGTATTCTCTTATTGTCCATGTCTTCAAGTACTGTCAGAAGTGATTGCGTGACTGTATAATCAATACTAGTGACCACAGAAAAATCAAGAACAATTCCAGGTGGCTGGGGGTCGGCATTGGCAACTGCTTGAACCTCATTGGTGACATGCTCAACACCGGGATAGTTGAGATTGCCATGAACCTTGAGCAGGACATAGTCTCCTCTACTAATCTTTTTAACAGATGGCCACACAATTTGGTACAGAAGAATGCACAGAGCAACAGCAATACCAGTTAGAATTCCAACTTCAATGTCATAGAAACAACCAAAAAAGGTGACAGCCAGTGGCACCAGATCTATGCGTCGAACTTTCCAGATACTTGGTATGATGTGATACTCAATCATGGTCACAACTGATGACATGATCAATGCTGCAAGAGATGCCTTTGGAATGTACTTGAATGATGGAGTCAGCACACCAAGGGCCAACAGAACAACTGCCCCAGTAAAAATTCCTACAGCAAAGATAAATATGAGATAGTTGGACTGATTACAAAATAGCAGAGTATTATTGAACTAAAGCAAGGAAAATATTATTAAGCTTAAACATTTGCTGCAGTCTTAGGTGTGGAATGTGTTGGAAAACATCAAATTCTTTAATAATAGAGTATCATTATTTGTCTCACAATGTGGTCACCCTCTAAGAAATGGGTACTGGTCATTTATTACAGGTTGGCTGCTTATTGGTGCCTAATCCAAAATTAGCATGAGGCCAGGTAAATGTGTTTGCCAGAAAATCGACGGATAGCAACTTATCTTGGAGAAAAAAAAATAATGTCACGAATACAAACTATGAAATGAAATGTATTCATCAGTTGTTGCCTTCCAGTTAACCTGTCCTCAACCTAGTGAAATAATGCCAAACTAATTGAATCAAATTATTTGTGCCACATAAAAAATGTAATGGCAAAGGAAAACCCTGATTAGAATTCCCAGAGACAATATTTGTATAAGGGTTTTATCTAAAGTACAATAGCAGTAGGAATTTTATATAGGGTGCAGCGTGGCCAAGTTTCAATCCGGAGGTCGCGGGTTCAAGTCCTGTTCAGACCCGTTCTGACCCGTTCTGTTTCTCTGTAGATATTTGCATTATTTGTTTCATCATTTGTTCCACTGGCCCTGAAAAGCCTCATTGGGGGAGTGGTCAATTAAGGTACTTATTTTATTTATTTATACATGGCTGCTTGAGAGGGTTCAACTGTACAGCAAAAAATAGCATGGTAAAACCGACAAACTTACCTCCGGCAGGTGTGGCAACCCCACTTTGAGCATTCACAGCTGTCCTTGAGAAGCTTCCTGTCACTGGATATGAAGACACAAATGAGCTGAGGCAATTGGCAATACCAAGAGCAATCAATTCTTGACTGGCATCAACAGTGTAGCGATTCTTCCGTGCAAAAGCCTTGGCAATTGCGATGCTCTCAAGAAAGCCAATCAGAGGAATGACAGCAAGGCCGGGCCCAAGTTCTTGAAGTACTTGAGTTGGAGACAATGTAGAATTCTTGTAAGTGAAGCTCAGTGCAGGTGCCTTTTTTAAAAATAAAAGTTGAAATTAAAATTCAATACTTTTTTAATGAAAACTAATTTATTAGATAGTAAATGTGGTGTTGCTGAATGATATATCTTTCATTATGTCTGCCCTTTCAACTGACTTTTAAGTGTTCTGTCATATGGGAAAAAAGTATTCAATATTGCAATATTGCAAACCTTGGATATTCTTGCCTTATTCCCCCCTCTTCCCCCCCCCTCTCTCCATCCACCACTGTCTGCACCCACCTACATCTCTATCTCAAGATTTCCTGTCATTTACTTCATAATTTCCCCCATTCATGACCAACACCTATTTAACATGTTATGTAACAGTGAGCACCATTTCTTGGAATAAGAAAATGTCATACATGAACCTTACAAATAAACTTGTTAAATAAAGTTCTAAAATGTTAAAAACCATTGATAGACAAAAAATCTTAATGTGTAAGCAATAATACACTTACATTTTTCATCCATTACGATCACCTCATTCAACAGATGTTAACACTACAATTCATGTGTATGTGCCTCGCATTATTCATATTTATAAATCCAAATCATGTATTACACATGTAATTAAAGTTAAATTAAACCTAACGTTAATATACAATTAAATATCCTCTTCAGAAAGATTTTATCGAAACTTCGTAGTGAAAATTATTTGATGTAGTTTATATTGCAAAAGAATGCAACGCGAAAGTAATGTTTTCTGAGTGATGGAAATGCATTGTCGCTATGGGGTTTTCGCGCTTTTGAAAGAATTCTTTTCCGTTCGACCAATCAGTGACCCTGAAAAACATAGGTACATGCATGGGGCAAGGAGAATTTCGGAGGCAAAAATTCTACACGAACTAAAAGGCCAAATTTTCTTCAAGTCACAGAAAAATTTAACGAATTCGATTTAGTTAAAAATTTGCGAAGCATTCAAAGATTAATTGTTTTCAAGTTTCTCGACGGTTCTGCATTGTCAGGTCGATGATGATCCGTCGCTAATCACAAACGAGAAAAAATATCGAGTAAACATTATTAGTTAGTAAATACCTGTATAGGTGGCAAACCGGGATCTAACTGCTCCGGTACAGTGAAAACGTCCGTATGGCCGTGTTTATAGAACGATGCAGACACTGTACCGGCTAAAAGTACTGTAAGAGCATTTCGACTGATTGAAATGAGCCACACCGTCTTTTTTGCCGCCTTTATCCACTTCGAGTCGCTCGAATCTTTCTGCTTGACCCACTGAAGACGACCGATTTTTCTGAGAACTACTAGAAATAATATACAAATTAATCCCAGTGTTATATCCCATTTCCTCGTGAGACCTATATTTTTGAAGGTGTAGTAGACATTCTTGGCAAATTGACGAGGGATATTTTCTAATCCAAGTAAATCTTTAATCTGGCTGAATCCGATGATTATTGTCGCAGACGTAGTGAAGCCGCTCACGATTGGAATTGATATAAAATTCACGACGAAACCTAAACGAAGAAGTCCCATACAAAGTAAGATTACTCCAGTAAGCAATGTTAAAGCGACAACAAACAGTGGTTCTTCCGGTTTGCCGTATGCCGATACCATAAGTGACATAATCGCTGTCGGACCCAGGGTAATGTCTTTACTCGTCCCGAGAAAACAGTACACAAAACAACCCAGAAACGCTGAGTATAGTCCGTATTGAGGAGGAAGGCCGGCTAGTTGAGCGTAGGCCAGGCCTTGAGGAACGACCATAAGGCCAACTGAAAGCCCTGCTATTATATCACATTGAAGAGTCTTGAGTGAATATTCTGGCAGCCAAGCAGTGATCGGAAACCGCTTCTTGAGATATCCTTTCAACATTTGCGGGTGACAGTGTTCCAAGCATTTTCCGTGTAAAGCAGAGCGGCTCATGTTAAAATGGTCGGCGATAGAATCAAGATTATGCGGAATGAAGTCGAAGGAACTGGTCGAAAGTTACAGCGAATTAACACATCACCTGTCCCTCGAGAAGTTTTGATTTCAGCATCTTGTTTGAACTTACTACGAACAGGTCATCGGATGGTTCCACCAATCAGCCGAGCGCGACGAATTTATTCATGTATTCACTTGGTTGCCTGTGATACGAAAACAAGCAGGGAAGCAATGCTTGCATACATTTAAATCCAACATTTAATCAGGTAACTTTCAAAATCAAGCTTCAAAGTGTAAGAAAAATTAAAATAAAGGAAAACTCACTCGTGGAATATTCCGCCGGTCGGACAACTAAAATCGCGTGACTTTGTTTACTCGTTTATCTCTCGGAAAACCTTTACTGCAGTAAAACTAAAATTACTGCGAAGATCGTTCGGTCAACGTCGCCTTCTTTAAATATTACCATGAAATGCGTGTTTTATCTGTTCATCGGTATCCCCTGCAACCAGTGTGTAACACAGGGAGCCGGAGCAAAGACCTCGTGGCCAAAGCTCGTGACGGACAGACGGACAGACCCGTGGTAATCAGAATGTGACCACAGTCCTCCTCAGCTGGGTCTTTGGTAATGACGGCCATGTCAATCAGATTTGTAAAGATTTCAACAATAACAGCTGATAACAATCATATCTTTCTTATAGGTTTGTGGTCTGTTACATAACTTCGAGGTTCAACGTGAAGGTTTAGAGGCAATTGGTTTTACAATAAAAATCTTGAGGCGACGCCAAGGATACTGCGAGTTCTATTAAAAAAAAATCGCCACTTTTGCGGCTATTTTCTTCTTTTTCGAATGTAAGATTTGATTTAACTCAAGTTGTATATTGCGTCTCAAAGAACACCACAAAATCAATTCAGCCAGTGAGACAAAGGACACCAGCTAATGGAATTTACTATTTGCCCGACCTTTGTACTGCAGAAACAATCGAATGCTCAATTTTAATAATAATGACACCAAAAAAAAGCCGAAATCCTGAATAAATCCTAATGGATGATCCCAGAGGGCGTAACAAGCGCATTTAGGTTTGAAAACAATTAAATATTTAAATGAATTGGGGAGAATGGAAAACCCACGTAAAATAACGTTACTTGTCGGGTAAACCACTTCAGCGAATCAAATTGCTATCTACGCCACTTTAACAGTGAACATCTGCACCTGAGGTGTGCACGTGCCTGACGTTCGGTGATTTCTATGCGCGGGCGTTGAAAAATATCTGCGAAATACTTTTGAACGTATGTTGGTTGATAAAAAGAAACATTTTCACAGTGACAAGGGTGTTTCTACTGGAAACGAATTAAATCATTGTTTGACTACACAGCGAATTTGGGTGCGGTTATCCAAAATAACTCGCTTGTGGCACAAAAAAACAGACCACAGCTTCACCTGCTACTACATCATTTCTTCGCTTCACCTTACAAATGACCTGCCAAAAACCACTCTTCTTACAGGCAGAACAAACAGAACACAAGGTTTCTGCATCTAAAGAGAAGAACACTCGCGACGTCGAAGTCTCGTTCCAGAGCCCACGTTTTCCGTGTCCTGCAGTACGAGGCCTGTGGTTACTATGCATGTCAGTGCATGTCAGTTCATGTCAGTTCATATTGGGCGACTTTCCGAATTGCCACACACGAATGATACTTGTTTCTTCATTGCATGGCCAACCTTGCCTCTAGATGCTTACGTAACATTTTCAATCATTCGATGCTTTTACTCTTCTGACTAATTGCTTACCACAGCTTTTAATAAAAAAAAGTGAAGCAACTTTTGATTGCAGTTGAAAAGTTTAATACTTAGTATGTTCAAGTAGCGATGTAACACTTCTCTTTTGCGTGTGAATCGTGTGAAAATCTCTTGGCAACATTAATATGGCCACTTTAGCATTAAAACAGCGATTGCTCCTTCAGAGAGTATAGAAAACCAACCTTAGACCTACCCCAGACTTGACTGCTTGAAGTGCAACAAACATGTATGCAAACACGTGCTCCATGATGACGTTTTTTAATCTATTTAAAAAAAAACACCTTGAGAGTGATTTTTGTGATGTTCGTCCATCGATGTCGATGGAGACTATGACTTCACTGGTTTGTTGGATGTTTACAATGGTGGCTGATCAATTCGATCTGGGTGCGGAGTTGTCTGTAGGGTAGCGAAGCTTACAGCTCTTGCTTTCCGTACTGCCCGTTTGCTTTCGTCGTGGCCCACACTGGGAGCAGTCTCTCTATTACTAGAAGGACACAAAACCAGTTCTTCTCTGCGTTCTTCCTGACGGATTTTCGAGCAAAAGAGAGACTGTCGTGGTCCTGCAACACTCTTCAGCTGTCTTGGCTCCTCTGTTTACCAAGCTGCTACATGATGGCCGGTTCGAGGGAAGGTCTTCCCAGGCTTCGGGGTGGTCTTGAGATTGTCTTTGAAGGGAAAGCTTAGATTTTCTGACTTAACGCTTGCCTTTTTGCTTTTGGCCTTTAAATCTACTAATGATATCTCCCCTACTTATTAAGGCGAACTGTTACAGCCAAACATTTTAAAATCACAGCTTGATTTGAAATAAATCCTGTTATTGATCTGTAAGTTTATTTATTCGCTGTGTCTAAATGACCGGCAGCCGGTATGAGGGGATTATGTCTTTTCATGAAGTCCTCTCTTACAAGTTATTTTTCTATCTCATGCTAACAATATCTAGCAGATTATGCACTGCATTTGAGCAGAAAGCAGTTAAACATAATAATTTACTGGTTTCAAGGTGATCACAATAAATCGACCACTTGCCTGTGCCCTCAGCCATCTAACACCTTTTGTTGCCATGTGGAACCCATACCTTGTGACTCGTGATACATTTTGGCACCTGGACTTGTGACACCATGTGATACTTTATGATAAGTTGAAACGCATTAGGTCAAAAATAGGTCACGTTCATGTATTGGAAGATCTGTGTTTTAAAAAACGGTAAAAATTTATCGTGTTTCCAAAATGTGAATGTGTTTCACGAACACATAAATCAATTAGGCTGGAGAAAATGATTAACATGGCATCCGTTTCTTCCCACATTGACCATGTCTCAGATTTTTGGCACATGCGTTTGTAATTTTTTTACAAACGAAAAAAAATGCTAACTATCTCATGCTAACAATATCTAGTAGATTATGCACTGCATTTGAGCAGAAAGCAGTTAAACATAATAATTTACTGGTTTCAAGGTGATCACAATAAATCGACCACTTGCCTGTGCCCTCAGCCATCTAACACCTTTTGTTGCCATGTGGAACCCATACCTTGTGACTCGTGATACATTTTGGCACCTGGACTTGTGACACCATGTGATACTTTATGATAAGTTGAAACGCATTAGGTCAAAAATAGGTCACGTTCATGTATTGGAAGATCTGTGTTTTAAAAAACGGTAAAAATTTATCGTGTTTCCAAAATGTGAATGTGTTTCACGAACACATAAATCAATTAGGCTGGAGAAAATGATTAACATGGCATCCGTTTCTTCCCACATTGACCATGTCTCAGATTTTTGGCACATGCGTTTGTAATTTTTTTACAAACGAAAAAAAATGAATAATTTTTAATGAGGGGAATAATCAAAATTCGTGGACAGGGTTTTGTCGGAGAATATTCTGACAACATTCTCTCCAAATTTCAGCCAATTTGGTCCAGGGGCTACTGACTTGGAACTCAAAATGCATGTACAACTCAACTATGTTTTTCGAGAAACAGAGAAAAAATAAGATTCTGCTTGCCTCGATAATGAATTCACCTTGACAGAACTTGTCAACTATCAATTAATATGTAAGAAATGTTTTCATTTTTCTTTCGGAATCCTAAATCCTCGAATTTGATTGGCTAAGCACTCGCACGTGACCGGTCCAGCTTTTTACGATACGGCCCACGGGCCGGATTTTCTCCCCGCTGTAGCAATCAAGTCGGCTCGTTAAAAGTATTAATGTTTACAAAGTTAGTTACACATCCCCGTGTAGTGAAAAATATGCTAGCGAAATATAACTGTTCAGGAAAATGTATTCTGATGGGAGCGGACACAGTGAAAGCGAATTTTTACTATCCGTAGGAAGAAACTTTGAACCAAATGGCGCCTATAAACCTGTTTCCTATACGGACCTCCCGCCCGGTAAATAACATATATCTCTCGCAATAACTAGCAGTAGATATCATATATTTTTTCATGTAATTTTCTTTTTATCTTACTTGGGTTACCTTAAGTTTTATCCAAATGGCGATTTTTCCCCTTACTGATACAAGTACCTATCTTCCAAATATAATAAATCATTTTAGGCTTGTTTCCACTCATGGACAAGCCATATGCAGACTCAGTAAGATGTTGATAATCAACACGTTTTGTTTGGAATATTTCCTAACAAAATGTGCTACTTAGGAGCACAGTACTGAGTCTGCATATGTTGCTTTTACGCTCATGCACTAGTGGAAACCAACCATTTGAGTGCAACAACAACCACCTGCACATGAGGTACACCCATCCAATTCAAACTATCGTATGTCGATTAACAACTGCCAAGCAATCCAGAAGAGCTGTATAGATTGCAAGTCTAACACTTGGCTCAGAGAGCGAGACCTTGGTTTCTTTAGGACGGTCACGGTTTTCAAATTACTAAATGACCAGCAGTCAGAGTTCAGGGAATCTAGTGAACCAATCATGTACACGGTATCACACAATATGTCAGTTGCAAGTGATCCCCCAAAGATTTTTTAAAAATTTTAAGATCCACAATGAACTTGATGTTCATCTTGTGGCTCCCCCAATCCCTGGGACTGAAATAGACTTTACCCTTTACTAATACCCTGCCACTGGCAATGTGAGCAATACAGCAAAGAGCACGCATTGGTTGTGTCCTACAAAAAGAGAAGGAAATGATTCCATATACTGCCGTTACCTGAGCACCAGAGGAGAAAAGATTGAAAACCATACAAAAAAAGGGTTGAACATTGGAGCTGGGAGTACTGGTACTTAAAGTGTATATGACATGAAAATTTTTTTCTGCTTATTTGAAAGGCCTTTTGAAATAGAGAAGAATGGCGTTTTTCTTTTTGAAATACCTTTTTTCATTTCAGAGATATTGAAATTTTTCTATTATGCAAATTAGTTCAGTGATGACGTAATTTGGTGTGCAACTAAAAACTGGTAAAATACTCAATAAACAATATCTCTGAAACTATTGAAGCAGTGCTCTTGGAA
>OMLO01002704.1_pt1 | contig 14452 bp, 8 predicted proteins | sample 1674811 | NCBI WGS metagenome assembly OMLO01 (sample SAMN06265003, study PRJEB25207) | coral metagenome | isolation source: Coral host | place: Mexico:La Bocana,Puerto Morelos, Mexico | collected 2008-11-13
ACACGGGGTTACCATGACAGCAACAGCAGCAAATTAGCGTAATTTTGCATTTGTTTATTACAACTATTCATTTCCTTGCGTACTGCAAAATAAATATGATATATGATAAATCTCTATTATTAAGTCCATTCCAAGATTGATGTCAAAGATATTGTCATATTCGAATCTTCACGTCGAAGCTATTGTCTGATAGATCCTGCGGCTTTCTTCAAAGTCGTCCCAGCTTCTCAACAAAAGTTGCCGATCTGCTGGAAGGTTAGTGAATTTTTCAAAAGGCTGTAAGGAATTTGAAGGAGCTGGTTTATAGTAGTAAACGACATCGTGCCGTACATTCTGAAATAAGAAACAAAAAATAATGAATAAACTAAATGAAATGGATTTTTCAGGAAAGCAAAAGGAGAAAACACTCATTTTCACGCTTGAACAGTGACACTCTGACTTCATACACACTCACCTCATTTTGGACGGCAAGAACTTGCTTCAAGAAAGTAATCTTCCTTTTCAGTCCATGATCATCCTGGGACAAATAGTCAAATGATAAAAAATTTTCATAAATGTCTTATTAAAAAACGTGACCAACACGTCAGATGGCGTGACATGTATCAAACTTGCAAGAACTGGACACTAACCTCGGGATCGACTCGTTGGAAAATAAAAGCGTTCAAGTGATGCACAGCAACAAGATAAAACAGGGGTGACCACTGGAGCCTGGAATATGAAAACAGAGATTAGTGAGATAGATGCTGTTATAGTAGGCATGTTGTACTTCGGACCGAGCGGTTCATGTTTGGGAGCTTGCAGCGACCTCTGCCCGGTCGTATAAATGGGTACCGGCGTATTTAAATCGAGGGGGTAACCCTACTATGGATTAGCATCCAAGCCAGGAGGCAGTAGGAATATTGCTAGTCCCTGCAGAACCCGAGGTAAACTCCAGCAAGATCCGACACTATGGTCTGACGCAGACTTTACCCCTCTACAACACCCAAGCTGTTTTGGTGAATTTCTTTCAGTCACCTGTTGTACAATTTCGCCGTAAAGTGGCTCATTTTTTTCTTGACCTCCTTCACCTGCAAACCTAACGCACAGTTAGATTGGCAAGCCTTTTGTTGTTTATAATCACTCTCTCCCGTAAACCTACCTGACCATTTGAGTGGCCAAAGCTCGTAAATAGAGTGCAAGTAATGCCTGGTTCTGTTCAATAGGATAAAGAAATTCCTCCAGAGGAATCGGCAACTTATGTAGAAAAGAAACAAAAGACATCTTAAAAGAGCTCGCTATCATAGAACTCACCATTGACTACTAGTACACCAAAAAAGCAAAAAAAAAACAAAAACAAAAACAAAAACATCATACAAACAGACAGACTGACTGACAGACTGGCACACAGAGACAAACCGATAGACAGAGACAGAATGATGGACTGACTAACAGACAGCCTGACGGACTGACAGACACACACAGAGGCAAACAGACAGACTGACTGACTAACTGACAGACTGACAAAGACAGACAGACCGATAGACAGAGACAGAATGACGGACTGACTGATAGACAGACTAACTGACTGACAGACACACACACAGACAAACAGACAGACTGACTGACAGACACACACACAGACAATCTGCTTTGCATGCACTTTCACCGCGCACCTGTCCTAAAGGAATTGACAACGCCCTCAAGACTCCTATGTGTTCATCCCAAACTGCTCTGCGAAATTTAACGTCATGTCTCTGTGCTAAAGGTAGAATTACAAAACAACCAAACAACGCATCTCCAAACGAGACCGCCGAGTACTGGGAGAGAAAAGACGCGTACCTGGAAAAAATGGACGTCAAAGTGTTACCTCTCTATAATAATAACTATATATTCTCCACTTAACCCTCTCAGTTCCCAGGTTCAAAACATCAATTCTCATTATTGATAGAGAATTTGATAATACCTCAAAAGGAAATCGCTTATTTGACAATTTTCGTCATCCTCATCACATTCCTGCTTGGCATTGTTATCATAATGAGAAATAATATTTTGATCACTCCCGGAGCGTTAAAATGAGCATTGGATGGATAGATTCTAGTAGATGATCTTCTTCAATATTCTCAACACTTATCTTCTTGATGATGTATCGATCCTGCCAAGAGAAACTCGTTGTAGCTCACCCTTGGGAATCATGGCTTTGGGGCGAGTCAACGCACAACCAGCGACACCATTTATTGTCCAACGCGTTTTCCCCGAAAACCAGAGTTTGACTTTGTATTTTGCTGTCCTGTTTAACCGGTTAACGCTCACCCAAGATTAAAAGTGAAATGAATTATTGATTTCTCTTGTATAAAAATGTTTTTCACTTCCTGAAGTTTCGTGAAGTTTCAGATTATTCAAACTCAAGACTGGAAAACAAAGAATATAAACATCAAATCTCACCGAAAATTTGCAAAACTGAAATCAAACTTCTCGCTAATCATGGGTTAGCCTAAGCGGGCTTTGAACAACTCGGCCCTGGGGCACAAAGACTGTGTGACATTTGCGCTCCATTCACGCGTTCTTTGTTGTCCTATGACAGGAGTTAGATAATGACGCTCTTTATGTATCTGTTGGGTGATTAGGGACGATTAATCACATCTTGACTGTTGATTTTTCTTTCTTGCGATAGTCTACCTTAAAAGGTTCTATTCAATTTAATGATAGACTCGTACCCACTCTCTTTTTACAAGTTTTTGGGGAGAGAAGATTGGATACTAGGATGGATTAAGACGCGCGTATTTTCACGGGAACGGTCGTCTCTACCCATACCTCCTCGCGCGCTTTACTCGATTCTTTGAAACAATCCAATACTGTGTGCCTCTGTTTCAAGACGAGTCCTCACGCACAACCTTTCATATGACAATAAGTTTGATTTTACAAGAAAATGCACCTGTGGATGTAACACATTTAAATGGTTTCACACAAACAGTTAGGGTTAGGTCATGACAGGAATATTCGTTTTCTTGTGAAACTCCACAATAACATTACTTACAAGTCATAGAAAGACGTTACTCCAGGAATTAGAGAATTAAAATCGAGCTGTTCAAGCTTCGAAGGGCTTGTGTAAATCCGTAAAAGGGCTGATAAATTATCATGAACGGAGCTGTTAAGGAAGAGATCGCTTCCTGCAAATATAAACAAAATATATGTTCACGTACGTGTATGAAATAATGATAAAAAAAAAAATACAGGATAAAATTTAAGCGTTGAAGTGTTTAGCACTGCTGTACTAGATGAAGACACTGAAACAAGCAAGCAAATATCGTAAATTTAACAGAAACTTCAGCTGGTAGAATGCTGTCTGGTTGACCATTTGCGAGACGTAAAGGAGTTGGGACCACTCAACACAATAGACCATTTTCGTATTCTCATTATTGGACCGGGTCTAGCCTGCAACTGAGGCTAATGCGTGGAGTCAAAGGCAAATGACATTATCTTTTATCATAACAATAAATCCCCCGCATGAGCCTCCATTGCAAGCCAGTTTAACTACAATACCAAGAATACGGATGTGACCTGCAGGGGGGAGAATTTGAACCCGGGACCTCCGGGTTGCAAGTCCAATGCTCTAACCACGAGGCCACAGGTGACGCCGCCTCAAACATTCAGTTAAATCCCTAGAACTGCCACTCCTTCCCGTCGCTTACCAGCAGATAAGGAGACTCTTGAACCAAGATTGGTGTGATAAGCGGTTATCTAAGCCACACACACTCGATTTAAAAAGTCGTACTCTTATACTTAATCTCGTACTCGTAGTCAAATCTGAAGGCCGCTAGTAGCTTACGGTGACGTGCTGCCATATGACAGGCACGGGGAATGCACGTGACTTATGTGACAAGCACGTGATAAACCTCACCTGTTAAGAAGACGCACATCAGCCTGGCAATTCGCGATGCCATGGAAACGTGACGTAAGCAGAGAGGTCGCCATTCCTCCAGCAGCAGTACCAGTTGAAGATTGGCGGTGACTATGGAGATAGCACGGTCGGTCAGGGTATCAATCCCGTCACCTTTCATTTCACTTGGAAAGGATAAAAAAAAAACACAAAAATAAACACCAAGTAACAATCGAGAGCGATAGTGTGCAATTTTCCCTAGCCTGTGAACAAGATGCAAGTTATAGTTATACAGGCGGGCGGAGATAGCTAAGAGCGGTCAGGGGAGGAAAAATGTTAAGACCGCTTCACCCGCCTAATAGGTTCATTTCCGAGCCTTCGTGCGATACCATTAGTAGGAAAATGTGTTTTCCCTCCCAAACTCATTTTCATGAAGGTTTTCCACAAAGAAGGCATCGGAAATGGCTATTTTTTTTCGGCCTTTTGCGCTGGCCCTAGTTAGACCATACCATGTTACGAGCTATGCCCGCGCACTATTTGACGCTAGGAGTGGGAGTATTTCTAGCCTTGTATTAGATGTATAACATTTTCGTATAAATTTTCAGTCAAGTTTTACAGTACCGTTGCTCAAGTCCTAGATTCTTATTACTGGTCTAATACACTTCATTTCTAAAAAGTTGGGAGAAAATAGTGGTTTTAATTATTAAGGTTTATAGGTATAAAGGCACTTAAATTGACGCGTTAATCTTCTTTAGCGCCTCTGACATTATTGTAAATGATATAAAAGCCTTTGCTAAGTAAAATGATTACTTACACACTTATTGCCTGATTATGTAAGTCCACAACAGGAAGGAACATCCAGTCAGCCGGTAGGAGGGGGCCAGCAACAGAGGGTACGAGGAAAGACTGAATATTGCTCACCTGATAAAGGGATAATGACCTGAAAAGGTTCCAAATGCGTTGAAGCAAACATTAGAACATTATAGAACATTATATTTATAAATGCCAGTGTCACAAACACTTCTAAGCTATCTTTGCTTACCTAGAAGTATCCAAAGGATATTTCAAGCCCTGAAAGGACCCCATAAATGTAGACCTTATGTATGGTAAGTTTTGGTGGGCCTGGGCAATAAGCTCCCCTCGACTTGCTGCTGCAGTGTCACAGGTACTTGGCAGTGGAGGAGTAACAAGGGACATTTCTGACAGCTCTTTGGTGACACCTAATGATGGTGGACCATCTCCTTTGCTGAAATTGAAAACACCAGATCAAGGTTAAGAAAGAACCTGTACTTTGTAAAGAGATAAAGGAATCAAACAGTACCACATGAAAGTACTGTTCAATAGCTTTCATTTGAATGGTCACACACTAAGGTTTCATCCACAGACTCAAAAGTTAGAATCACCTTCTACAGCGTAATACGCAGGACCACATGAAAGTACTGTTCAATAGCTTATACTTGAATGCATGGTCACACATTAGGGCTTCACTCACAGACTTACAAGTTAGAACTACCTTGCACACCGTAATAGACAGTACCACATGAAAGTACAGTTCAACAGCTTTCATTTGAATGGTGACACACTAGGGTTTCATCCACAGTCTTAAAAGTTAGAACCATGAAAGAACTGATGAATATTGGTCATGCACACACTAGGATTTAAAGTTGGCATTGAATCACAACTCACCAGATATATTTTGGATTTAACACAATTGTGGAAAGGAGATCAAAAGCATAAAACTCATCTCCTGGGAAGATCTTTGAGAACAATGACAGAGCAGTGTGATGCCAGAGTGAAACATGGCTTGAAATCTCATCTGAATCTGCCACCTCAATCTAAATGACAAGAAAAAGTTTGATTAAGCAGATAAGGTATTAAATTATTATTACAGAAGAAAAGTTGTTTAAGCTGCCATGTTCCATGGGTACCCAGGGCTGGGCACTACAACTGTCTGTGTGTCATGCAACTAACTTTTACCTTTGGGAAAAGTTACTCTCTGATTTCATGGTTAGGAACCACTGGACTTCTCATAATTTTTCTCAGACCACAGCCGTGGAGCCCAATTGAAGGTCAAACTACAGATAAAGGATTTTGAAATTCATTTCTTACCAAGTTATTAGCTAGTTTTAGCAGGAAATACTGCAGATGGTGCTCTTGGCGTACAAAGAAAGATAATGGAACATCCTGAAATGAGAGTAAAACAAAGGAAGGTTAAATGCTGGTAGGCCTGTGTTCACTTAATGTTCAAGATGGAGTGGTCTGAATTCTGACACAAAAAGTGAAAAATTTGGCATAAGACCTGGCTTTGCCCTCTTTATTGTTAAATATAGTTAACTGTTAGAATAAACGTTAAATATGCTGTACAAACCTGTGATTCCACAACAAGATTCAAATACTCTAGGACAGCACTCTTGCTCAGAATAGACAAGAACTAAAAGTGACAAATGGAAAAGAATTAACAAGAAGTATACTGTCAGTTGAAAGGAATATTCAATAAATTATAGGAAGTTAAAATAAGTATTCTAGTCTAGGAAGTACAAGTACAAATTTATAAGCCCTAAAACTATAATTATTGTTGTTGGTGATGTCTAATGAAAATGGTAATTTCCTGACTGTATTATTGACTTCTCGTCCAGCTGAGAAAATAAGTCTAAAGATCTGAAGTTAATTTATATCGGAGGGGAACTTTCTAATGAGGATGTACAGGGGTAGGGGTGATTACCAGTCAATTTCGGGAAAGGACCCTGCAGTCCTTTCCCCTGAGGCCATGTCTGGACACTTAACCATTCAGATAACCGCCTGCAGATGTTTGATGGTAAACGATGTGGAATTGATGAGAACTTAAGAGACGTTTACGATCAAAAGTTCAAAACATTTACAAGTGCTAGAAAAGTTGTCAGGGAGAAACTTTGACTGGACATACGACAGCAGCAGAAATCAAACCTACATTATAGAGCGCTAACCCTAAACAGGGTTGTTTATGTAAAACATTGAATGTTTTCACTTCAGTCCTGGGACTTAAGTTAGCCTTGAAATCACTAAGGTCTCGCAAGGAAATTCTAAACTGCTGAAACTTAAGAGAAATTTTTACAAATACACCTACTAGCTATCGCCGATTGTTTCCGCCAATTCTGTCTAATAACTGATCAAAATTCATATTGCGTGACAAGACTAAACTCGACGCGTGCCGTTGTTATAGTAAAATAATTCCCAAATAGATGAGTTTCTTTTTTTTTAAATGTTCTTAACTTTTTGTTTCATTCAGTAAAAGTATGTTGCTTTAATATTTCTTGCTTTAATATTTCTTCATGGAATTTCTTAGAAGTTATCCCCACAAAACACAACCTCAAAGTTTATGCAAATTTGAGTGCAAATGAAATTTAACTTCTCGCGTTCTTCGATCGAAGAAAATGAGAGATTTCCTCCTTTGGTTTGAAGTGTAAACAGCCTGATGTGTTTTTTCATGTACACTACGAATGAATTTGTACATTTATTGGCGAATTCGTCTAGTAAAGGAAGGTTTTCAAATGATAATCGAACGAAAGGTGATCATTATCATACCCATATATGGTAACTTGTGAAGCAGTTTTCAGTGTTGTCTCGGCCCGTAAACTTGCAATTTGAATCTCACTAAGGAGTTTAGTTTACCGCAAAGATATCAAAAATTAAATAGCTGAAAACCGACATTTGCAAACAACGTTCACTCAATGCACGTGGATTAGAAGCCACCTGCTTTTCACAGTTGAAGTTGAACGCAATTGCTAACGTAAGCGCTGAGACAGTGTCGTCTTCGCATGAACGCGTTTGATCGAATCTTCCTTATATGGCGTTTCACACAACTGCATTTAGTATCGCGGAAAAAATTGGTGATCTCATTTCCAAAACAAACACTTATTCAATTCCTTTCTTCCACAATAATGATATTACAGTTTTTAGCCATATATAAATGATTACCTCCTGCGTAAATCCATGAAGTAATGTGTTATAAGTGACAGCATACTTTTCTTTTCCTTATAAGGGTTTCTGTCGACAATGTTATATGCTGTTTAAAACAATTACTGTGTCCCCTTGAATAAACGTTACTTGCTAAGAATTCTGTTGGTGTATTTCCAGACGACATGCCATTCAGCAAACTACAGGTTCTGTGTTTGTCATGTTTTCCTTTTTAGGATCCTATTTCTTTGGATACTATGTTTTCTAAAATTAAGGTTGATGCAGAGGTATAGCAGAAATGTGCTGAGTCAGGCGTTATTGCTTATAAATTCGAATCAAATTCCCAAGTTTTTCATTTTCACATTGACTTCAGTCTTGGAGCGGCTACCAAAGAAAGAAATTTACACAAGGTACATATGTGAGTTTACTGTGGAGGTTTCGTTTCCCAATTATTCGCTTGTTTATAGTTCTGATCCAGGACCATGCAATTCAACAAAAATGTGGCCTGTTTTGTCGGAATGCTGTACGGATGGTGTGCTTTCGTTACACAACTAGGAAAACTATATATTCTGTTCACAAACACGACTTCGAATCGTTTTGTTAACTGCAAGGATAGCTTTGATTTATTGGCTGTGTTTTGGTTACATTTGTTGATGAGTTTTAATGGCCAGAAATCTTTCAGTCTGTTTCTAACCAAGGTCAAAATAGTTTGGAATCGATGTAAAATTGCTCAGTAGTCAAGATCTATAACTAAAGATATTTCAATTCATTATTTGATTAACCTGTAATCTGTTATATCATTTTTTGCAGGTATTGAAACCTTTCAATCCAGAAACCTCAGTCATGGTTAGTATACGAATTTGTATTAATAGTACTATTTTTTATCATTTTACCGGGAGCTACACAGCTGTACAAACATATGGTATTTTCATTAGAGGTAACTATTGTGTTAGACTTAACAATCAGACCAGGTTAGAGCCAGTCCTCTGACGGAGAATAAGGAGACCACCTGAAGTTACCCAACTTGCAAAATCCACAAAACAAAAGTTCACGATAGCAGCATAACTAACCCAGGGCAACTAATCTTACAGAACCCATCCTAACCTGTGCGCAGATTATCATAACTCAAAACTTACTCTTGGAAACGACGCTGTGATGACAATACTAAAATTGTGACAGTACAAAGCCTTAAGACAGAATAAACTTCAAGGAACATTTTTTTTTTAGGTCAAACAAAACTGCTACCCGCGAATATAGACAAATTTCTGGCTATTATTGCGCGCCGCATCGGAAATCTGCATGTAGAACTGTGTTTGTATGCTAACGAAACTGAGAAATTCTGACTGTCTAAACCAAAGTCAGGGATGCAGATTTTGGTGATGAGGTTTGTTAATTTCTGTTTCTCATGGGTGGCAACAACAAAAAATAGAAAATAAAAAACCCACTGTGTTTGGTAACTGGTCTGATCATAGAACGATTTTATATCATTCTCATACACAACCTTTTTCTCTCAATTCCAGGCCTCTGGTATTAAATTGGATGCTGAATGCAGAGATATGTTCACTAAAATTAAAGACAAAAAACAGCATGGATATGCTATCATGATGATCAATAAAGAAAAAACGAGAATTGTCCTGGAAGCGACAGGTTTGAAGCTCGAAGACAGACAAGTACGTACAACTCAAGAAAGTTTCGATGAGATGAAAGCGATAGTTCTGAAATCTGAAGAACCTCGTTACATCCTGGCTGACGTCACATACGACAGGGAAGGAGCCGGTAAAAAGGATGTTGTAGTTTATATATATTGGTAAGTAAGAGGACTTGGTAGAATTGAACAGTTAACATTTATTCCACAGAATATGAAGACAGCAACTGATACAATTAAAGATCATGCAGTTTCTATGGTTAAAAAAACATATCACGGTAGCGGAAGCACGGTGGCCTTATGGTTAGCGAACCTGCCTCCACATCGAGCACTCCATGTTTGAGCCCTGACCTAGACTGCTGGCAGTCTGTTTTTCTCTTGAAATGAGGTCACCTGGTTAAGAGCGTGCGCATGACATTAAACTCGTAAGCTAAAAGAGTAGTGCAGCGAAAATAAACGTTACTGTGGCATGACGTAACTTGTACTAGACAAAGTGTCAGACTCAGTAATTGATACTGAATATCTTTAAATAAATTTAAATTTGAAATACCCTGAGAAACTGTGGTATCGTTGAGAAAGATGAGTTTTTTTAAAACTAAATTAGGACAAAAGATACCTGTAGCACGAGTCCTTTCCACATATTGTCATACATCAACCTAGTTACATGGCCTAGAGCATCTGAATGGTGTACAGAGACCTAGTAACTTGTTGTTTTTTTGATTGACCAACAACTTCCTCATACAACTGTATTCTAGTAGGCTTGACCTGTTTCATCGTTTTCTTCCACTTAGACTGTGGGTGGAAATTTGATTACTGACTTGAATGTCATTCAATATTTGCAGGTGTCCAGATTGCGTTCCAGTTGGAAAGAAGATGGTTTATGCCGCTTCTAATAGAGCACTGAAGACGACATTTACTGGCGTAAAACAGTTGGAATGTCACGATGATGATGAGTTCAGCTATGACAGTGTAGTATCGCAGTTGAAACAATCGGACAGAGCTTGAGAAACTTGTTATCTTGTTAGCTGTTATTTCGCCTACCTTATCAAGCTACGTTAAGGTGTTTTCTACTCGTTTTGCGGTTCTTCTGTGTTAAAGTGACATGGAAGTTTAGTTATACTTGTAAAAGAAAACAACTTGGCTGCTTATTTTAGTAGTTTTAGGTATTGGCGTTTGTAGTGTGAGTTTCTTAGATTAAATATGTGAGCGTATTACATCAAAAAAAAAAAATTGCGTAAAGCCCTGGTCAGGTTTACCTACGCAGAAATATTTACTCTTTCATATAACATAGCTTTTGTTTTACGCTTGCTGTTCATAAAATTAGGAACATGTTCAACTAGTTTTAAAGGCATTTAAGGTATTTTATCCAGCTGCAGCTATGATTGGTAACAAATTCTGCAGTTTAAAAGTTAGTTCATACTGGTCCTCGGTTTAACTCGTTGTTTCCTATGTTTCTTCCTTGAGTTTGAAGCACGTATTCGGTATCAAAGAGACCACTATTTGCAGTGTTCTCATTGTCTCTTAAGAATTCAGAAATTGACCAATCACAGCTCAGTGCGTGAATGTAATGCGAACGAAATTAAACGCCAGTTTTGGTTCGAGTTTGTAAGTTGATTGCTGGCTACAGCAGAGAGAGTTTTAAATGTCGCCATGATGATTAATTCAGCTATGACAGTATAACAGAGAAGATGGAATAATCAGAGAGAGTTTGAGTAACTTGTTGTTAGCTTGTCATACACTCACTTTTGCGATTAAGTTGTAATGAGAAATCTTGTAAGAAAGTTGTCGATGCTTACCACTCGGAATCTGTAATTTTAATGAAACACAATCACGCCTTGTGCAACAGTTTTGATGTAGTTCAACAGAAAAGCAATAAAACCTTCAATTTCATTAACTACGTATGGAGAAGATTTACTGAACTAATAAAAACTTTTGCCTTGCGCTTACTAATGTTTTATTTGAAACTTGCGGTTTAGAGTTTTTAGGTCAAGAGCAACAGTGAATGTCCTTTTTTTTGGTCTTTTCGGGAATTCATCGTCCATTTCTTCTGAAATGATTCTCCGAAACTTCGGGAAAACGAGAAAGCGTGACTATGTCATAGACTTCATAGAGTACGTCCAGCCACTGTATGTTGAATGTACACTATAAAGTGCTGCTTAACTTCAGTCCTGGGACTTTGTTAGCCTTGACATCACTCAGGTTAGCCTGAATAATACTCCGGATTAGCCTAATAAATAGATATTTGGCAGCCAATTTAATCTGTGATGGGTTTTTAAGGCTCAATAGAATTGAATGTCTTTCACACAAAAAGGAAGGGAATTCTTTAAAGCTTTCCTTTTGGCTTTGAATGACTCGCGATAAATAAAAGAACAGCTCAAAATATTGGTTTCCTACCAACAATTATTAGGAGACAAAAACTCAGAAACGTGAACTGTAACTTTTTTTTAGTAACACAAGTCTACGAACTACAACTGATTGCAAGGATATAATATATGCTGGACTTTTGGCGGCGTTCGAGAAAAAAAAATGCGCGGGATTTTGGAGGCAAATTATGCCGAAAAGTTTCTAAAGAAACAGTAGTGCTGCATCGGTGGTGGGGTAACAAGGTAATTTGGTCATATAAACCAAGTTGAAAATGTAAATTGGCCACCGTAACGAGTTGAAAAGCTGACGTTTCCAGCGTTAGCCCTTCGTGTCAAGAGCTTTCGATCAACCAAATTTTAATTTTCAAGTGTTCTCGCAAGAAAATTCTAAACTGCTGAAACATAAGAGAAATGTTTTTTTTACTAGTAGTTCAAATACACCCACATAGCTATCGCCAATTGTCTTCGCCAATTGTGTCTAATAAATGATCAAAATTCATATTGCGTGACAAGACTAAAACTCGACGCGTGCCGTTGTTACAATAAAATAATACCCAAATAGATGAGTTTCTTTTTTTAAAATGTTCCTTACTTTTTGTTTAATTCAGTGAAAATATGTTGCTTTAATATTTGTTCATAAACTACGTTAAGGTTTGGAATTTCTTAGAAGTTATCCGGCGTACAAAACACAACCTCAAAGTTTATGCAAATTTGAGTGCAAATGAAATTTAATTAACTTCTCGCGTACTTCGATCGAAGAAAATAAGAGATTTCCTAGTTTGGTTTGAAGGGTAAACAGCCTGATGTGTTTTATCATGTAAACTGCGAATGAATTTGTGCATTTATTGACGAATTCGTCTAGTAAAGGAAGGTTTTCAAATGATAATCGAACGAAAGGTGATCATTATCATACCCATATATGATAACTTGTGAAGTGCAGTCTTCAGTGTTGTCTCGGCCCGTAAACTTGCAATTCGAATCTCACTAAGGAGTTTAGTTTACCGCAAAGATATCAAAAATTAAATAGCTGAAAACCGACATTTGCAAACAACGTTCACTCAATGCACGTGGATTAGAAGCCACCTGCTTTTCACAGTTGAAGTTGAACGCAATTGCTAACGTAAGCGCTGAGACAGTGTCGTCTTCGCATGAACGCGTTTGATCGAATCTTCCTTATATGGCGTTTCACACAACTGCATTTAGTATCGCGGAAAAAATTGGTGATCTCATTTCCAAAACAAACACTTGTTTAATTCCTTTCTTCCACAATAATGACATTAAAGTTTTTAGCCATATATAAATGATTACATCCTGCGTAAATCCATGAAATAATGTGTTAAAAGTGACAGCATACTTTTCTTTTCCTTATAAGGGTTTCTGTCGACAATGTTATAAACCTGTTTAAACCTGTCCCCTTGAATAAACGTTACTTGCTAAGAATTCTGTTGGTGTATTTCCAGAAGACACGCCATTCAGCAAACTACAGGTTCTGTGCTTGTCATGTTTTCCTTTTTAGGATCCTGTTTGTTTGGATACTATGTTTTCTAAAATTAAGGTTGATGCAGAGATATAGCAGAAATGTGCTGAGTCAGGCGTTACTGCTTATAAAGTCGAATCAAATTCCCAAGTTTTTCATTTTCACATCGACTTCTTGGAGCCGCTACCAAAGGAAGAAATTTACACAAGGTATATCTGTGAGTTTATTGTGGAGGTTTTGTTTGCCAATTATTCGCTTGTTTATACTTCTGATCCAGGACCATACAATTCAACAGAAATGTGGCCTGTTTTGTCGGAATCCTGTACGGGTGGTGTGCTTTCGTTGCACAACTAGGAAAACTATATATTCTGTTCACAAACACGACTTACAATCGTTTTGTTAACTGTAAGGATAGCTTTGTTTTATTGGCTGTGTTTTGGTTACATTTGTTGATGAGTTTTAATGGCCAGAAATCTCTTTCAGTCTATTTCTAGATAAGGTCAAAATAGTTTGGAATCGATGAAAAATTAGTCAGTAGTCAAGAACTATAACTAAAGATATTTCAATTCATTATTTGATTAACCTGTAATCTGTTATATCCTTTTTTTGCAGGTACTGAAACATTTCAATCCACAAACCTCAATCATGGTTAGTATAAGAATTTGGATTTAATAGTACTATTATTTTGATCATTACACCGGGAGCTACAGAGCTGTACAAACATCTGGTATTTCCATTAGAGGTAACTATTGTCCTTGACTTAAAAATCAGACCAGGTTAGAGCCAGTCCTTTGAGAATAAGGAGACCATCTAAAGCCACCCAGTGTTGCATAATCCACAAAACAAAAGTTCACGACAGCAGCATAACTAACCCAGGGCAACTAATCTTACAGAACCCATCCTAGCCTGTGCGCAGATTATCATTATTCAAAACTTACTCTTGGAAACGACGCTGTGATGACAATACTAAAATTGTGACAGTACAAAGCCTTAAGGCAGAATAAACTTCAAGGAACAATTTTTTTTAGGTCGAACAAAACTGTTACCCGCGAATATAGACAAATTTCTGGCTATTATTGCGCGCTGCAGCGGAAATCTGCATGTAGAACTGTGTTTGTATGCTAACGAAACTGGGAAATTCTGACTGTCTAAACCAAAGTCAGGGATGCAGATTTTGG
>OMLO01002705.1_pt1 | contig 14444 bp, 10 predicted proteins | sample 1674811 | NCBI WGS metagenome assembly OMLO01 (sample SAMN06265003, study PRJEB25207) | coral metagenome | isolation source: Coral host | place: Mexico:La Bocana,Puerto Morelos, Mexico | collected 2008-11-13
TTCACATGTGAAATTATAAATTACGGCTGAAATTTCGCGCCAAAATTAAGGAGTAATTTGTCACCCATGATATTAAGGATGGAATACCCCTGGTTTTAGCTGTCAAAGTATCTTTTAGGGCTTGCACTTGAAGAGAAAAACGCTCTCATTTCAATTTTAAGGCTCCATTTTCTCGAGTCTGATCTGCTTCTCAGTAAAAATCTAAATTCTTAATTGAAGATTTTTTTGTCTTACCTCAGCACCAGAACAAGAGCTTATTTTGTCAGCTTTTGTTTTGGTGCTGAGGTAAGACGAGAAATCTTAAATAAAGATTTTAGCTTTTAAGTAGTACTGTGTGCCACAGAATATATTGGATACACTGGCCAGCATTTATTAAGTCCATCGATATGCGCAATTCATGTGCCATGGGATAGCATTATCTGCCCTTGCCAGTAAATTTTCAATCCAAGAAAAAGAAAAAAAAGTAAAAGAAAATCAGACCTGAACACCCACTTAGACTCTGTTTATGCAAAAGTATTTGTTTGGCATTTTTCTATGTTTTTTAATGAACACCTGTAATGCCTCATTTTTATTCAGATCTATTATTATTTAACTCACACATGAAACCATTTACACCTTACTGCATTTTATTTCTAATGATGTTAAGATGACATACAAACATTGCTTTTTTCATTGTTAATTGTTATTAAAAAGTGTGTCTCGTGTGTTACTGAATTTCAAAACAAGAACTTTACTTTTCTGTTTTGATAGCAAAAAAATCCACTTGGTCAATTGCAAAATATTTTAGCCCAGAGCAATGAGACAGAAATACGCAGTCCAACAACAACAACATTTTGAATTCTGCTTTCTTAGATTTACAAATGTATTGAGAAAAACCTTATTGAGTAAGTAATTTTTAATTAACTAAATACGCTAACGATAATTGTGAATGACAATTCTGTCTCTCATAATTGGCTAGTTCTATCAATCCTAAGTACTTTGAGAGTTATGAACCCCACTCTGTTTATCTTTTGTAGGATATTAAAGATGTACTATTCAGATGATAAACAGCCCACTAGTGAAAGAATGAAAGTAGAGTGACTGACAAAGAAGGAGAAGAAACTATTTTTAAGTCCATAATGTAGGCAAGGAATAAAGTATTTTATTATATGCACATCAATGAAGTACCAGATGAGCTTTTGCATGAAAACATGACGTCTTCACGTGTGAAAATGACATGCCTTGTTTACAGTTGAAAGATCACCATTGCTATGGTGCACATTATTAAGCGAAACTGAAATGATTTGGTATTTCATTGGTTTTAATAAAATAAGTAGGACAGTAAATGGTTGCTTGGAGTTACAAGTTTGGAGTTTTCTTGTGCTGAAAAATATTTCACCCATTTGCTGTACTCAATGTCACAAGTGAAATACTTTTCAACAATTGAAGAGAAATTTGCTTATCCCTGTGCAGCCATGTTATACATGTATCCTCTGTGTCATGTTAAGAGCTGTTCTATCAGAATAATGTATTGTTATTGTTTTTTAAGGCTCCCTTACACCACTGAAACAAGGTGTGCATTCACACACTCATCAATTTTGTTATATAAAGGACAAGGTGAAGAATGAAATGATCAAAAAATTTAATATCAAGGTTTTACACTGAATAGTTGTGGTCTAAAAGTGTCTGTTTATTAAGGGTTAGATTTTAACAGTTGTCAGAAAATTAAAAAAATTAATAGTTAAGTAGGGTAGGACACTGTAAACTCTACTCGTAATAAACAGCTTTTGGTGTTGCTGTTAAGGAAGTTTGACAACCAATATTATCGTATTGTCACTGGGTATGTCTAGGTCTTGTGACATGATAAACAGTCCCAGATTATTTTTTTTTGAAACTGTCTTCAGTGTGGACACTATATGACTAATAGTTGTTTCATCTGTACCCTTTGGGGAAACAACAAAGCATGACAAGCACTTTGTATTGTGCATAATGTAGAGGAACTGTATTTTTTAGCAAGTCCATGTTGCAACATTGCTGTTTATGGCTTAAGGACTCATTTCATGATTGAAAAAGAAATTGTAGGAAGAGATTAACTATTTTGTATTGTATTCCCTACAGATTATTAAAGAATTTTTAGATTGTTGTTTGTCAGTTTTTATGAACTGTTAAAGTTGACGTAGGGCGTTGCCCTCTTGAAGTATCTGTTTCAATAGGAACCTTGTATTCACAGCTATTTTTCAGTTAAATGGAAGCACAGCTTTTAGCCAATTCAGACATGAATGTCTCTTCTTCTGGGATTTAAACTTGCCCTGACAACCTGTTGGCTGCTTTTAAAGGTTAAAAGTTTAGTTTGTTGCACTTCACTTATGCTTTTTGATATTCTAATGCAGTATTCCTTCACAGAGAGCTGCTTTCCTAAAGAAAAGTGATCTTAAAAGCTAAATGTGACCCAAAGAAGACTGAAATCATTTGCAGCTCCTTGCGTTTTTCACTTGCTGAACCAATTGCATTTATGGAGGTCGAGACCATCCAATGGAACTGAGTTCACTTGGCTGCCATCTCACCTCAACAACATTTTCTGCTCTGCTTCATGTTCCAATTTCAAAATTTCAGACCAAAAAATGCCATTTCCCACACCCGTTTTCAGACCTGGCCTCAAAAATCCATGCCCACTTTCAGACCTGGCCTTGTACGTGATTAAGCATAATAGGTAAAATTTAGCTGGAATTAAATATTTTATCCTTCTCACCAGCTACTCGCCCCGGTTGCTGGGAAGAAAAATAAGTTTATAAGCTTTCGTGAACGTTTCCCCGATAACCATACCCAATTTCAGACCAAAATTTTCAAAAATCTATACCCGTTTTCAGACCAAAACGGCTCAAAAACCATACCCTTTGGGGCGGCACATACCTATATAACTATATATAGGGGAGTACCTCCCGGGTCTATCAGGTTATCTGGATACCCTCCGCCCCATAATCTGCGTTTGAATTGTGTAATGTTTTCTTTAATTAAATGAAGCTTTTGGAGAGTTAGTTCTCAGACGTCTTAAGACTTCGCCTTTGATAAAATTTTTCCTGACATTTGGTTTTATTCCGCTCAACTCGCTTGTAGTGAATTTCCACGCGGTTTGGCCGGTTTGAACGGTTATACCCTTAGGTACTCCATTGACCGCTGGATTTGAGCGCTATGAAATTCATTTTGTGGTAAGCAGCGAGTCGTCAGGACAGGCAACAGAAGCGTCTGTAAGCAGTGATGCGGCCTTAGAGAGTAGCCCGTCTTCTTTTAGGATTTGTGTCTTCCTCTATAACTTCTCTCGAGCACGACTACATAGCTTCGATCCTTTCAGTGAATCTCTTCAGTCGCTACTGTGTTGAAGTTTGGACGACTGTGACTGCGACTCGGAGCAAAGGGCTAACGCTTTTTAACTCGTTACAGTGGCCAATTTACATTTTCATTTATATAAGCAAATGACTTTTTTGGGGGGTTGTTAACAGACTGTGGGTCATCATAATACAAAACATCCCCATTAAAATACACACCCGCACTAAGTGTCTATTTTTGTAGTCTTTCGATCTGGTTACATACTTTGACAAATATTTTTAAGAGCTTAAACGTCACAAAAGAAGCTTATTACTTGAAAACGAGGATGGCACGCAATCCCACCCCTGTGCCCATTCTCCTATATCCGCACGGATTCACTGTTCGAAAATGGCTGAACAAGGGGACGGTTTTATAAAGTTCACGCCAGAATTCATTACAAAGACCCTGATAGGGAAGGTAAAATGCGGACAATTGGTTTTCACGCTTCTTGCCGGCGCTTGTGGCTCATCGGTTGTCTCGTACATTAATACTTGCAGCTGCAGTTCGAAATTTGGTTTCTTCGACTTCGTTGCTTGGACCGCCTTTATCAACGCCCTCATTGACATGATCATCCATCTACTTGGCTTATGGGAAAGACTGCTGTGGATTTTCCGCCATCCTGCGATTCATGCAATACTGTGTGCTCTAGCAGTCTTGGGTTTCTTGATCGGTTCGTCGCTGGCAGCTTCGTGTGCTAAAGATTTTTGTGTCACTAGCAAGAGTACTGCGGGGGCTGCTTCTTTTTTCGGTTTCGTGTGCCTCGTTCTGTTCGCAGTCGAGGCCTTCCTACAGTTTCAGGAATACAGAAGCATGCAAGAGGAAGCGCGCCATCAATCTTCAGGGGAGAGCAAGCAGCCAGATTACATAGAGCCTCCACCAAGTGGTGTTGTATGAAGGTTTCCTGTACAACAATTGCTGAAATATTTGTAGTTTTGTTGTGAACAATTTGTGAACCAACTCTGTCAAGCGATGTTGTATGTCCGAGGAAACTGCACATGACGGGGATTGACAGTATCGAGGACAAAAAATCCAAATGAATAATCCAAAGAAATGACACTAGGTAAACGTGTATTGTACAATTTGTATTTCGTACAATTTATACAACACTGGAAGTGGTAGGTCGTCTGTTCGTAACATTGTGTGTGTAAAATTCATCATAGCAGTAAACTTTGTGAGAGATCTAAGCTTATATACAATTTTTCTCGAAAACGTTGTCATGAACTGATCGGTTTCGCCTTGATCTAGTAGACACTATCAGGAATATTCATTCGATACCATTCACTACTACGTGTTTGTTCTATTAGCCTAATTACGTCATGTCCTTTATATAGCTCGCAGGAGAGTACCCTGGGAACGAGGTTGCGGAAAAAGTAGCCAAATAAGCAATCTCTAGATAAGATAGATTGAAATCAAATTATGGTGTTGTTTTCATTATTGATGGCATTTTCTACCATTATTAGGTATCTGCAAAAACATAAAAAGACCTTCCATTGTTAGGGGGGTGCAATATTGATATAAAAGAACCATATGCTATGAGAAGTCAATTTGTAAAGAGGAAAAACTGTTTCTGATATTGGGCATATGAGATGTATATTAGCATATGTAATAAAGTTGGCCTCAAAACCATTTAACTTGTGTTTTGTATTAAAATGACTGTTAAAGCACTAGTGTACATGGATATTTTGCATATTTTCAGTGCTATTTTGATTTTCAATATTTTCAGTTAAAGCCTGGTTTCACTATGAAATTACCACAGACATCAGTCTAATGGTAGTGGGAACACCCACAACATAAGCATAAGCACATACGCTTAGGCAAAGTGGATAATCGCTTTACACACTTAATTGAAATAGTAAGGAAGAAAAAAACTTAGTAGTGGCAACAGAGAATTGTCAGAAAACACATTTTTTGAATTGATGATATTCAGAAATGTACAAAAGTGTGGTGATTCAAGACAAAACAAACTTGTAATGAAGACAACAACCTGAAAATCAGAGCAACAATCTCCTGAGCTCAGACTAGACATTGGCAGTCTCAAAATGTTTTGATGGATTATGTTGAATATTGAAAGGTCTCATTGAGGGCCAAATTTTTAAAGATCTTTGGCAGTTTAATAATTTTAGGGTCAATATTTGATGAAAACAACACCCCACACCAGTTGATATTCGAGCCAATGTTTTTGGAAATCAAATGGAGCAATTTCTTTGGGATTTTCACTCGAGGTAATTTGTTTTAAGATTCAGTTAAGACCAAAGTACTCTTTAGTCAGGTCTTGTGGCCATAGGATATGTTTAAACAACTACCAGTATGTCAGGTTATAGATCCTGGTGTATTATATCCCAAGTTATCCCTTGATAATAAGTTATTTAGTCACTTATTGGGTTTAAAGTTCGTACTGTTGCCATGGTAACTCAGACCTTGGTTAAATATGTCATTTGAAACTTAATCATCTCTAGCACAACAGTAACACTTGATTTTCCATTGGATTGATGAATTATAGTTATGCTCTGGTCACTCGAAGTTGAGTAGCAATGGAGCTATAGGAAAGCAAAGGAAACCCAAGAATTGATTTTCTTGTGGTTAACATGGATAGCGCTATTGCTCGCACAAGAATAACAGCAACGGAGTCACACAACATGGTGGCCATACTCCATACTAATATTTTAACAGAGACATAACAGCCTTGCTTTATAGCATCCTTCTATGATTTGCAAAGTATCCGCTGTCCAGTATCATATGATCATATCACAGGCTAAAGTTTAGAGCAGGTGTTCAGAAGATGGATGACGCTAACCCAAGAAAAAACATCAACCAAATAATAAATTTTTCTTATATACATATGTTTTTCATTGCTTTTGTTTTGTGTATTTTGAGATTATTCAAATGCAAAACATAAGGCCAAACAATATACAGAAAACCTCATTGCCAAGTTACAAACCTCAAATCTAAATTTTGCTTATTCTGGGTTAGCTTAATCAGGCTTTGAACAACCTGGCCCAGGAGCTCTGCTTTTAGGCTTGGCTCAACCTTACATTATTGTTACTCAAAGATCTGATTGAGCCACCTTAAGCAGCCCCCTTATAGATACCATCACAAACATGGTAAATCTTGCAGAGTTGTTTTGTTCCCTGCTGCTACCTTGTTAATGAACTGAGACAAATACAATAATCATGTCATCTTTGTATCTTTGTAAACTACAATCATCAACAACATTTGGTTGTATTGAATAGCTAAAACGAAGGAATCAGCGTGAAACAAAAGCTGGGAAACTATCAGCGTTCGCAGGCTAATGGGGGAGGAGAGAGAAGACAATCCAAACAGGGACTAACCACCACCGAAAAACACAGTCTTAACAAAATTGCTTTGCAAATACTTTATATCATTGGTTTTCCGCTTAACTGGGTATTTAAGAGCATTTATCTATTATCATTATTTCTTCCAGCGCAGCCTAAAAATACTTTGCCAGCTAAAAATAGTCATGCAGGAGCCCATCACTAGGCGCGTGCAACTCCCATACTAAGCCTCTGTCACAGCATTTTTACAGACCGGTCTATTTTTAGATTTTTTCCGTGAAATAGATGAATTTTGGTCTACATGAACGCACATGGGTGAGGAAAAAATGGCGGTTTTTCTTTTTAGTCTTCCGGTTAAATGATGAAGTCAATTAAAATAAGTGCGTGCTTGTGTTTGGCCACTGAGGTTCTGGTGGGGATCTGAATTCGCAGTAAATAATATATTGGTCTGCGTGCAACTAGCTTTGTCAGGTGGGAGATGAATAATGAATAACAGTTCAGGAAGGGACAACTTGGATTAATATTAATCTGTGGATTATAATAATAATAGATTATAATTGGTTATTATAATCCAGTAATAGATTATTATAATCCAGTAATAGATTAAGGCACAGCAAAAAATTGGAAGGATTAGATTATTAATAATAATATCAACCAGATTAATATTAATCTCTATTATAATCGAGATAAAGTTCCCGTGAATGTTGAGATATATGGACAAACTGCAGACGTAATACGGGACTGACAGGACAATTTATTTTGATCAAAGCAAAAGAGTCCAAAAATGTATTAATATTAATATTAATCTTACATAAGATTAATATTAATCTTAATAGATTATGGCACGGCTCAAACCTAAGAAATAGATTATAATAATCTATTACTGGATTATAATAATCATTAGGATTAATATTAATCCGATTAATCAGGCCAACGGTTCTCAGACCCCACGCGGTTAGGATAGAACTACCCACAAGGCCACGTGCGTGCTACTAACAATTTTCAAAATGTCTGCCTTCTTGTATTCTTTTCATCGAGGGCTATATTGCTTAAATTTGGACGACTGCGTGGTTGAAAATGGAAGACAATTAAAAAAGATCGCATCGAAGTACTGTGGGGTAGGTTTCAAAGATAGTTTAGGGACAGAGATACATCATTTTCACTGTAATCTTTAGATGGGATGTGTTCGTGCGCAGGTTCAAAGTGATAAATAAGTAACCTAGTGTTTTACTTGCCTGTTGATAGATTACTAAAGGTTTTAAAGCAATCAACATTTCAGTGAGGTCTTGTGACTTTAGCAGGTGTTTTTGTTAAAAAAGAATTTTATATAGAAGCACGATTATGATAGATTGCATCAGTATGTGTTTACATTTGGGTCGAGCCTCTTTGAGTAGGTATTCTTGGGCTCTTTCTACTCTCCTAGAAATTCCAAACTATTGAAAAGGAAGTGAATCGTATTGGAATTTCCTGGGAAAGTTCAAGGAGGAAAAATCCCTGGAAAAAATGTTCGAAAATTTGGTTATACCTTGCAAGGTTGTCCTTTTTTCCAGAAATTATAGAAAATGCTGTTCAGTTTCCCACTGGAAATTTCCAGAAATTGAAGCTGGAAATTTCTTATGGAATAGAAAGAACCCCATTTGTCTATGATTCTTTGATTCCCTTGTCATAGCTGTTCAATTCAGTTGGTGATGAGTGATAACATTTGATTATGCTACTTTTCTCCAGAGTATTGGATATTCTGCTGAAAGGAAAAAAAACCTCCCTCTGAGTGGTTTACAACAGGGACTACAGTACCGCTCAGAATTAAGCGTCCATCGCATACGCACCTTATATGCACATACGCATATACGCATACGCACATACGCGTATACGGATACGCACATATGCGCAAAAGCATACGCGTATTTCGTGTATATTTTGGGACGCTTATTTCTGAGCGGTACTGTATCTGCATGAGTAATTTGAAAATCGGAGTGGGAAGTGCCAGGCTAATTTGAAATTACAAACATGATTACAGGGTCTCCAGAAGCTTCTGCAACTTTTGAAAAATGTGGTTTACCTGAACTAGACTCAACAGCTACCCTGAGAAAATATATGTACATTTTTGTGGTAGGCTTACAAAGAAGTCACTTTGTGCCCACTACTTGAAACTCTACCCCTTCTACTTCAAATTTTCAGGAGAACTCTGGATTACTGTTAAATCCAATTACTAATTAATTATATTGATAATAAATTTCAGAATTATAAAAAGCCTTTGGAGAACTTATTTTGAGCAACAAGGTCCATAGCACTTTCCATTAGTTTTAAAAACTGTTGGAAACGTAAGAAGGAAGCTATTAAAGTGCGTGTAATTGACATGAAAATGATGTGGGTATCCAATTATAAGTATCCAACTGCAACTGATTGCATAAAAAAATAGGTACATGGAGAACCAATCAAACCTAATTTCAATTAGGCTTAAAAATGTATTCTTTACTTGTATTTGGTGAGATCTTGTAACAAGTGATGAATGAATGGACCATGTATTTACCAAGATTAGTATAGGTTAATCAATACAATTAGGATTTATGTTAGTACTTATTTATTATGGGAGACGTGGTGGCCTCAAGATTAGTGTGTTCCACTTCAGATCGAGAAGTCCGGGTTCGAGCCCTGGTCGGCCACATTGTGTTGTGTACTTGGACAAGACAATTGACTCTCACAGTGCCTCTCTCCACACAGGTGTACAAATGGGTTATGGGTAATGCTGGGGGTAACCATGTGATGGACTAGCATCCTATCCAGAGGGGAGTAGATAAAACCTTAGTCGTTTCATGCTACAGAAATCAGGATATTAAAGCTCTGGAACTGATAGATCACTTGGCTCACATGCAGACTTTACCCTTATTTATTATACAGTGCAGTAAACCCTCTCTGAGTTTCTCTCTGTAGGCCAAATTCAAAGTGACCTCACCTGTCTAAAGCTCTTGATATTTTAATTTTCAATGGCAGGGTGTACCTGTGGAAGAACTGTCTGTCATCCGTAATGGCCGCCTTGTCACTGAAGACTGTAGACTACACCTTCAAGCTGGAGATGTGTGTTATGCAACTCTGCTTCTTCGAGGTGGAAAGGGAGGATTTGGTTCCATGCTGCGAGCCCTTGGTGCCCAGATAGAGAAGACCACAAACAGAGAAGCCTGCAGAGACTTGAGTGGGAGACGAATGAGGGACATCAATGATGAGAAAAAGTAAGTAAGTTATAGCTAACAGGGTGGATTCAGGATTTTTCAAGGGGGCTGTCTGGAACCTTGAGGTTGCAGAATCATTGGAACATGCTCCCAAAATGTTGCAATTTAATAATTATTAAAGGGATGAGTGGAATGAAGCCCTAAGAGACTTTTGGAAATTGTAAAGGTTACCAGCATTGAAATTCCTCCAAGCAATTTATACAGTTTACTCTTGCCTTCATTATTGTCTAAAAGGAACTAGCAGTAATTACTAGTTCTTTTGAGACAATAACTAAACCTAATATCTTGGGTGACAAATTACTCCTTAATTTTGGCGCGAAATTTCAGCGTGCCGTAATTTATAATTTCACATGTGAAATTATAAAATTGCTATGGCAACACTTCCGTAACCCAGGATTGTGAGTGTAATTTGTCACCCATGATATTAAAAGGTAACCAAATGGTATACTCGTGAAATTAGGAAATAATTTCACTTGCGTTTTGTCAAAATTCTAATAATTTTCCTCGCCTAAAGGCTCGGGAAATTATTAGAATTTTGACAAAACGTGCGTGAATTTCTTTCCTAATTTCACTCGTCACCATTTGATTACCCATACAGAATAAATTGTGAAAATTGCCAGTGGGTATTTCAATCCTGGCTGCCTCAAAAATTTTCAAAAGTCACTTGAGGCTTTATTCCTTTGATTGGAACCTTATTGAAAACTGTAAGATCTGAAATACTAGCAATGCCACAGAGTAGAATTTCCAATGAGGTACCTGTCCATAAATATTGCTTTTATTTCTGCAATCTTTTCATTTTGCTCCTTCAAAAGGGGTTGTTTTGATTCATTTAAAAAGTCACAAAATTTAGCATTTTTTAACTACAGTACTTATAAGATTTGTTTTGGTTGATTGAAAAGGTGTAATAATAAAAAAGTAACACTCAAGCTAAAACTGCTCTAAAGTGGATTTTTATTTCAAGGAAAAAACTTTCCTCCATTTGTATTATTTAGGATTGCTGAGTGGGTTTCCAAACAAGCTGAAAGAGAGCGTGAAAAAGAAAAACAGAAACAGGAAAGGTTGGCCAGGAGAAGAGCAATGCCCAAGCACACATTTGATGATCAATCTTATACACAACACATTCAGCAAAACTCTGAAAGAATAGAAGAAGCACTGCACCAAGGTAAAATACTCTTGAGGGGGAGGGCGGGGGTGATTATTGTGCCTCTTGGGGGGTTAGAAAAGCAACTTTGGCACCTCTTAGGATGTTCAGCCTCGAAAGGTCCACAGCGGGAGCTTTCTCAATACCTTTTATGGTTAACTTTAAAGGCTTAGAGTAAATCATGGTGAGCAATACCTCAAGAGGAATTACAGGTTGGTGCTGGCAATGTGCAGACTGCTGAATTTGCAGCCAAGTTCCTGGTTACAATCATCACTTGATAGGAGCACGGCTTAAAGTTATTTGTAAATTCTTCAGATATTGACAGAAACTGGCCATGGGAAAGTCAATGTGCTTAGTGTCTTTCTGCTTAATTCAGTGTATTTGAATCTCTTATAGATTTACAAAATGCAATGTCTGTGCTTTGTTTTTTATGTCTGTTTTTATAGTCTACAATTGTATGGGCTAGAAAATCAAATTAAGAATGACTCAGTGTTTGTTGTGTGTTGGACTGCTGCAATAATAATATAGTACTAAGCATGCCTTTGCTCCTTCACTGTTTAATTTGATATCATTTGTTATGGGAACAGGATTAAGAGCAGCTGGGAGTTCTACATCAACTTCAAGCTCAACAGTGGTAGAGAAAACAGCAAACAAAAGAGTTCACCCTGACGAACCCTCAACTTCAAGAGGAGGAAAAAAAAGTCGATTGTGGTAAATTTCTGTTATTTTTAAGAGGTCAGAAGGGTTCAGAATTATGCAACAAAGGAATGGGCAGCTAATGACCGTAGGACAAATGTGAATAAACTGCCCTATCATCAATCCCAGTGAACTATTCACAAGGATCAGAGTTCATACACTGTTGGTGTCATTCTCTGATTTAAAAAAAATGACTGGCATCATATTGTACTATTTACTTTTGTTGGCCACATGGTCAGTAATTTAAAAGTTGTACTGACCCAAAAAAATGTTTATTTGCTGTCGTGACTCAGAACAATGTTAGTACAGGCTTAAATTTATTTTCCCCCTGGATATCTTTAGTTTAAAATAGGAGGTATAAAAATGTGATCTAAATCCTCCTCTAAGAAATAATGTAAAAAATAAGCCTCCGTGTTGTTTTCAGGTTAGGAATGGATGAGCTGCCAGACAGTGATGAAGAGGATGATGGATTTTCTCCTTCAGAAAGTGATAGCAAGGCTACGGCAAGCAGTTGTACCAGTACGTCAACTGATGCATCATTTTCTAGCACTCGAGTTGAGCCTCCCAGGTCTCCTCAGTCTCCGGAGGACAGACATATGGACATGGAGACAGAGACAACTAAAACAGCCATGCCAACATTAGATGCAGATACAGAGGCGCAGGCAAAGACAGTTATGCAGCCATTAGAAACAGACACAGAAATGCCGGCCGTAACAGGTATGCAGGCCTTAGAAACAGACATGGACAAAAGTGATCAGAGAAGAGATAGGACTACAGAAGACATTCAAGAAAACAATTTGGTAAAAACAACTAGCCAAGGAGTGGAAGACACTGGCAACGCTAGCTTTGCTGACAGCCAAGTAACTCAGGAACACACCCTGGAAAAGGTTAGGAGAATGTAAAAACTCGCACATAATTGTGGCTTGAATAATGAAATGTTATCATGCAGATTGCAAAATTTGATTTCATAGCGCTTGGAAGGTCGTAAAAATCACTGTCCTGCTATGTAAGAGCAGCGCAATGTTGAGCTATGTAGCACTGGTATAGGAGAATCTTTCTTTCCAATGATTTATTTGCCTCATTAGCAAACATGATTCAGTTTTTTATTAATCTACAAAAATCTCAGTTCTAAGTGTTGACCAGGTGTAGCACAATTAACTGTCCCAAGGACATTAAGCCCAATGTATTGAAAAATTTTGTGATACGGGTTTAAAAAACTCAAAATTTTATCAAGAATATACAAGCTGCTCATTAGTACTTTTGCCACCTAGAAATTTTGCAGTTTTTGAAAGTCAATTTCTCCTTGAATATCACCCCCAAAGAGCAAAATATTTGACCAAAAGGGAAAGAAATACTCACAGAATTGAAAAATAAATATAATGGGCTGGCAGGTCTGTATAGTGAAAAACTGTGACCAAGGTCTTAAAAATGCTGCCCAAGGCCGCAGGCCGAGGGCAGCATTTTCAAGTCTGAGATCACAGTTTTTCACTATATGGATCAACCCTAGGCCAGTAAATAACTTATTTATTTTTTTCCAAGCTCTCTAACGAAAAAAAATCATGCAAAAAACTCACGCAAGCGTTACTGTGACTGTGGTCAGAGATAAGAAAATCCAGACCGCGCTAAGAACTGTGTTACGATTCGTTACTGTGCCAGCTTGGAAAAAAATAAATTGTCTTAGTTCTTCAATTGAACTGAAACTGGAGATGAGTTCTCACCACCCTGAGTGGCCACCAAGCACACACAATTCACACGCTTCATAAAATTTGACCATACACCTGTACTTCACCTTTAATAAATGCTGGAATAAGTAGGCGAACTAAATGACGGATTATATTTTTCATTTTAGGCTGAGTTTCACCTTGACAACTACACTTCAGCAGAGGAACTAGAATATCTGGGATTGGGCCGTTTAAAGGATGAGTTAAGCACAAGAGGGCTCAAGTGTGGAGGGACATTACAACAGAGGGCTCAGAGGTTATTTGCCACCAAAGGGGTCCCCTTAGATCAACTGGATCCCTCATTCTTTGCCAAGCCAACGACCTACAAAAAATCTAATGACAAGAAGTGAGAGGACTTTGGCAAAACTTGACAGCGATCAAATGCAATAAGCTTGTGTTAGTACATGTATGAGGCATGTAGCTGTGATGCAAATGTTACCAACCTACAAACAATAATACGTGTATAACTTAGTCACAGCTGCCTCTGATGACAACAAACTATTTGATTATAACTACAGCATGGCATTTTCTCATGTAACTTAAATTTTTTTTATCATATAAACTGCATTGTTTTACAAGGATTCAGCCCTGAGATAAGCCAAACGGTAATAAATTGAACATGTGTTAACAGTAATTTCACTGTGATGATATCAATCATGTAATGTTTGATATCATGTTCGACCCTTTAACTGTACTTAAATTTGTTGTTGTATGGATCTTCTTCAGAAGTCTTTTTCAATCTTTGGAAATCTTTGGTTATCTTCAGACATTTTTGGAAAATGTTCAGAAACATTTGTGTGGCCTTGGACAACTTTTGAAAAATCTTCAAAAATCTTCAGAAAAGGGTCAGAAATCATCAGAAAGTTGTCAAAAATATACTTATTAGTATGTTTATATAAACAAAATGATACATGGTTGCTTGTATAGAATGAATTTCTCTTCTTGTATTCAACTTAATGTCTCACTAACTTTGCTCACTTAGCTTGTGAGATATTGAGTTGAACACTCAAAGAGAAATCCTACA
>OMLO01002706.1_pt1 | contig 14444 bp, 6 predicted proteins | sample 1674811 | NCBI WGS metagenome assembly OMLO01 (sample SAMN06265003, study PRJEB25207) | coral metagenome | isolation source: Coral host | place: Mexico:La Bocana,Puerto Morelos, Mexico | collected 2008-11-13
ACCTTCGGGCGTCGGTCTCGGACAAGGTTGGCCAGGCGCGGGGTAACCTGCAGTTTTCACCAAGTGACGTTTGAAGACATTTGGGTGTCTCCAAAAATAGTGGATTTTCCCCCCAAATCATCCATTTTTAATAGGGTTTTCCATTATTTTCACCATCCATTTTGGGATATCACTATGTTTGGAAATACCCATTCGTTTTTTTTTTTGAAAGAAAGGCTGGCAGCTGATAGAAAATCCTCAGATTTTTTTTGTTTAAATATGTTGGTTTTTTGAAAAGTAAATTAAATCGTGTGAAGTGTTCTTTTTTGCTTTTTTTCCAGCCGGGTTTTTGTTGTGGAAGGCTTTTTTTCGGAAGGCTCTGAAAACATATATGTTTTCAAAGAATGAACGCATAGATTTGACAACTTTCCCTCCCAGAAACTAACAGCTCACCCCTGAAACTGGATGTTTGGAAGACTTTCCCCTTTCCTTTTGGAACGACTCGGCGCAAATATGCAGGAGCGTCGAACTGCTAGGTTTTAGGGAGGGGTAAATTTTGAACTGCATCCTGGTGTCCTGGTGGACTTGCGTGGCTCAATGGGATTTGATGGAGTTGATGGAGATTTGAGAGGTTTTTTCCAAGCGATCTGAGAAACTCAGTCGAGTCCCCGTGGGGATTTTCAGTCGATTCCAATTTCCAACAACAAACTGGATGAATATCGACTCTTTGATGCAGATGGAAAAAAGTGACACATTTCGATGCATTGAAACATTTCGATATTTTTTTTTCCATTTCGATGCATTGAAGTCTGGTGACTCGCGCACACATGCAAGAATGAATACAAGCGCAAACTTCTGTACAAGCGCAAACTGTACACCGCGATTACATAGTCGGTTGGTAGTCCGGCTTGAAAGTCGATGCTGTACATTGGTGTTGACTAGCTCGAGACATGTCACACAACCATGCATATGCATCGCGGTCAAAACTAGCAGTGGGAATGCGGCGGATGCCTTCACGAATGTGTCGGCGTCGCAGGCCACAAACCCCAGCAGTAATTAGAGCTCTGCACAACCCCGGAGGGTATTCCTTTGCGGCTGCTGTCTTGAAAGAGCCATCATCACTCTTCCCTCCCAACACCGCTTTGGGATATGTCACTCCAGGGAGCTCACATGCTCGAAACTGCGCACCAAGGTGTGGTAGGCCAAGCGTCCTGATAATGGTTGGCTTGGGCGAGGAAGCACCAAACCTCCATTGTTGGATCTGCAGCTCATGGGCTTCAACGATCTGCATGATCACTTGCCGATGCAGGGCAGTACGCCACACGCTAGCCTTTGCCGGATCGGCAGGACAGCCCGGATGCTCTTTCATAGACCCACCACCACGAAGGACAATTTCGACTTCGGCTCTCAATTGGTGTAACATCAGCCTGCTGCCTGTTTGTAGCTGCCGAAGTTCTCGACCAAACAAGGACGAGAGGCCCCACGGCCTTTCTGCCGACCGAAGCGGACGAGGTCCCTTCCCGTCAGGTAGTTCAATGTGACGGGCAGCGGACCAAGTCTCACAAGGAGGCCCTCCCAAGCCCAGGCCGAATGCCCCAGCCTGTGCAAGGGACAGAATCATGTCCCAGCTGTGCCCGGTGTCCAAGTTCCCGAGCGTCTCATCAACTGCAGTGTCCACGGATAAGAGCACCACGTTGATTGGCGTAGCCCCAAAATACTGTTGCCACACTTCATGAAGATAAGATCCGCAATCGCCAGTGCGCCTCCGCCCCGAAAAGAGATGGAGAATGTACAGCGTAAGGGATCCATCTTCACCTTCGACGACCGGTATGCCTTTTGGGCAGGCCTTTTCAAGAACCGCTCGCCCACACCACTGTTGAAGCAGCGAACCTTGCTGATCCAAGTAGTACGGAATTTGTTCGCGGTCATGTCGGCCACTGCTCTGTTTGGGCGGCTGTATCTGCAGGACTTGTTCAGCAGGAGGCGCTTGCCACTGACACACTGCGTCCCAATCGCTAAGCAACTGCCACATAGGATGAGACTCGGCAATCTCCAGGAAGGCCAACTCGACCTGTTCAATCACATCGGGGTCGTCAAGACCATCGAGGATCGGATACATGTCCATGCGACCCCACTCGAAGAAAGCCCACATAACTGAATCATCTCGAAAGTCCGAAACAGCCTCAGCCAACGTGCGAATCCATACTTCCATCCAGTCTGTAGGCGCCGGATCTTGACACACCATTTGGCTGGTGGTTTGGGTCATCGCATGTTTGACCACTTGGGAGACAGCAGGGTCAAGATTGAAAGGGAAGCCATGTTGTCGCCACTGCTCCCGAATGTTCGCCATGCGCTTCTCTTGCCGTTGCCGCCATAGTGGCAAAATGTTTTCATGCTGCGGACCCGACACCACACATGTAGGGAGTCGTTGAAAACGTAAGAGATCACGATCGACTTGAACGTTCTTGGGCTCATCAAGAGGCTCATGATGCTGTGCAATCCAGTGATAACACCCATTGACATGAGCCCTGGTGGCCTTCAAATGTTGCTGTAGACGTTGAGCGGTCCAAAAGCACCGATTGCAACCCAAACATGTGTTGGAGAACACAAAACGACGCTCTTGAGAGATTTGTCCGTGTTTCTTCCACTGGTGACCCTGCAACGCTTGAGCTGTAGAGAACATCCTGTCGCAATGCTGGCAGGGATAGAGCTGTGGCAACCCATGGTCCTCATGCTGAAACGGTGCAAACCGGACACCCATTTTGGTACATGCTTGAAAGATGTCACGATGTAGGGAGACAACCTCGAAAACCACATGATTTTCTTGAATGGCTTTCCCAATGGCCCGTCTAACTTGTCGAGCTCCATGCTGCTGATGATCGTGGAACCACTGAAAAACATCCGCAGTGGACTCAGGCGGTGTGGGGATCAAGTTGGGAGCAAAGCGAGAGAGCCATCGCAGGTCATGGCGAACAGCTGCAAGCCATGAGTCATCGTCAAAGTCTTCAGCTGACACCAATTGTGTGAGAATGGGTGGTGCCTGCTGATACCACTGTAAGCCGTAAAGAATACGGAACTTTGCTAATCGCATGACCACTGTAGGTTGCTTCCAGCGTGACAGTAATTCATCATCACTGACTTGGCTACTTGACCAATGCCCAATGCCAATAATCGACCGCTGCCAAGCCACAACTCCATGCGTCAAGGTCTTCATCAGCCGATAAGGGAGCAGGGGCCAATTGCCTGACCCATGAAAGACAATTGACAGCACTAGCGATTCGAGGAGGGTCAGCCGTGTAGCAATTGGGAGCTTCCTGTTGGCGAAAATGTTCTTGCGTAATTGGCGAAAAACTGTAGAAGCTTTACCCAGTCTGATACGCACCTCCCGAACAATGCTTGCTCCTTGTGCAAAATTGGTTCCAAGATGTTGGTAGTCCGAAACCACTCGCAATGAAGCCCCGTTGAATGGGGTTCCCAGCTGCAAATGTCCACATTGTTCGACGAACCGTGTCAAGCGTGCTTGGGGGGCCTCCTGACCACGGTACTGAATCACTGCTTCTGTCTTGTTCTTTTCCATGTTGATCCTCAGACCAAACTCACCGAAAGCATCGCGGGCCATCGCAGTGGCGTCAACAACCAGTTGATCCAAAAGCAGTGGTGTAGTAGAGGCTAGTGGGATCGCCACATCATCGACCCAGGATACTGGGAGGCAGGTCATCGAAAGATGCATAGCTACCTGCTGGAACTGTGGATGGCTCTGTAGCTTTTCCTCTAACAATTGCAAAACTTTGGTCATGAGGGTATTATAGGCCAGGTCCGCAAGGGGACTTCCTGGCCTTGACCCACGAGCAGTATCATAGCAAACATCATGCCCTGGCAAAGTATACCATGTCGATTGATGTGCATCCTGAAGCACTCGCACCGTTGCAACTTTTGCTGTGGAAACAAAGTCAGCGGAATGCTCGGTGATAGCAGACTCGAGAGCTGCAACATTGAAGCCTTCTTCTTCTAACACACGTCTCAATGGTGGGGGAAACTGGTCTTGAGTCCCGAACACATGTTCTCTCAACATGCAGTGAAACGCGCTTTTCACGTCGATGAACAGGACAGCTGTAGATAACTTTGCACGACCTGCAACTCGAACAAACGCTCTCACGTACTGAGTTGCGAAGAGTGTTTGCTGACGCGCAAACCCTCCAAATTGTGTTGGAATCCTTCTGGAGGTGGACCATCGCAGGAGTGCACTTCGGGCCAATGCATGATAGCATTTACCAAAGCTGTCTAAGAGGGTGATACCGCGCATTGCTGTCACCTCGCGGCCCCCTGACTTTTTCGCAATGCAATGCACCAACCCACCTTTATATTGGAGCGGCTCTGCGGCTGTGACCCATGACTTGAAGATGAGGTCGTAGTAGGGACGTGGATCACGTCGAACCGCATCCTGTAGTGCCGACGCTGAAACTCCATCCAGGCCAGGAGCTTTGTTCCGCTTCTGGCGCAGAACTATTTGCTCCATCTCAATCATGGTAGGGATGTCCTCCAATGACATAGTGAGCGGAGTCTCCTGACAAGCTTGAACTTGCGCTTGGTCGCAACGATTCAGCAGCTCCTGATAAGTTCCTCCTTGACCTGCTTCCAGGCAGTTGAAGTGACTTGACATGGCCTCTACTGTAGGTCCAATGCATCGAATATTGCTTTTCCTTTTGGCCGTTGCTTTGGGCAACATCGGCTTGAGGACCTTCCACAGATGAGGGAGTCCTTCATCTGCAGCACAACGTGCTGTTTGCAATGAGAGCTCTTTGTAGAAGTGGATGTCATCCTTCTTGACTCGTTGTGCCACCAATGGAGCTAAGCGAGACAGGTGATACGAGTGGAAAGCATGCTGAAAGTGTGCTTGATGAAACCAACTTGCGCCCCCTTCAATGCATCCAGCACGTCGAACATGTTTCCATGCCTGGAACCACAACCGCATCTTTGACTGTCCAATCGTTGTGCGCAGCTGGTTGCAGCGCTTCCAGTGGTAACGCTTCCATTGAATCAGAGTCCATGTGTCGTCTTGAAGGTGGGTCTTGCGCTTCCAAACTGTGCCAGAACCATGTGTGCTAATCTGCTGGGCCAACAAAGTAGCATGAGTATGGACATCGACTTGCCATGGGATAAGGCCTGTTGATGCTATCCGAGAGGACTTCATGGCGTTTCTGGATGACTTGACACGTTTTGTTTCCTCAATGTCTGCGACACACAACGGGATATCTGCACGCACTGCCATATGATCGAGCCTTTGGATACCCAAGTCCAGGTCCTCTAAGACTGAGGTGCGAAGAGAGGGGTGTCGTAGGGACTCATCAAGAGCAACATAGTCGAGGCGAGCTCGCACCCCCCTGCCGTGCTCCCAGGTGTCATGCGACCCACTATGGTGCGCTTCAAAAGTTTGAGGAAGGAACAGGTGATTGTCCATGAGCCATTGGTGAAAAAGCTCGCCATTGCTGTTTTCTTCCGTTGCTCCCCATGATCCGATGGCCTCTGATTGTATTGTACCGACTCTTGCGTTAGCATCTAACAAGTAGACGGTGGGCCAAAGGCGGTGTGACTGAGGGATACCATGTGCCAAGGTGCGCCAAAAAGCTTCAGATGGTTCATCGCCTCCCGAGGGTGCGTGACCAACAACGATCATCAACCGTAGCCAAGGGGCGCCAAAAGCAACACAGAGCGATTGAGATGTGGAGTGAAAGACCTGAATCCATCTGTGGGATACAGTAAATTCCTTCAGTCCAAATTTGAACACACGTGAGATCCAGAGCTGGGTGCCACCTACCCCTGCCGGAGACGCTGGAGCTGAGATAACATGATAGTGCTCGCCCTCATAGTAGCCATCAAGACGTGACCGTGTCTCTTGCACACCCACGATGTGCAACCCTTGATCAGAGCACTGTCGCATCAACTGTTCATGACGGGCACTGACATATGCACCAGGACGTTCACCACCTGGATAGAGTGTTAACACATTGGCTGTCGCAGCTGAAAGAATGACATCTGACATAGATCCTGACTTCACTTGCGGCTCCCGCTGCTGCCTGACAGTGATGGGGTGACCTGCCGCAGAGGGAGTTGCCTTGAAGGGGGCAGCCACGTCAATGACAAAAGAGTTGTTGTCAATGCGGGGTCCACCAGGTGCACCTTGCAACGACGCTTCCAGCATCCAGAGCCAAGATGTCAATGTTGGGTGTCTGTCATCAAGGGTCAGCTGCTGAAGAACATCAATCGGCAGACATGACCCCATCCAGCCATTGACTACCGACCAGGTAACCGCATCAACGCATTCATTCCATGCATGACCTGTGTGACTGGCAATGTGGTAGAACGTTATGCACTCCCCAAAGCGTTGATGAATCCATTGCGTTAGAGCTCGGCAATGATGTTGAATGTCAACATTAGATCGAATGGCCCATTGGCCAGCTGCCGCATGACCAGCCGATAAGCAATCGTACCCAATGTCGACTTGAAAAGGAGTGGCGTTGGGATGTTGTTGACCCACTTGATGTGCCCATAGTAGAGCCAGTAGCATGGCCAGGGCTTCAGATCTTGGAGCAGTAGCCCATCCTGGTACTGAGTAAGCACGAATACCTCCAAAACGAGCTCCTTGATCAGTGTGGAGTATCAACACTACAGCGCTTGCTCCAACACGGCCATCTGCCGTCCGGATTGAGGACCCATCCGTATAGAACGAGTAGCAATGTACAAGTTCACCATTCCAATCAGGAGTTGTTGCAAATGCCTGTAATGTAGCTTCATGCCATTTGACAACCTGACCACGATCCAAAACGGGGCCAAGATCAGCATCTAAGATTTGTGAGCGCAAAAACTCAAGATGGCCACAGGGGATGCGAAGGTTGGTGGGCCCTTCAATCTTGTCAGCTAGGGTAACATGATGCCTGACTGGACGCTGATCAGGGAATCCCAATGGGTCTGAAGGGGATGACGGAGCACACCAGAGGTCATGGACATGGGGCTCATTCGCCCCCTTCAGCCCCTCATTGATCCTCAACCTGTCAGCAATCACACGATGGTTGTCACTGTCTCTGAGAGAATCAAAAGAAGTGACTGTTGCACTCAATTGAAGTAACGACGGTGAAGCGACCTCTTCTGACGACTCTTCCTCCTGTTGAACCGAATCCGATGGGGTGGGACTGTGTGATGGCGAACGCCCATATACGTACCTTTGCGCATCGGCAAACTCTTGTTCACATAGAGCCATGTGAAGTTCCTCACTTGGAGATGCAGCATCAATTCGCAACCGAACGAAGTCACCATTTAACACATGCCTGCTGGCCGTGTCTTCTTCTGCCCAGACATGGCGGTTGATGCTCAACTCGCATGTGGTCCCTGGCACCTCACATAGAGAGACAGAAGCAGTTAATGAGAGCATGGCTTGTCGGTTCATCAGCCTTCTCGACCAAACGGCTCGTCGAATGTGCTTTCCAGGTGTAGTCGCTCCATGCCTGTAGATCTCAACGTCCAGCAAGATGAGTTGGTCCGTCGCTGTTGCCTGACGGCCTCTGTCTGGGGCCTGCTCAAAAATAAAGGTCACATCCGCAGACGCCTCCAAGTCTGGGGGTGGCATCTTCACCTCGTGCAATGCAATTGAGTGTGCATGCGCTGGCCGTTTCCAGAGGCTGTCAAGCTGTTGAAAGAAAGACAAGGGAGCAGCTCTGTCAAAGGTGATAAGGCGGTGCTCAGCTGACAGGTGAAAGACATGAGCCAGTACAGGGCTCACCGAGCTGCTAACACTGGAGGGGGTGATGAGCTCCCTCCTTGGAGTACGTGACCCTGACCTTTGCATCAAATGCAATGTGTCTGTTGCTTCATCTTCATCCTGAGCAATGCTACTGCCAAAAGCAAAGGAAGGAGGAAGTTGCAGAAGAGCAGTGTCTTCTTCACCATCAGGCCGTTCATCACGAGCATAAGCCGGACCCTGCTGTTGCTGTAGCCGAAGGTCCCACCAGATAGGCAGAAATAACCCTGGAAACACTGGTCGACCTTGGTCTTGCTGAAGCCACCTGCGAATACGACCGGGCTGGGGTATGAGCATCTGCCCCGCTCCACAAGGAGGCGAGCAAATTCTATGCAGGGTTATGACCCCAACTGGGGTTGCCACCAGAACCGGAACCCACTCAATGTGCGGAGAGGGACCGTTGTGGTCGATTTCGCGGTGTGCGATAAGTATTGGGTGGAGTTGGCTGTGTCTGGGACGGTTCAGCTCGATGAGCACATGTAAAGGTCGTTGTCCTTGATACCCCACGTTGGGAGCAGGCCGAACGGCTGTCAACCGGAGCACATCCTGTGGAGATATTTGATCGGGCCACGCCCTTCGGATGCGATTTTCCAACTCGTGCATGAGTTGCCCTCGCAGAGTAACATCTCGATGTGGCATAATCAAAGTAGAATGCGTTGACGCTATCCAAGACCTGATCAGAACACGAAGTTCACCGTCGTCATCACGGTAGGCCGCACCACTGGCTGCTGCAGATCGAAGGAAGGAATTGCGTTCCCAGTTGGGGGGTGGGATCGTGCGACCGAATGCAACGTGGCCATCAGTGGTCCGATGGCGGAACGGTACCACCGCATCGAAATCTTCGACTATGGTCGGATTTGGCCTCCACGTAGCAACTGGGGTATTGGAAGATAAAGAATCTGGAGTGCCCGAAGCGCCGTTATCCTCCATTCCTTCATCTCCTTCAGCCCATTGCATTACATCACATCCTGTGTTCAAGGGACTGCTGTGCAACTTGTCTCTGAATCCATCTTCATTGTCCAAGTGGCTGACCTGCAGAGTCACCTTGTTCTCAAAGTGGCCGACTTGCAGATTCGAGACGGCATCGCTGTCCAAAATGTCATGGACGAAGATCTCGACCAAGGATCCAAGCTGGATCCTAGCTAAGGCTAAGGGTAGCAGACGGACTTTTTCGATGTACACGTTACAAGTGGCTCTGCTGTCAGGGCCGCACCACTCGAACAGCCCAGTGCCGCGCAACAGCTCAAATCGATTGGTTCCCGGGGTATGATAAGCAGCGACTACCATTGGATGATCTGCTCCAACACTGTGCCAGATTGTTCTCCTCAATGATGGCATGTCAAAATTCGGCAGAGGAATCATAGGGCTGCTGAATTCCACAATGACGTGTATCGCACCTTGATGCAGGTATTCCTGGGGCCGTACCAGATGAAGGAAAGCTGTGATGCCTGGTACAAGAAAGTCGTCCCATGTCCTGAAGACACATTCTCGAACGGCATGGATGTCCCTTTGAGATGCAGATCTGCGCTCGCCAACATGTGCTTGGTAGAGTCCATACATGACGATAGCTACTTCATCAGGCGTTTCTGCAGGCTGATCTCGAAGTAGGACACGAAGGTCATCCCAATCTTCGATGATGAGCAACGGATCAACCGGTGCACCTGCCGGAAGGGGCTCAACAGTAGCTTCATCCTGCCTGGCACCTCGGAGGTCAATGGCTTCCTGAAGCTCATCAGTGGTGCGAAGTTGGGCTGAAGAACACGATCCATCGTCATGACAACGACTGACCGGGTACTGCCATTGTTGGGCCATAGTACCATTTCCAGTAATGCACCCGAGATCATCATCGAACCCCAGCTCCACATGAACAGACTGGCATGTGCGAAGCTGCAATACTTCCTGCATAAGCGAAAGATGTTCGGTGTTCTCAACCTCGGACTCGTGGGAGACATCGTCATGGATGAAGATTTCAATGACTGACCCAGGTCGAACGGTATGACGCTGAGGCAGGGGTGCAACTCGACCTTCAATGTGAACATTGCACGTGTAGCCATGAATAGGATGACAATCGTCTCCAGCACCGGCATCAATCAAAGTCTCATACCCAGTCTGCATATCTCGAATGTATGCTGATCGAGATTCTAGCGACCCATCACGATGACGCCGAACTCTGTAAAGGATGGGTAGTTCATTCTGCGGAATGTCAACACCAAAAGGGATGATCTCAACGATCAGTTGAAGTGGAGAAAGTCTGACACTGTCTTGTGGCTTGAGACAGTGCACCAATGCAACACTGCCAACTGGCATGACATCTTCCCATGCTTCCAGAACTGTGCGGCGAATATCCTCAATCGATGGACCAGACTCGTGAAACCGAATGCTATGGTGTGTAATGAGAAGCCCATACATTTCTAGCTGAAATGCATCTGTAGGAACTTCTTCTGCTTGCATGAGGAGATCACGTAGAAAACCCCATTCATCAATGATCACTCTCGGGCCTGCCAACATTGGAGGTTGCACTTCCGGAATGAAGGGGTCGGAGGGTGGATCATGTCGAGGAACTTCAGGTCTTTCAGGTACACGACATTGCCGATGCAGTGCATCTTCATAGAAATCGCTCAACACCTGCTGTCGGAGACAATTGGCAGTAAGATTAGCAGGTAGACCAAACGCATAGTTGGCGATGTAGTCATTCGATGGAGCAATCGTGGGCGAAAACATCAGAGGGAAGCGAAAGTCATCCACATTGAAGGTAATCGCCACCTCGAACCCAAAGCCTGCTGCATGGTGCTTCCCATTGTCACCATAGGCCTCAACTAAGGGATCGAATTGAACTCGGCCTGCATGCTTCCTGTTCGCATGTTGACACAGTAAAGCACGGCCCCGCGTCACGAACCACCATCTGTGCGTTCCTGCGACTTCTGTCTCTTCCGTTTTTTCTCTTCGTCGTCTTCTGAATCCGATATCTCCTCGACAACGTCCTTGGCTTCCTTGAGGCCTGTGGCAACCATACATGCTCCAAAGCACTTCTGGAGTTTCTTCTGTAAATCGATCATCTCCTTGTCCTTCTGCGTAGAGAGATCTGGATTGGCTGGAAGTGCTGGTTCCAGAATTGACACGTTCGTTGTTCCTTCTGTGCCAGCGGCCTGCGAGTTGAGATGCTGGATGCTCTTGTTGGCCAGTTGAATGTCGCGAATCGCTTTGTTTTCTTTTTCTGCAAGCATCGCTTGTTGCTGCGTAAACTCTTGAAGCTGCTTCTGCCAGAGTTCGAGGGATTCTGCAAGGTGTCGCGTCCAGGCTTGTTTGTGCGCTTTCTTGGCCTCCACAACTTCCTGAAGCATTTTCTTGGATTTGCCAAGACTGCTCGTGGCCGAATGCAAGTCCTTTGTAATGGACTTGGAGGATTGCAAATTGGCCTTCTCTACCAAATCGCGCAACTCCTCTGGCATCTGGCTCTTGTCTGGGAAGGCTTTGGCAACCGCAGCCAGGAGCTCGCTGTTGGTGTTGGAAGAGCTCGCTGATGCGGGTGTCGTTTCCGCACTGGCCGATGCTCCCTCTTGTATCCACGGAGTGAGCAGCTGCGAGGACTGGTAGATTGCAAAGGGCGATGGAGCACCCAACACATTTGGTCCATCTAACGACTTTCCTGGACCTTTGTGATCTCCTTTGCCTTTTCCTGATGCTTTGCCATCCGGGTTGCTGCCACGTTGTTGCCTGCCAGCACCCTTGCCCTTCTTCTTCCAACCACTGTCTTGTGCTCGTCCTGCAGATTTGCTCCTCGTTCTTTGTCGTCGGGCTCCAGTGGGTCCTGGTGGGGCTTCCCAATCCCAATCCACTTGAGGAGCTGTTGTATGGCCATCCGCACAAACTGACCAGTGCTGGCCACAATTGGGACAGTAGGGATCTTTGCCCTTTACCATCCGTTTGCACGGTGCACATTTCCATGGTGGCGCCGACATTGTTTCGATCTGATGCCGAATATGAAACAGGAAACCTCGATCTTTGGAGTGATGACTCTTCAAAGTTCCTAGCACTTTGCGAAGGTCCTTGACCGCCAGGAGAGATTGCCCTGTTCGATGTTGCCACCACAATCTTCGTGCGATAGCCCTTTGCCGTCTCAAATTTCTCCGCTGTGAAGGCGTCGTTGTAGGAGGCCACGATCAGGGAGAAGAAAAGGATGGCAAGATTCATGTAAACGTCCAACGTCCACCCAAGCAACAGAATAAGATCAATGCCACAAGGAGTAGGAGGGCGAAACCAGTAAAGGTTTTATAGGTAAAACCGCAGAAAAACCCAGAAAGAATTGTACGTTGCAAATCCAACAATAAGAGCAGCAGACACGTCAATACCACAATGTTGTAAAGATGCAAGGTCAAAAGTCGGCTGATTAAACAGCAGCGACTACCCGGGAGAGTAAGTGCCGGGACACTAGGTTTTATCGGTAAAACCCCAGAAAAACCCAGTAGAAGGTCAGCCGATTTAACTGCAGTGACCCGCGGTTGAAGGGAAAATACAAACCGCTAAGGTTTGATCAAGACCTAGGGCGGACCTAAAAGGAAACTGCACCACTAGCTTGAACCAAAACCTTATTTTTGAACATTTATCTATATAAAATGAGTACGACTATTCAGGTTGAAAGTGTTTCGAACATCAAATGCTCGATGATGATACAGTAACCTGCCGAGTTTCGGAGATCACCGTGGCGGCCTAGGTGTTACGACGTTGGGAAGGAACGTTTCGAGTTTTATGGCCGGAACAGGGGCTTCTTGGCATTATAAGTTTGACATCTCCAGTATGGCAATGAAAAGCATGTTCGATATGAAATGTAGGGCACGGAAATCCATTTGAATTTTATGCCACTGGCGAAAGTTCATGGGAGTTCCGTTGTCATGTTTGGTGTTTTGCAGTGCACTGGATTTTGAATGAACAACTTTGGATTTCATAGACACTGCAACATAGCTGAGAATGAACCCGTGTGCCGAAGCACCTCTCAGGTGAAGACTACATGGTTGGCCTTTCCATGTTTCCGGACGTTCGCATGAGCTGGCAACCACATGTCTTGGAGGCAAGACACGGCAGCAGTCTGACAATGGTCTTCATGCAAGTTTGGTTGCTATATTACACCTTTACAGTAGCCACAAAGTGGATGGAAGATGTTTCTCTAGTCGAAACTCCTGACCTTTGCCCAGATTTTCTTGGAGGCTGAAGATGACTTGTTAGCCTCATGGATCGATGTGCCGGTGTATTTGGCCATGAGGCAGAGATGTGCTTTTTTGGTTGGATGGATTGGTGATCTCCAAAAATGATGAATTTGTTTTTTATCGTTTTTTGTTGGGTCGGTTTGTGGACGGTTTGTACCAACCGCACTTTGAACTTTATTTTGCATGTGGCATGGTGCCTGTTGAAGCGCCACTGCTACTATTGCAGTGGCGCAAGGGCATGTGTTATTTGACATGAATCATAAATTATGGATGCATATGAATACATTAGCAGAGCACTAAGTGAAGGAATTGAGGAGTGTGTTCCGATCACTTGGCTATTTTGATGTTCTGCAGTTATATATATATATACATATGTACATATTTACATATATGTATATATGTACATATACTTGTTGTATTTGATGGAGTTTTAAGTGTGCATCTCGCTGTTTGACCAACAGAATCACAAGAATATCAATCACTGCCAAAGTCACATCATCAACAACAATAACCAAAAAAACAAAAACATGCCTAGACATTTGAACTTCTCCAACTGCCACCTACTTTCTGGGCCTAGGCATGCGGGACATAATTGGGGCCATCATGCTGTGGAGCGACTTGGAGAAAAATCCGAGAGCTACGGGTTGATGGCGGCTGTGGGTGAGAAGTTAAAAGCTCAGCTTGAGGAATCATCAATCTATACTGTTAGTTTTCATATCAATATTTAACAATTTGTATAGACTTGTAAGTTGTCTTGAGAATCTTCGTCAACTGAATCAACTTTATCTTTATGTGTTGTCAATTTTTTTTTCTTTCAACTCGCTACTTTCTGGAAGGGGATCACTTCACCCAGGACGATTTTGGGGCTTTATGCCCTGATCATGTCCAACGAAGATCTTGGAGCTACCTGGCAAGGGTTAAGATAGCTGATAGCTTCTCATGGAGCGGGAGACCCCCGCGTTGGTATCCACGGTAATCCACAGATATATAGGTTTTTGCTACCGGCGTCATTAAGGACCCCAGGGATTCCGCTGTTTTTGTAATCGCACGTACTTACACGCGTTTAATCGTATAAACAACATGGAGATGTGGGGCCATTGCGTGCAACTCTCTATGCGAAGGTTTATGATATCGAAGCCATCCAGGATATCGAACTCGGTGTCTAAAGTAGGATATGTGTTTGAATTTTGTTGTTTGCATTTTCCATTTTCCACTTCCATGAACTTAAACTGATCTATATATACATATATATATATATATACACAATATGCCTTTACATCACAAGGCCGTTCCAGCCTCAGTTCCGAGGAAGTTCATGGACGTCGTTTGATTTTCTTCTTGGACGATTGTTCATTAGAGCTCCAGGGAGATGCCATCGAATTCTGCATGCAATTCGTGACTTGGTACAGACCTTTGGTAATGTCGGGTAGGTGTGGCGCAGGTTCTCGGAAAAATGTTGTGAATTCCCACTA
>OMLO01002707.1_pt1 | contig 14443 bp, 13 predicted proteins | sample 1674811 | NCBI WGS metagenome assembly OMLO01 (sample SAMN06265003, study PRJEB25207) | coral metagenome | isolation source: Coral host | place: Mexico:La Bocana,Puerto Morelos, Mexico | collected 2008-11-13
GCAAAGACTCGACACAGCGTTGAAGACTGACATGGCAAATTTGGTCTCCGCGCTGTTGCTTGCACCTGAAGCTGCTGCAATATGTAAAGGACTTTGACCTTGCCTCGGCGACAGAGTTTTAGGCTTCAGCGCCCACTGTGGCCAGGTGTGTTTCGTCGTCTTCGTCGGTTTGGTGGTCACTTTGGTCGGTACGAAGTGACGGATTTGATGTTTTCCTGAAGTTCACCTTCAAGGTCCCCTACCTGTTGGTCTGCGAGAGCAACGTGCCACTTCCATCTGCTGCAAGCCTGGCAAAGAAGGTTTTGTCCAATTTGGCACTTTGCCATTTTGCCCAGTCTGCCCTTAGCCGTGTTCCAATTTCAACTTAATTCACTGTCATGAGACACCTGTTTGTCAAAAAGCTTCAAAACAGACGATTTGCTAATAGTTCAGGTAATGGAGGAAACACCTGACAAGGACCCTGCAATGTGAACTTAAGTCCAGCATCAGAAAAGGAGCTAGGCGCAAAAAGACAGCACAAACATAAACGAGTCCGGACAAAGCTATCTTACACTTTTCCCAGGGTTTTCAAGATTAACACAACATCACAAAACATCAGAAGATAAAGGTCAGTCAATGTGAGTATTTTCTCTTCATTCTGGTGAAGGTCTAGTCTTGTACAAAAACAAAGATCTGAATCTGAATTCCCGTCGAGTTGTGTGTCTTGTCATTCTTTTTTGGTCGAGGAATCGTGGCAGGATGACATCATCGAGACGACCTGAGTGCTATCTTCGCCTTGGTTTTCCGGCACGGCTGGTTTGTAAATCAAGAAAATCTCACACAAAAAAACCTGAACTCACCTGAACTGGTTCTGTCTGGCATACGTTTTGTTTGCGTCAAAATGTCACTTTCCAAAGCGTCTTTCAGATGTCACTTCGGATTTTTCACGCAGCACAAAGGTCATGGAGCACGACTTTGGAGCTCAGAGCGGATCCTGCACGGCCATGGCAAGGAGTTAAGCGACAAAATTCTCGAACGAGTCGTAATTCTGTAAAACAGCGTCGTTTACACTTCCAAGCAAACTGATACTCTCAACTTGAACTGCTTCAAAGTCTTGGCATGTTTGGAATTCACAAAGGAATCAACATTTTAAAAGAGAAAATACAAATTTCACACGAAAAACCATGCATTTTCAAAGTTTCAACTATAATCGTAACATCGTTTCTAAACCGGGAAAACAAGAGCAAATTTCATTGCGAAGTTTCCTTTCTTTCAGCTTCCCTGCTTCCCGGTCCTCCACGTGTACGCTCAACTCATGTTCGCCAAGGGACTCCAATGTCAGGAGCCCACTCAGTTCGATGCCTTCCTGGCGCACCTTGGGTAAAAATTGAAGATGTGACGAAAGACATACTAAGCTCTTTGGTGAAAAAATGATGAAACAACCACAAATGAAACACAAATGAAAGAACATCTGGAGTTGGGACTTTTGGAATTTGGATCCTGCGATATTCTGTTCTTCTGGGATCCGTGCCGCTACTCGTTTTCCCTTGCAACTTGGATGACACAAACGTGCAAGTTGTGCGAGACAAGTTCTGAAGGACTTCTTTGTAATGAAATTCTAGTCTCAAGTAGCACCAAAACGATACCATCAACTGATGCGATGCAAGGTGTGGATGGCTGGATTGCAAAAAAGAGAGCACAGAACAAGAAACTCAAACACTCAAACATACTTACTTCACAAAAGTAAAGGCTACTAGCAATGAGACAGTCAACCAAATCATCCGTCGGAAATTTCCACAGCCTGTAGCCGCTGCCAGAAAGTCAGTGGTGCAACGTTGCTGGTCTCCAGCAGCTCTGCCACCGTCTTCGTCTTCAGATCTCTCAGCAGCTGTCGCTTGCCGTCCCTGAAGCTGAGCAAACTCTGAAAAAAGAGAAGGAGCCGAGGAGCTAAGTGAAGTAAGATGTTTTTTCTCCAGGCGCTGAGAGTACAGCTAAAAAAACTCAGTTGTAGAAAAACCCTGTTTATTCGGCTGATTTCCGGGTCCATGCGAAAGATTTTCGGTTGCTGCAGAAATGCTTGGATCCTTGGTGAGCGTTGAAGGGCGAAGGATCACCAAATTTTACAGGTAATAAATTGATAGGTCTTTGAACAAAGCAAATGTCAGAAGATGTACACTTGGTTTCACACCCTTTTGCCATATCAAGTCTTTCAATTGAGGAAGATCCACCATCAAACGGAGCTATTGGATTGGGCCCACAAGAACAGGACGTTTTTGAGTTGAACTTTTAATGCAAGCTGTGAAGCTGTGAAAACGACAATTTGATTGTTCCAAACTCTTTGTTGCTTTATGTGCCGTCGCTTGTTTTCAGCTTGTGACTTGTAGCACGGCTCTAGATTGTGGTGTGCAGCTTTGATGCAGGATTTTGTTGCTAGGCTCACGGCCGAAAGGCCTGAGAGACGTTTATCCCATGGACTCTCGGCAAGAATTTTTTGGCACAAAGGTCCTTTGCTTTTTGCAAGCACTGAAGGGTACCCGGGTACCCCATGTTGGAAGCCTGAAGCCTTACATATATTGGGAGATCCATTATGAAGGTGATGTGAGTAATGTGATTGGTCATTTCATTTTATGTCATCTTCATTTTTGTTTTTGCGCTGATTTTTCCAGATGTGAGGAGCCATTCGGCAACATCAACTTTTCCGGGGTTTGACTATTCCAGCAATGGACGCTCCTGCAACCCGTGTCCATCAATGGGTTGAAGCGATTTCAGCGCGGAACGGTCAATCCTAAAAGAAGTGCGGAACGGAGTGCTTTCTGCTGAGGTGAAATCGGAGCCAAGATACGACAAAGGTTTGAGAGTCGTACCGTTACCGTACGTAACTGTTTTTCATTTGTGTAAGAGAAATTTGAGATTCAAATCCACGTTGCACAATTATATAGTAGCGGCAGTGCCACAGAATCATTTGTCTCTTCCGCTATTGATTGCTGTTGCTTTTGCTCTTCTTGTTGTTGGTTTGCTTCTTTTGATTGCACATGCGTGCCAAACGCATGTTTTGTCGTGCACGTTGAAACAATTCCTAAAGTGCGAGTATTTCAAATATGATTGGAGACCTTCTTCGACAAACCCTTGTTATTTGCGACGGATAATGTGGAGCCTCTTCCTAGGTACCCCTTTCGCAAGCAACCGCGCGGTGATGGGTGTATTATTCTGGGTTGATATTTGCCAACCTTATAGCATTCCCAAAAAAAAATGAATCTTGCTTTCCGCTGGAAGGTGCCAGCATTTTCCACATCGTTACCTTCGTTTGTCTCACAGCTTGACAAAGTTCTTCGATGCATCGCATCGACAGTTGATGGAAGATGCAGCGCGGCATCAAGGGCTCAAACCCACTGAGGCGAAGCGGCAGCATTAGTCCAAGCACCAAGCAACCCCGTAAAGCAATTCGTTTCTGGAAGGATCATCTAAACATGTGTTGTGTGTTGGTAGACTGCCACCCCAAAATTGGTGTTGGTAGTACTGTTCAGAATTTGTGTTTGCTTGCATTCGTGAGGAGTGCCGGTCAGTTGTGATTTCATGTCCATGTCGTTAACTCCCCATCAAATAGAACTTTCAATGTACCAAATTTAACAATGTGAAGGTCTTCCATGTGGATAGGTCTTGATTGCTTCGATATGTGGACTTTTGGAAAGAAAAAAACACGGGGCGCCTTTGAGGTTGATGTGGTGCCGGTACTGGTGCAATACCTAGAAACGAGGAACGCTTGTGCCACAGACATCAGAGGTCGACAAGTTGATTTTAAATTAGCTATGGAGGCCACTTGCAAGAGACGGTTCTGTCATTTGAAGCCCAGGTACCACAAGGCGGTGCAGGTTGCCACAATGGCTGCTGCTTATCTGCAATGGAAAGCACAAAGTTGTTTTGTGTCACTGTAGGACTGATTTCGTTTCTTGATATTTTCCTTTTCGCTGCTTTGGGTTTGAAAATCAGTCTGAGTGGCCAGTGTGGATGGCCCTTGCGTTGGCACTGTTTTTCAAGGCTTGTGGCACGGCAGTGGGCCCAACCAATCCAAGAGATGCCGGCGAGGCAGGCGGCCATGACCATCTTTCAAGTGTTTCTTTGGTGGTTGGTTCACAACTTCTTGCTTGGAGGAGGAGGAAACATCTAGGACATTGGTATTTTCGAGTATTTTGAGAAACTTTGTCTTTTGTACTCCTTCTCCAAGTTGTGCCAGGACTCGGCATTCACTTTGTGCCTCAGGAGGCCTAGTGTTTCAGGATGCCACACCATGTCAACTGCATTTTTTGTGTCTACTTACCTTTACATATTTTTCGTTTCTACCAACCAAACAGCTCCTACTCTATGTGTGTCAGGTCCAAATATGGACGAGGCCTGATTACTGCTGCCCGCAAAGCGAGCGAGAATTGCTGAACGTTGATAACGACAGTCATCCGCTTACTTACACGGCAGCCAGCCAAAATTATTTTGCATATCTAAATAAGAATACATTGAAAATTGAATATTGTAAAACGATCCATATTTGTACCGGTAGGTCCTGGCCAAGCCGGCGTGGAAGTTTGTAAGAATATGGTATGGAACATTTAATCGTGGATAATCTTTGCCTATGGAAAATTAAAAGCCTCGAATAATAATTTTCACCATAATAATCAACAAACCCCTAACACCTCAACACAACGAACAACCCAAAAACTCACAACCAGGAAGGAACAACCGCAAACTACCGACAAAACACTATAAACAAACCATCTCAATCACAATACGCAACAAATCCCGAAAAAGAACAACACGGATTAATCATAACTGAAACAACTAAGCGCTACATATCCCGAAGACCAAGGCAACGATATGTTAATTTTTTTTATAATTTATATATGTATATTTTAAAGTAAATATTTTTGATAATAATAGATTTTATATTTGATTTTTTTTGGTTATTTTATTTATGTTGGATTATTTTTTTGAAAAATAAGTATAATATAATTTGTATATATTTTTTTAAATTTATTATATTGTATTTTAGAGTTATATAAAATGAAAAATGAAATTTATATATATTTTTTATACGACATAAATTTGATTTCTTTACACATAATAGACCCGCTTTACAGGTATTCTTAACGACGGAGTTTCTGCATTGGATCTTTTTTGACGTGCTTGGCCTTGCAATCGCATTTCCCTCCAGTATATGACTTGTGGCATTCGCAGCATCCTGAGCTAATGTATATATAAACATCCTTTCTTTGCATGAGTTTTACGATGTTTTACTCTCCAACTGTGGAAATTTGGGAGTAACACTTGGTTGGGATTTCCTTTTCGAGCCATGGCCTCTGAAACCCCCTTGCCTTGCTGAGCGAGGTTGGGTTATGGGTGGAATTTTAAAAAATATAAAAATATTTAAAATAAATAAATGGCAAAATTTGGTTTAGTTTGTAGTATGAATATTTTGATGGCCTGTAATTATAAAAAAAAAAATAATTTGGAAAAATGAGCACGAAACCGATGTAAATGAGAATTTTATTTTATGATTTTCGTATGGGTTTCTAAAATTATGTATTTTTGCGGTTAACCATCTTTGATTTTTGAATCACCCGTTTTGATTTATAATTGTGATGGGGCTCGGTATCAAATAATTGGATTAAATTTTTTTGATAATTATAAATAAAATGATGTCGAATTATCCTGCTTGCTAAGGAATCAGCATATCCCAATGATTATGTAAGTTATTATATTAACTTCCTTATGTCAGGTACAGACCTTTACCTCATCTCCCAAGAAAATATATGATAAAAATTTGAGTATTGATGCCAAACAGTGCTAGGAAGCGTATGTGACCCAAAAAAGCAATGAAATACGTCAAAAGCCACAGGAAAGATTAGATGCAACATCATAATGAGATGGAATGCTTAATTGGCCAGTTGCAAGTCGTGGGAATAGTCTCAGCAGTCTCAGCAAAGCAAGTGCCGCCGACCCTATCACAATTCAACCCAAAAAAAGAAAAAATATTTGATTATGGGATCCCCACGGGAAGAAAAAAAATCCGGGATTATGGGGACCCATGCTTTTGATTGTGCTGCTGGGTTACTTCAAGTCCAGCAAATGGAAAAAAATATATTTTGGGATGATAGAAAAGGTTATTGCACCAAATAAATATTTTTTCTTGTGCATGGCAAATTGCCTATTTCAAAAAAAACAAACCTGTGAAATACAGACATAGACAGTAAAATCATAATGCACACCAGGTTGTTCTTGTTTCAAATTTTGGTTTTCACATTATTTTTGATTTCCAAATTATCTTTGCACTATCCTTTGCGCAAAGAAACCAAAAAAATCAAAAAAAAAAACATGAGCTTGGCTTTCACAAAAAGAACCAATTGGTTTTGCGCGAAAAACAATAGACATCTCTTGAAACATCTTCAACAACCATTCCTTGTCATGGAAGGCGCATGTTTTCAAACATCATTGAAAAAACATAAAATTTGAATTGGGTCCAGCCAGGGGTTGTTTTGAAATAACGCGCAAATGTCCCTGAAATGTTTCCAGGAAGGCCACCTTTCACGCACAAAAGGATCAAACTAATGTGAAGGCCATTTCACTGCTTGTTGCACAATTGGCTTGTTCCTAGACTGGCGACACAAAGGAAAACATCATTTTTTGGTCATTTTCAAAGGTTCTTTCATGGTTTTGTGTTGTTCACATTGTTCTATCCTGTCGAGGTGTTTGCGTTTCACACCAGCATGATGAATGTTCCAATGGCTAATATCCATTACAATGGTTAGTTGGAACGCATTTTCCCTTATATTTTCTGTTTCATCTCTAACTTGAGTGTTCTGAAACAAACTGAAATCAACTCCCCCACAGAAAGTTATTTTCCAATTTTGAAACCACAAGGTTTTTTTTGTTGGCGCCTGGTGGATTTTTAAATCCACTGACAGTAGGTCAACGATCGGCTGAATTTTTCATGAATTGTTTTCTGGAAATAATACTTGACATTCCTTTTTGTAATTGCTGGATTGCTTTTTATTCTATTTTCATATTTTCTTTTTTTTAAAAAAAAAATATGCTGAAATTTTCATCAAAAGATTAATATTGTAAAATTTTTTGAATATTCTAAACCAAGAAAAAATAATGAAAATTAAAAAAAAACATGAAAATTATTCCCCAAAAAGTTTTGGCTACAGGGGTTCTTATTTCCAATAGGGGGGAGGGCGACGAACCACTTTGTTCGATTGGACGTGGGAAGAGGGTGCCATTGCTGACGGCGAAGATTCATTACACAAAAATTGGTTTTGCTATTTGGGGTCTATGCTGGTCTATTTTTTTTAATATATGTTTTGAACGTTGGGTGATCAGGAAAAAGCTGATCCAAAAAAAAAAAGTAATAATATAATGCTGAAATTGGACTGAAAAAAGTTTACATTGATCAACTGAAGGAAGATTACATGTGAGGAAAAACACTCTCAAGAGCTAATGGTACATGCTGCAGTCCAAGGATTATGATCATATATAATTGGGAACTAAGAGGCAATGATTGTCCAAATCCAGAATGATGAGGAAGACAAAGAATTTAGTCTCTCCCAAAAAAAAAAGTATGTGCAGGATTTGTCCTTCTGGGCAATGCCTGTACAAGGATTTTGGGTGCGACTCTTGATGGAAATATGCATGCCTTCTGAATGCCTTGTGGCCCAACGAATCCGGCAGTCCCTGTTGTTGCAAATTTTTGGGACATGATAGAGTGGCCTTGGGGCTTCACATTCTGGTGGTTAAAAAAAAAGCCCTGTGTCAAAGGTTGCAATCCGAAGTGGCATTATGAGAATGCTTCTCAATATATGAGGGTGCTTCTCAATGCAGCATTTGACATTAACGTATTTTGATTCAGGGTGGGTTCAAGTGTCATTTTCACCATGCTGTAGGCAATACTCTCCCAGTATATGCCAACAACATGGCCATGCTGCAAGAAATCCATCTCCTGCGGGTGTCTTTCCTTTGGCAGCAAAAAAATGCCTCGTCCTCGGCGAATCCATCTATATCCATTAAAAAAAATGTTTTTCCTTACAAAAAAAAATAAATATTTCTGCAACCCCAATAACCTTTATTTTTAAAAATCAATCAAATTTTTTTTCATTCAAATGAAAAGATATTTAGATTTAAAAAATATATAACATCAAAATTATTTAATAAAAATATTTCAATATCCTTAATTAAATATATATTCAAATAATTTTAAAATTCAAAAAATATAAGTAAATATAAAATAAAAATAAAAAAATAATATTTAAACCAAAAAAATTATAAAATATAATATATATTTTTTTTTTTCTTTATTAAAATTCTAATTATTAAATTAATTTATTTTTTATAATAAACAAAATAATAAAATTAAATTATAATAATATAAATAATTAAATTTCATAAATTATTTTTTTTAAAATTCATTATTAAATATTATATTTTTTTACCAATAAATAAACCAAAATATATATATTAAAAATAAAATTAATAAATTAAACAATTTAAATAAAAAATATAAATTATATTAATTTTTTTATCCAAATTTTATCGGTTATTTTCAAATTATTTTAATAATATAATAATTAAAATAAATAAATTAAAAAAAAATATTTAGATAATACCAATCAATATACCCGGTAACCTCTCCCTCCCTAAAGAGGCCAAGAATTTAACGCCGATTCGCATGTCTAGGTCTACAGATATTTCGTAGGTAATATGTGACAGCTTTTCAAGAGGGTTTTCAAGCGCTAGCCTTCCAAGTATATGCTTTGTCTTTATTTATAGGTATATAGGTGTAGCCTTCCGGCAGTCCATGCCGCGGCTGGGTACCCAGTAGTTACAGATTTTGTGGCGTTGCATCTGTAGCACGGTTTCTGCGTTTCGCATGCGGAACAGATGCGGTAGAAGCTGCTTTCGTTGCGTCGGTGCGTCGCTGGGAAAGCTTCCTCCGAAAGCAAAAATTTGCATACGCTGCATTGGTGTGGTTCGCCGGCGTCGCGGTGGCGTGCTGCGCATTCTCGGCACACACGATGCGCGTCGAGCCGATTCCATTGCCCTATGGTAAACGCAGTTTTACCTTTGTTATCTGGGAAGGCACGTTTGCTTGTGTCGGTTTCGAAGATGCTTGAAGCAGTTTTCCGGCGTTTTTTTGCGTGCGAATCCTGCTGGTATTCGAGTGTTTCGGAACGTAGGCTTGTGCATGTGCTTTCGTATTTTTCTTTCTTCTTTAAGCGGTCTAAAGGTGACGTGAAGCACTTTTCTGGCGTTTCTTTGCGTAGGTCGTAGGCTTTTGCTTTTGTATTCTTCTTTGAGCGGTCCCAAAAAACAAATTTCAAATAAATCTTAAGAATCCAGAATTTCGGAGGGCTAGGATATTTTTTGAATTTTATTTTTAATAAAAAAACATATAAAAAAGGACTATATCTGCTGAGAACATCCGCCTTTCGTGGGTCAATTCTTTGTTTTTGCTTCATCGTGGAGCTCGGGATTTTGCTTTCGCTTTTCGTTGTGGCCTTTCAATGTCACAAGCATGCATGTTGTTGGCTGACCTTTCTGTGACCTCTCAACATGTAGTACCTGAAGTAGGGCTAAGTAGGGTTCAAAAAGTTCTTCTTTTTTTGTGATGACAAGTTCTTGAAACGATAAGCAGCAACGTCATACCTCGACCGTTTACAGACTGACTCTCTTCCCACCTGTGATCTCCCAGTGGTGCTGGTGAAGAGTTTGCTGCCTGATGAATGTCCCTTAATCTTCTTTCTCTTGAAAACTTAAGATGCATTGTCACTTTCCTTGATGTTGGGTGATAGACTTCCTTTCACAATCGTTTATCTAAAAGACAAGACCGTTGGTGTAAGCCGAATGTACAACGCCAAGCCTTTGCTGCTTGACGTGGGCCCTGCCCAACTTTCCCTTTCTTCGCCACCCTCGCACCTTGCATAGACAAAGTATGACTGCATTGATTTCAAGTGTCTTTTTGATTTCACCAGGCTCCAGGCCATTGTGTGTCTGTGGGGTTTCTGCTGTTTCCTGGCCAGTTACAAGGAACGAACTAAAAATACCAAGAACACTGGTGCACTGGACGTGCATGACTGCCCAACCCCGGCACCTGGAAAGGTGATGGGAAATCATCACCTGGAGCAATGTGTTATGCAACGTCCTTGCAGATTTCTGACAGCGACTTTTTTTCATCAGAATCTTCGCATCTCGATGCAGGGATCATCATCGGATTTCTAAAACAATACAAGAAACCACAAGAACTTTGTGTTGCGATTGTCCTAAATCCCAAATGTTACAAGCAACCTTGAAACATTTCACCACTTAAAGTCCAGCCTTGCTGGCTTTGAGATGGAGTAGTCTGAACCTCTGCATTTGCATTTTGCAAACACAATGAAGTAAAAAAAAATGACGAAGTCCGATTGCTTCTGAACAATCTTGTCGTGGGAAGACAAAAGAGATCAAAAGTCTACTCCCCAGTGAAGAGGAAGTGGAAAGGATTCCAGAACTCTGAAAGATAGCTTCTGTTTGTAACAAAAGCAAAAAGTGACCTACGCCTTACACAAGAATAAAGTGAGCTTTTGTAAATCAGAGAATTGGATCATCTTGACCCCAAAACAAACGTGCAAATGATTTGTGCAATTTTAAGGCTAGGGCCTCCAGGCTCTGATGAGCTTTCAAGGATGATCCTGGCTGCACATTGAAATAGAACTGCCGGAAATACAACAAAGCGTGAGTATTTTAGAGGCACTGACCAATGGCTACATAAACACTGGCATCATCAGGATTCTCCTTCTGTATGCTCGTTTTGACATTGCTATTTAATTTGGTTAGACTGCTTTTGCAAGTTGTCCACGCAGTCTTAACCGCAGAAACAACCAGCCTGGTAGTTGATGTACTTCCTCAAAGAAGCCAGCTTTATTTCAATCCATTAAGAGTAACAAAGAGGAGGCAATCTGAGATAAATTCCCATTAGTTTTTCTACACTTAAAGCTGCAAGTACTATGTACTATTGCTCTTGAAGGTTTTGGAGGAAATGTGAAATCCAAAGAAAATTTCCTGTGCACTGGGTTCTTGACATTGCTGTCTCTCCGAGGATCTGCAAATTTCAGATGACGCGGCGCTTGGAGAGATGCGTGCTGCTTTTTTTCAGGCAAACATCTGGATGCAATCTGAAGATGTGAAGGCGGACACGGCCTTTGTTGCTCAAGGTTCGGCTCTTCGGCAACGCTTCCTGGCATCTATGGCACCAAAAGCATTCCCAAACCCAACAAAAGTAGAGGTCGTTTCCCTCAAGACTGGGAATGAATAGTCGAATGAATAGTCGAGTCAGTCCATGCAGCTGAATAGTAAATAGTTTCACTCTTTCACTCAACTTGAAGTCTTGTTTCGTAGGCCCCCCGGCTGTCTGCTCCGTCCAAACCTGTTTGCGTCTTTCTGGATGTGCCTGACTCGGCTTAGGATTTTTACGGTAAATCATAATGATCATTGATCACATAAAACACTCGTGGCATTTTTGCAAGACAAAAACTAAGCAAGTACACATTCAGGGGTATTTGCATGTCTCAATTGTTTGTGACATGCATTGTTGGTTGCCTAGTGTGCCTACTTCTCTTGAAGCGCTTTTCACTTTGAAATTTTCTTGTCTTCCACCCATGTTGCACTACTTATGCACCCTGTTGGTGCCTCCTGTGCGACCATGGATCTCTTGCGGCCTTGCCAGCAAGAAACAAAAAGCGCAGGTGAACAGTCTGCGCTTGACCGTCGAACTTGTTCAAAGCATTCTTGCTTTCAAGAGCTGACTGAGGTTTCAGCAACTCTTGACGTTTCTTCAGAAAGTTTTTGTTGACAACTAACTTTCTTTTCTATCTAGTGTTTCTTTCTAATCTACTTGCTAGTCCAGTTGCTTCATTTCAACTGTCAGGGTCCAATTTTGGAAGGGTCTGAAGGGTCTGAGATTCCCACGACCAAACCGCCGGCGCAGCCTGGGCTGGTTCGAAAAAACTCTGAAAAAATGGGAAAAAATCCGAGATCAGTGGCACAAGAAAAAATTAAGCGGATCATGCGAGCTGAGTTGAGGTACTTTGTAATGTTCAGTCTCTTCTTCCAACAAATGTTTCGTGAGATTCTGATCGCTTGAGCATTTGTTGTTTGACCCTGTGCAGCAAGCATCCTGAAAAAAATATTAAGGAAATCAACTTGATGTGACCAAGCGGCATGCAAACAATTAGCACCAAACAAAGGCCTGTCGGGCAGCAAGGAAGCTGCCAAATATGAAAAGGCTTGAAACTTATGTCACTTTAAAGGGCATGGTACAAACACAGGTTTCGCAGCGTCGTGTTGTCTTGCGTGCGCAATAAAAATGATGCTGAAAAGAGCAATTTTCGCGTCGTGTTGTGAATCCGTTGAAGACTCGAAGACCGTGGCTTTCCAAGCTTCGTAGCCATGGCCTCCAGCAGCCACCGCCACGATCACCGCCGCAATGAGCTCGGTGCTGAGGCCTCCTGAAAAAAGTGACGTGAAAACACAGCAACAAAAATCAGCGAGAAAAAAAATCAAAAAAAGACAAAACATATGAAGAATCAAAAAGAACGATAAAGAGGATCGTAAAGATTAAAGTTCATTGAAGGATTGATTTGAAGAAATGAAAAGCAAATGAACATTCAGGAAATTTCAAGAACTTAAACAAAGTCGCAAAACCAAGAGAAAACAAAAAAGAAAATACAGAACACAGAAATCCTCCATGTGAAAATACGATTCCAAGTGCGCCTCCACCTTCGAGTGCCTGGGCAGCGCCTTCATCAGCATCGCTCCAACTGGGCGTTTTCAAATGGAAAACTGCAACTTGGAAGCTCGAGATCTCAACATTTTGACATAAGAAAAAAGCTGTTTCTTTCCTCACAACACCTTCAACGTGAAAGCAAACTACACATTAGAATGTTCCGTATCTTGAATGTCATATACACGATGTATAATACAGTGCACATTGTATACAATATGCAATATAGATTAATATGATTATAGTATATGAAATATCGTACGGCATATGTGATATCCAAACATATTGTGTCAAGTGGATGATTTTCACTTTTGCCAGTCTTTCCTGGGGCCCTCTGCGACCCACTGCTCTTGAAGCCTTCCGTTGAACCTGAACAACTATGGTCAGCAAACACTATCAAAGGCCAAAACATCCTAAAAACTGCTAGAAAACTTCGAGTACCTTGAAGCAGCAAGCAATGTCTATCAAAACACGTTGTCACCTTAATTGAGAATCAGCAACTCATCACCAATTCCTTCAAACTGATTCTAGGGTCGTTACTCAATTGACCCCATGCCCATGTACTAGGTATGAAACTTTGAAAGTGTTCACAAGTCTTTTCTGACATCTAAGACCGTTCCAATAAGTGGAACCGAGTCCTGCCGTGCCTTGTGGTTTGTCCTCTACCTGAGGGTCTAGTGATTGTGGCTGGAAGGTTTCTCGTCATTTCTTTCATTTCTTATTCGACTTCAATCCGACAAATTCGACTCCAAACCAAAACCGACAGAAAAATCCGAGTCATTCTCGTTCTCAGCAAGAAACATCCCTTCGAACCAAAATCCACTGATCTCTTGCTGATAATCAACACTCAACACTTCCTGGTCTTGTCCCCGAGATTCAGCTGCGGAATGCAAAATCTAAAAACAAAAGAGCTACGAAAAAAACTTTCATCTCATCCCACTTTACCACTTTATACTGCTTGGTTCATGGGGATTCTGATGCTGGTTCGTCATACACCCTATATAAGCGGTATTAAAACATCCTGTAGAACCCAAACAAACCAGGTTTTTCGTTTCTCAAGATAACTCTGAGCAGGCTTAAGTTCAAGGTGTAGAAATTCATTTTCAAGCACCAAGCGGCTGCTTTCAATGTCGAACCCATAGAAATGCTTTCAACAGCCTGCACAAGCAACTGCTCAGGCTGCTCAAATATCTGCAGCAATGCGTCAACCAAAACATGTAGCAAGGCTCAAGGCATCGCATCCAGGGAAGGCACACTGAAGGCACCTCAACATCTCCACGCTGCTGTGCATACTGTAAAGGCCTGAGTGACGACTTTTGAAGCGTTTTGCACGCGATGAATCCTCTGAACATTGATCAGAACGAAGGATTTTGCAAAACCAAACATCCTGCGGCCCCTGCGTTCTGCCATGAGCATCCTGCAAAGCAAACGTTGGCAAAAAGTACCCCGCTCTTCAAGTCGTTTCGCGAAAGCCGTCGATGGCCTGCCTTGGCCGCTGTGTCAGCACCCTCCACAACCAACAGCCGCAAGCCTTGAGATGCCGGAGAAACATCCGATTCTTTCGTCAAACGAGTCAAACATCGCAAACCTCCCCTCCAAACCTTGGCTTCGGTGGATACTCTGCGTGCCCAGGGAGGAGCGAGAAGCCAACAACAAGAGTTGACG